>Ga0163108_10002340_pt1 | contig 13760 bp, 7 predicted proteins | sample Fk1155metaG_FD_109644 | JGI IMG/M metagenome (GOLD analysis project Ga0163108, IMG submission 109644) | Marine microbial communities from the Central Pacific Ocean - Fk160115 155m metaG | ecosystem: Environmental > Aquatic > Marine > Oceanic > Photic zone | place: The Central Pacific Ocean...
CGCAGGGAAGACTCTCGCAGGGAAGACTCTCGCAGGGAAGACTCTCGCAGGGAAGACTCTCGCAGGGAAGACTCTCGCAGGGAAGACTCTCGCAGGGAAGACTCTCGCAGGGAAGACTCTCGCGGGGAAGATGCATCCATGGCGTCCAATGACGCCGATTCGACGGGGGGCGATGCGGCGACGGACACGGACGGTGAAGGGCGTCCGAAACGGCGGCGACCGCGTCGCAGGCGGCGCAGGCGTTCCTCAAAAAGCCCCAACGGGGAGGGTCGTAGTGAAGAGTCAGTCGAAAGACGGGGCTCTTCGAATCCGGATTCCCAGGGTAGGGAAGGAAATTCAGGAGAACGGGGCCGGGGTACAATCGATAAAGCCAAGGATGAGGGCGTCACGGCAGAGACCGCTGACACGGAAAAAGGTGATGGCGAGCAAGAGCAGGGTAGCAGGCGATCTGGCAGAAGACGCCCGCGGCGACGTAGTAGGGGAGGTGGCGGAGAACGGGACGGGGCTGAACGAACCCAGGATAAGCCGAAAGAGCCCGTCGCCACTGATGACACGGATTCGTCGGAGGCAGACGACAGCGATGGCGATTCCACGGTGACTCATCGAAAAATACCGAACTGGCCAGAAGCGATTTCGGTGGTTGTCGAATCGAATCTCGCTAGGCGCGGAAAACAGGGCAGCAGCCGTTCTGGTGGGGGTCGCACGGCGGGAAGTAAGTCCTCAGGTGGACGTCGTTCACGCGGACGGCAGGGAAAACCCCAGGAGGGGCGTTGATTGCCAAGCCATGTTGCTGAAAGGCGGGTGGTAGACCAGGAAGCGGGAGTAGATCGTGGCCAGGGTGCTGCAATGCCAGCTTTTCGACACGGACCTGGGCCCGATTTTTTTGGCTTGGGAGGAGAATCGTCTGGCCCACCTTCAGTACGGTGCTGGAGCGAGTGACTTGCTGGGGACGGTCGATGGTGTTGATTGCGAAATCGTCGCAACGGGCAGCCTGGAGATGCGGGAGGCTCGTCAACAGATTACGAAATTTGCCAGCGGTCAGGCCGTTAGCTTGGCAGGCATCCCACTCGACATGCGTGGTCGAACGGAATTCCAGACGCAGGTTTTGATCGAGTGCCGAAAGGTGAACTGGGGTTCGGTTCTTTCCTATGGCGAGCTGGCTGGACGCATCGGTAAACCGCGGGCAGCACGGGCTGTGGGGAGCGTAATGAGGTCGAACCGGCATCCACTGATTGTCCCCTGTCATCGTGTGATCGCAGCGAATGGGCGACTCGGTGGATATTCTGCCCACGAGGGAGTGAGTACCAAGGCTATGTTGCTCTCGCGGGAAGGCGTCTGTCATTATGCGAAAACAATGGGCCTAGGGTGAGACAACCGGTTGGCGCTTCGTTTCGATGATCCCCTGGCTGGAAAGGAATTCTGCGAGGATCGATGCGACGGTCTTGTGGCCGTATGCGTTCCAGTGGAAGTCGCGGCTCGGCACGATGCCTATCTTTTCGTAAGTCAAGTTCCGGGCGGCAAAATGCTCATCGAGGTCGAGGTAGGCGAGGTTTGGCACCGCCCTGAGAGCGGCCGCGAAGTCATCTGAGATCTCCGCGAGCGTATCAATCATGTTTTTAGTCTTTTCTCGCGTTGCCGGATCCAGGTAAGTGCCGAATTTCAATACGACTAGCTGGCATTTGCGTTTATCGCAATCGGCCGCCATTCGTTGCAGAATTGTGACCCCGAGATCGAAGGAGTGGACGTTCGTCTCAATCAGGGGATTGGAACCCTCTTTGCGTGGCCTCGGTACCGGTACGTTAGCCAGGGTCAGGTCGCGATCCATGAAAACGGGCTTGTCGAGCGCATATTGATGGGAGCTGGAAATTTCACGGAAGTCGTTACCGAAGAAGAATGAAACCACGACGACGTTAGGTTCATAGTTGAATCCTGCGTCCTGAAGAAATAGATATTGCTGATCGGTTCCCCAGCCGGAAACCGCGGCATTGATGACTTGCCAGGAGTCACCGGGGAGCAAGCGATCCTCTAGAACCTCGCTGAACATTTCGCTGTTTCGCACGCCGTATCCCCATGCGTAGGAATCTCCGAGTACTAAAATGCGGCGCTTGCCAGCAGGTTTGGTGATCGAATACTCGCGATCGCGGAGGCCTTGGGAGTTAATCGAAAGCGGCTCCCCAAATGTAGTTCCCGTCCAGTTGGGGATATTGCGCCATCCGAGGCGTTCGTCATGAATGAATCGATGCCCCGTTTTTTCGTGGCCCTCCTCATAGAGATAGAGCCATTGCGTCGAGGGAAAAACCGTAGCGCGGAGCTTGAGTAAACCGACCGAGGCGAGGGCTCCCAGTACCAGGCCCAGGATGACTGCAGCAAGACGGAACTGAGTCTTACGTCTTGGTGAGGGCAGGGGGTCTAAGTGAATTGCCATGAGGGGAAATGCCTGGGATGGTTATGGCCCGTTTGACTTCAGAATAGCTTGTCCGGAGGGAACTGATTTTAGCTCGCGGCGACAGGTAAACCAAGGCAAACTCTGCCAGCTTCGGCCGAAACTCATTTTCACGCTATCGGAGCCGCTGGAAAGATATACGGCCTTTGCGGCCTCGGCTAGCCGCGGGGAAGATACCTGCTCCGTTTGCAATCTTGTCGGCGTGAGCCGCATATTCCGATAAATCCGAAAGATCGTTAATGGTTGCCATGGCCCGATGACGTTGGGGCCGGAGACCGAAGAGAATCGGTTCGCTCCTTCTCTACTTGATTCGAGAATGAGCTCCATGAGTCTGGGATTCAGGTTGAGGGGGTGTTTCCGGTGTATCGCGTGTTCTCGTTCAGCAAGCAGGTTTTGCTAGCAGCGGCCCTCGCGAGCTGCCTTGTTGGGTGTGCTGCCATGGAACGTGGTCCGGCAACGCATAATGAACGGACTCACATCGTCGAACTGACTCCGCATGCCGACCTGGTTTATCCACGCACCAGTCCCGTTTCCCCGCCTGAAGTGAAGCCGTTCAAGACCACACCGGTAGAAGTTTCTCACGTGACGGTTCCGCGAGTGGAAACAGAACCCTCGGTGGCGAATCGTGGCACCCGCCGTTTCGCAGATCTCCGTGACGACTATCGCAACTTTTACACGGAATCCGACCTGCAGTTTGCTGTCATGGGTTTGGCGATTGGAGCAACGTTCGCACATACGGATATTGATGAAGACTTCCGTAATTGGTGGCAGGATGACGTCCGGTCAAATGCCTGGGGCGATTTTTCAAATTTTGCCAAGCCGCTGGGGGATGGGCATATTTCGGTCGCCATCATGGGAGCTGCCTTGGTCGGCGGCGCCTTGGCGGATGAAACGCGACTGGGGAGTGCTACGAACACGTGGGGCAATCGTTCGCTGCGAGCCGTGGCGGTTGGTGCACCGCCCCTACTCTTGCTCCAGGTAGCAACCGGTGCTGGGCGCCCGGGTGACAGCACGGCCGAATCGGACTGGCGGCCGTTTCAAGACGGCAATGGCGTCAGCGGGCATGCGTTTATGGGTGCAGTTCCGTTTATTGTGGCAGCTCAAATGACAGATAATCCCTTGTTATCGGGTCTTTGGTATACGGGATCCATGATGACCGGTATTTCACGTATAAACGATGACGATCATTACTTGTCACAGGTTGTCCTCGGTTGGTGGCTGGCTAAGATGGCCTGCGATGCGGTGGATAAGACGGAGGGAAGGAAGGTCAAGCAGTCAAAAATCGTGCCATTGCTGGGAGCCGGTGGAACGGTCGGTGTGGGGCTTGAGCTGCGACGCTAACGCTTATCGCCTTTTAGGTCCGCCCACTCTGCGGCGAGGATGCCATGGATAACCACGTCCTCGAAGGTCTCCCACTTCTTGTTGTGCTGGCGTAAGCAGCCTTCGTGGATCATTCCGATCTTCTCGAGCACGCGGCCGGAAGCCGGATTACGGGCTAAGTGGCGTGCGCTCACGCGATTGAGGCCGAGAGTCTGAAAGGCATATTCCAGTAGCTCAGCGGCGGCCTCGGTGCAGTATCCTAGACCCCAGAAGGGTTTACCTATCCAGTAGCCCAGCTCCGCCCGTGAATCCTTTCGGTTGATTTCCACCAGCGAGATTGCACCGACAAGAGTGGTTTCCTTCCGCAGCGTGATCGCCAACTCGATCGACGTGCTCTCCGGACCGGGTAGTTGATGGCTTTGGATCCATTCCTCGGCCAGTCCGTCGGCATAGGGATGAGGTACGATTCGCGTCGTATCCGCAATCACGCGATCTCCCGCCAATTGCTGAACAGTAGGGGCGTCGCCGATATTAAAACTGCGTATTAGAAGGCGTTCGGTAGTAAGTGGAAATGAGTGACCCATAGCCCGGATAGTCTACCAGAATGTGAATTCAGAAGGTGGGCACCGAGTTGGGTTTCGATCCGGGAGAGGTTTTGTTAGACTGAACCGGTCGTGCGTCCAGCGGCCAGTCAATGGCGATTGGAAGCCACGAAAAGACGCACCCGTAACTCAATTGGATAGAGTGCTGGTTTACGGAACCAGATGTTGCAGGTTCGAGTCCTGCCGGGTGTACTTCTGAAGGAATAGGCGCAGGAGGGGCAAGATTGAGACCACTTTCTTACCCGGATGAGCGGACGCGAATAGGCCGCTGACGCCAGGGAAGGTGAATATCCCGGTTTCGTTGCGCTAAGGGGATAGATTACGGACGTTGGCCCCGGAGTTAGAAACGTCATGCCCAGACCGAAACCGTCTTCTCATACGGCGATACTTTCGTCAGTCACGGATGCGATTCTCCCGGAGGCGTTTGTCAACGATTTTTCGAAATACGGGAATCACCAATCGATAGCGGGAGGCGGACATGGCGAGCTGACGGCTACCATGGACGCGGTGCTGGGGCGCACGGTCGCCCTGAAGGCCTTGCATCCGGAACACGCAAGTTCGGATCAGGAGCAACGACGATTGCTGCGAGAGGCCCGCATTACGGCACAACTCCAGCATCCCAACACGGTGCCGGTGTACGAACTTGGAAAGAAGGATGATGGCTCAATTTATTTTGCTATGAAGAAGGTAGAGGGCGAAAACCTCTTCCAGGTGATCGTCCGGATCGCGCAAGGAGACCTGGACACCAAACGCCAATACCCTCTTAATCGACTGCTCGGAGTTTTGGTTCAATCTAGTAATGCGCTGGCCTATGCTCACTCACGTGGGGTTATTCACCGCGATGTAAAGCCTGAAAATATATTGCTCGGCCCCTTCGGCGAAGTCTACCTGATGGATTGGGGCGTGGCCAAAGTCTGGGGCATGGCTGCGGAATTCGATGGTGACGTTCCACTCGAGGAACTTTACCAGCGTCTCACTGCCACGGGGAAACGGCCGGGAACGCCGCTCTACATGTCTCCGGAACAAACCACCTCTGGCGGGATTGTTGACGAGCGAAGCGACATTTTCAGTATGGGAGTGGTGCTGTATGAAATACTTGCGCAGCGCGAGCCATTCCGCGGAAAGACGATCGAGGAAACGTTTCATAATATTCAAACGCTCACTCCGCCCCCTCCCAGTACGATCGCTACGCAGATGCCCGTGCCTGTTGCACTCGATCAGGTGTGTCTGAAAGCTCTGGAAAAGAAGCCGGGTGATCGGTATCAGGCCATTACCGGGATGATCCAGGAAATCCGGGACATCCGTGAGCAGGCAATCTCCTCGCTCTAACGCGCTCGGGGTGCTCATTTTACGCGTCCGCCGATTGCATTGGCTGGCAAATGGCCTAAAATGCGAGGTTAATTGATGTAGCGGCATACTGAATACACATCGACCGTGATATTCAGCAACCCGGACAAGGACGGACAGCAATTAATCAACGTTGAGAGTCGGCAATCTGGAAGGGAGTGTCCGGTTAATTACGCTTGCAAGGGGCGAGGTAAATCGGCGAGGCCGACCGCGTCATGGATTTAAACATTTTTTAGGGAGCACGGTGCGAAATGGTTTCGAAGCTTGAATACATTTGGCTGGATGGGTATCAACCTACGCAGAGCCTGCGATCAAAGACACAGGTCCGCAGAGATTTTGGCGGAACGCTTGAAGAATGTCCGATGTGGTCATTTGACGGAAGTTCCACGGAGCAGGCCGCCGGCAATGCCTCTGACTGTCTTCTTAAGCCGGTAGCGATTTTTCCTGATCCCTGCCGTAAAAATGCTTACCTGGTAATGACAGAGGTTCTTAATGCGGATGGAACGCCGCACGTTTCCAACGGCCGTGCAACCATTGATGATGACGACTCAGATTTCTGGTTTGGTTTCGAGCAGGAATATTTCCTCTGGGACGTCGCGACCAACCTGCCACCGGGTTTTCCGGAGGGTGGTTATCCAGCCCCGCAGGGGCCGTACTACTGTTCAGTCGGTGCCAAGAACGCATTCGGCCGGGACTGCGTCGACGATCACCTCGATGCCTGTCTTGAAGCGGGGGTCAACGTCGAGGGCATTAACGCCGAGGTGGCTACTGGACAATGGGAATTCCAGGTGTTTGCCAAAGGCGCCAAGCGTGCCGGTGACGAAACATGGGTAGCACGGTACATCCTCGAACGTGCCGGTGAGAAATACGGTTACGCCATCGACTGGCACCCGAAACCGTTTGGCAAACTCGATTGGAACGGCTCCGGTATGCATGCGAATTTCTCCAACGGAGAAATGCGTGAAGCCGGTAAAGAGGAAGTCTTTACCAAGATCTGCGAAGCCTTCGGTGGCGAGATTGATCGTCATATCAGCGTTTATGGCGCAGATAACGATCAGCGTCTGACAGGCGAACATGAGACGCAGTCGATCACGCAATTCAGCTACGGGGTATCGGACCGAGGAGCCTCCATTCGAATTCCCGTCGGTACCATCGAGGATGGCTGGAAAGGTCGCCTGGAAGATCGACGACCGGCCTCCAATGCGGATCCCTACAAGGTAGCCGCTGCGATCATCAAGACGGTTAAGAGTGCCGGCTAGGACGGCTGGCTGTTCAGTCCAAGAGGGGTCGGCTTTCGAGTCGGCCCCTTTTTTAATGATGCCGGGAAGCATTTCCTCGATCGGCTAAGGTGCGGAATCCCTAAGCTTTAGCATAGCTCGGCCGAGCGCGTCACCGATCAGGAAATAACTTTCGGCATTTCCGAACCAGTGGTGCCCATGCCCCACGTTCGGTGACTGCTCCTTGGGGCGTGCAAAGGCCGTCGTCGGGACAAATGCGACGTTTCCACCCAGGCGGGGATCCGCCGCCCCCTTTTTCTGTTGTGCTCTAATGGTCTTAAGGTTCTTACCCGCTTCATCAGCCAGGTTGCCCAGTTCTCCCACGACGACGGGTAGGGCAGGGGCCCTGAATTCCTTGCGCACATCCTGGATCAGGTGCACCAGGTGGTCACTGTATTGAGCACGTTCGTCATCGGGAGCAAACGCGTCGTTCCAGCCCTGAAACCAGACAAAGCCCGCCAGCCGGGGTTCGTATCGGGACAAGTGGGGGAAGTCCTGGGGAATGGATTTGAGGGCTTCCCTGATTTCCTTGAGCATTAACGTGTAATAGGGTCCCACCGTTCCACCCGACGACGGTGGCCGAAAATCTTTGTAGAGGCTCTTGCCCCCCCAGGCAGTCTTAATGAGCAGGACGGGTGCTGCGGTGGCGTTACCCACGACATGTCCGAACTGGAATTCCGGCCCGATATGGTGCTTTCCCGGATAGCCGGCAAATCCGATCGATAGAGGTCCGGCCTTAAGGTCGTTCTTGGTTTGAAATCGACACCAAACGTCATCGCGAATAACCCAGTCGCCCTTAGCGTCCTGGATGTGTTGGAATCGCTTCAGGTTTCGTTTCTCCTTCATGACGTTCTTGAGAATCCCGCGACCGCCGTTGTAGTGCTTGGGGTGGTCCAGGTCAACCACGCCTTGCCCTTCCATGTTTGACTGGCCGGCAAGCAAATATACGTGAAGTGACTTGTTGCGGTCTGCTGCCTTAACAGTATCGGAATCACCACAAAATATTACCAGCAGGAGTGGCAATACTGAGAGCCGCGATAGTCGTAATGTCATGGGGTTACTCATCTCGTTGAGGTTGCTCGGGTCTCTCGTCAGAAGTGTGCCGGGTAGTACCACTTTAGTCCGCTTGGCGGAGCAGTGAAGGGTAAAGCAGGCATTCAGGCGAATCAAGAGTCTTTTGGTAATCCCTATTTCGTGTTCTAACCTCCTCGCGACGGAAGCCGATTATTTTGCTGCCTGTTGTGAGCGGATGATTTAGCAGGGTGGTTCGAACTGCGGCCTCGGGCGACGACGGAACATGGCGTTCCCCACGGACAGGTTGCTCACGGGGAAAGCTGCCGGATCGCAGCGATTCGCCTTCTCCCGCCTGGCCGTCAAATTCGGAATTTAAACGGTTGATCACAATTAATGCATCCAGGTTGGTAAGCAGGCCATCGCCATTAACATCAAGGAAAACGCTTGGTGTGCCACCAGCTCCGACGGGGACTGCGTCGTTACCGAGCGGCTGGTTCAATCGATCAATAATCCTGAGCGCATCCAACGGGGTGATGAGGCCGTCTGCGGTTACGTCAGCGGCATCCTGCGGGTTCTGGGCAAGGCCCAGCTGGCTCTCGTTCACAGCTTCGTCGCTGGTAACCCAGCCGAGGTTTGTCTGGTTCGTTTGAATGCTATGCTCCGGAGTCAATAATGTGTCAGCGAGCGTGTCCATAACAATGTCTCGCGACCACCGGGGTGAGATGGTGACATTGGGTACCGCGCTGAGGACGCGCTCCTTGAGCGCCTGTAATTCAGCATGGTCGGGCCTGTCGGGCCCATCAGCGAGGGTCGTGTTCGGATCGTCACAGTCTTCGGTGTTAGCATCGTGACAGATCCCGGACATGTCTACGTCGTCATGATGGCTCCCACCGAAGCGAACGTCATTGCCAGGATCGATAGCAAGGAAATCATAATTCTGTTGCCCCATCAAGATGTCGTCTCCGTAATTACCGAGGAGGTAATCGTTATCCAGCCCACCGCCGCTTGACTGCGGATCCGGGGTAGAAACAGGTGTGCGAACATAGTGATCCTTGATCTCGAACTGACTGCGGGGCTGATGATTTGCATGGAACTTCCTGGTCAGGTCGAGCGTGAATGTCGTGGCCTCAGAGTCGCGTTCAACGTTGGCCAACCGTGTTATTCCATTGGCGGTTAGCACGAGTTCCGTATAAAACGTTTCGCTGTCTCCGAGCAGTACATCATCCCCGTGACCACCGTCGATATAGTCATTTCCAGCCGAGATCGAAGCGGAGACCTGGGCTTCGCCACGGTGCCCGTAAAGTGGGTGCCGATAAAGTGGGATTGCGTCCTTGCTGGAGCCGGTGTAGTTCTCCTCGAAAAGATCAAACGACTTCTTGTGCGTAAAGTTGTCCGTGTAACGCCTGGTAGCTGTAAGCCGTTGATGGATATGGGCGATAAGCGTCAAACGTTCGGCGTGATTGAGTGACTTGAGCTGATCCAGGTCCGCTAACGAATTGTTCTGCCTGCAGGTATCCGCAGAATCGCCCAACGCTCGATCAATACTGCACTGGTTTACCACCGGTAGCATGTAGGTGCTGAAATCACCGAACACGACATCGTTAAACGGCGATGCGTGGATTTGGTCATTGCCGGCCCGGAGATTGTGTTCACGGTCGGCGGGGGCACGCGCCAGATCTGCTTCGGTTAGTGGTTGTGATTGCAGGAGTGGATGGCTCGAGACCTGGTCGCGGTAGATAGAGTTAAGAGTTTCCTGGTACTGCGTAATGCGATCAAGCGTAGCCTCCTCCATTCGGTTGAGCTCATTGTGGATCGGCAGGTCCGTTCCAGTCACGGTTGCGTGAAGCCGTAAGGCGGTATCTCCCGTGATGAACCCGGCCTCTCTTTCAGTCGTTTGACCCAGGGGACCGATCGTGTCATTTCCAAATTGGAGTGTGCTGCTGCTAATGTCAAAGGTGCTGACCTGATCTCTGGCCGACAGCAAGACCTCGCGATGAGCTGCATGAATCAGCGACTCGAGGTCGAGGATGGCGATCCGTGTGTCGTGCACATAATCCAGGAGCCGAGTGACCAATATTTCCTGGTTTTCCGTCGTGGGCATGCCCTGGTGAATTTCCGTGACCGTGTGTTGATTGTCACCGACGACCGTGTCCAGCTGACCTTCCGTGACCGCGACTACCGTTGTTTCCCCGTCGACGAACAATTCGGTGCTCCCGGAAAGCGTGTCGCTGGCAAAAATTGCAGAGGGTGAAACCGCGTCAATACCGAACTGGGCAGTGGCATCGAGGGCAAGGTAACGCATGCTATGCGTTGCGAGTTTTAGTTCCGTCGCGAGTTGGAGGAAAAGTGCTTCGATAGCGGGTATCCCGGTACGAATTTGGGACTCCATCACCGAATTGTCTCCGATAATCCAGTCGCTACCCGCGTCCCCGGTTATTGTGTCGTTGCCAGGCAATACATGCTGGTTACCTGGTGCCCTGGGGATCATCGACGCAACGGGCAGGAATCCAGACTGGCCTCCCTCCGTTGGCGTTCGCCAGAGGACCCCACCATCCATCTGGCGAATCGCCTCGTTGACTTCGGCCGATAACACGTTTCCATAGCCCCGGGTTATCGTGGTCCCGTCGTTCATTGCAAGCTGCTCAGGGTACAAACTAATGGGCGTGAGGACAAAGGTGCCCGCATCGCTTAGCTCCATCCCGACGTGTGATCCGCCGAACAGTCTTAATCCGTCAAAGATGAGTGGTAACTGAAGCGCGCTACTGGTGTTGTGTCGCCCCTTGTCTCCCACCAGGAAATCATCACCTGCGTCGCCGTCAATTTGATCATCGCCCCGCTGACCGAGGATGATATCGTCTCCGTCGCCGCCTTGTAAAATATCGTTGTTTGCGGCATGGATATCGACCAGTACGGTATAGGTGTCCCATTGGGTCTCCGCGACGCGATCACGGCCAGTCGGGTCGTATCTTCCGGCTACCAGGAGCAGATCGGACTCTACCAATTGCTCGGCATTTGCGAGCGTGGGAGCGGTACCCGAGGCGATCACGTCAGTGACCGTGCCGTGATCCTGAAGAATGATGTCGCGATGCCACATTCCATTGTTGTTGACGCGGGGGAGTTCCGGGTTCACATAGTCTCGCATGATCTCCCCGAGATCGCCTAGAACGACGTCGTGGCCGGCCCCTGCCTGGATGAAGTCATCGCCGATTTCACCGATCAGTTCGTCGTCTCCTCCACCGCCATAGATCGTGTCATCGCCACGCTGTCCAAAGACCACGTCGTGGCCGTCCGAGAGGTTGGCCGTAGTGTTGGGCTGATCACCATAGATCAGGTCGTCCCCGTACATAGCGTTCGCATCATCGAACCGCATCCGCTCCGGATCATCGTAACGGGTCACGTGGCGGATAATGTCATCCAGTTGTATTTGATCGGTGTTGGCGCCGGCGGGGTACCGTTTCCATATCCAGGGATTCGTGCTGACCGGCTCACGAAGGATTTCACCGTTATCCCCGATGATCACGTCGGCGGCAGCACCACCCTCAATGTAATCACCCTCATCGTGTCCGCTGAGTTCGAGTTCAAGGAAATTGTGTCCGCCGGTAATATCATCCTCATCCTCACCGCCGTACAGGTAGTCCGCGGCCTGTTGGCCCAGGATCATGTCATGGCCCGCCTGGCCATAGATGTGATCCACCCCGCCAGCGTGCTGGTTGTAGGTGAAGATGGAACGATGGCGTTGGTTTGCGTTACGTGTTACATCGTATTGACCGTGGTCTCCGAGCAAAACGTCATGACCAGGGTTTCCGTAGAGCGTATCGTTCAGCGATCCGCCAAAGACGACATCATCATCGTCGCCGGCATAGACCAGGTCATCATCACCGTCGAGCGGCGCGATGGACTCGATTCGAATAGGTCGGCGATCATCGTCAAACGTTGCTGTGGCATTGTCGCCGGCGACCACGTCGTCACCTGCCTGGCTGTAGATTTCATCCCGGTCGGCGCCGGCGAAAATCACGTCAGGCCCACCCCCGGTGGTGATCAGGTCGCGTCCACCAATGGAGGTGGCGTTGGATTCAATCTGGTCGACGCGCCCATCCCCGTCGAAGCGCGCCACACCGCTATCGCCCAGGACGAGGTCGCGCCCCACGTCCCCGCTCACCTCGGTGCCCGTGGTGATGAGGTCATTTCCGGTTCCGCCGAAGGCGATATCGGCTCCATTGCGCGTGGTGATGGTATCGTCGTCACCCACATCGGGTTCCGTGGTCCCGGCCTCAAGAATGCTTCCGTCTACCTCGAATCGAACGTAGCCGTTATCGCCTAACGCAATGTCGCTGCGGACCAGTCCAAGCGGTTCCTCGTTGGAATCGTCCTCGTCACCCAGGTAGGTGTTGACGACGTCTTTGCCTGCCCCACCAATAACGGTGTCTCGACCCTCGTCGGTGTTGATTGCATCGGGACCGCCCACTTCAGCCGTGATCGTCCGCACGTGCCTAAGGATTCCGAGGTTCTGGGGCTCGATTGGATCATCCAGGTCGCTGTTGAAATACGCTTGTCCGGCGTCTCCCACGACCATGTCACCGCCTGACTCCGTGTTGACCACGTCCGCTCCGGCGCCAGCAATTACCACGTCCGAACCACCACCTGTCTCGATCTGGTCGTCGTTACCAACGCAGGTGCTCAGGTGATCGGGGCAAGGCGCGTCGAACAACGTGCGAATCACGCTTATCTGTTCAGCTGCCAGGTTGGTTGTAGCAAGGCGTACGTCAAAAGGCAGGGTATCCGTGCGCGTGATCAATAGACCCAACCCTGTCTCCGGGTTAATGGAGGCGGTATATCCGTCAAGCGCCGTGATAGCAATCGCGAGGGAGTCTAGCATTTCTGCCAAGGAGGCCACGGGAGCAGCATTGCTGACCTGGTGATCCGGGCTGCTGCCTGCGCTATCGAGGGTGATCGTCCAGGTGTCCCCCGAGATCCGCCCATGACCGCGATCCTGGTAGTAGGGAAGGCCCGGGAATGTGATTGCATGTGTATTGCTGGGAAGGCTGGCGTGGAATGGTGCCAGCGGCTGCGTATCCGCGCGTAACACCGCCTCAAAGTCGGAATGATTCAGGCTGCTGATTGCCAGCGTGATACCCATGTCCGGACGATAGGTGGCGGCGAAATGTGGGGATCGATTGACGGCATCGGCAAGGCTTCCCAGAAGCGCAATCTCGGCGTCTGAAGTGACCGTAAAGACGTTAGTCAAATCGCCCCGATCGATTTGCGTCGTCCAACTGTCGCCGAACTCGGCCAGCTCATGGAACGTGACGATGAGCGTGTCGGCGGCTTGCGTGTAGCTCGCGGGGATAGGTCCGTCCGCAGTAAACGTGAGGGTTATGGGGTCGTTACCGCTATTTTTAATGTGAAGTTCATCGGAGACACCCGGGATATAGCGAGCGTCGAGACCCGGGAGAGATCGAAGTTGATATGCGATCGCCATGAGCATTGCTGCTTGCGGGTCCAATGTTTCCTGCGTCAGCATGAGATCTTCGTTGCAGTCTTCGCTGGAAATCGACAGAGTCCATTGAGATACATCCACGGGAATACCGGGCAACGTAAGGTAGCGAGTTGCGGAAAGGTCGTGATCTGTAATGCGCTCGCTCGTTATATCAGTTGCGTGCAACGAAACCTCGAAGTCGGCGAAATCAAGTTGCGTAATCGCGAGGGAGTTGGCGTCCATTGGGTCCACGACCGCGTCAAAGAGGCCAGTTTCCTCGA
>Ga0163108_10002342_pt1 | contig 13757 bp, 7 predicted proteins | sample Fk1155metaG_FD_109644 | JGI IMG/M metagenome (GOLD analysis project Ga0163108, IMG submission 109644) | Marine microbial communities from the Central Pacific Ocean - Fk160115 155m metaG | ecosystem: Environmental > Aquatic > Marine > Oceanic > Photic zone | place: The Central Pacific Ocean...
CCGGTTCCAGCGAAAAGCTCTGGTCGCCGGCCGAAAGCAACTCGCCATCAAGCTTGACGATCCGATCGGCGGCCAGGTTGGCTGCCCGCGTGATCCCCGGCAGCCGCTTGCGAGTCTGCTCGATTTCCTGCAACACGAAGTTCACGAAATGATCGCCGGCCTGGACGATTTTCGTCGGTCCAGCAGCCCGGCACTCCTCGCCGATGCCCAGGACAATAACCAGCAGCAGGGAAACAACTCGAAACAGGCGAAAGGTCGATGGCGTATTGAACATGGTCGGCCGGTCCCGGAGAATGTCGATCTGGAGATTGAAACGTTGCGTGTCAATCACGATGACGGCTGAGGGTCGTGATCGCAACCACCGGGCCGCGCGACGGGAGAACTCTGCGATTTCCCGGTCGGCGTTTCAGGCGAACAACTCGGAAATCGGCTCACCCTGGTAGATGTGGTGCGGCCGATCGATTTCGTTGTACCACGCCGCATCCTGGGGAATTCCCAGCGAATGGTAGATCGTGGCAGCCATGTTTTCCGGCTTTTGCGGGTTGTGAGCCGGGTAGGCGGCGATCTTGTCCGAGGTTCCAACAACCGTTCCACCGGTTGTACCACCGCCGGCAAAAAAGACCGTCTGCACGGCACCCCAGTGATCCCGGCCGGGCAGCTTGTAATGCCGGTTGTGTTCGAGCTTGGGCGTGCGACCGAACTCACCGGCCATCACGATCAGTGTCGATTCAAGCAGGCCACGGTCGTTGAGATCATCAAGCAGGGCACTGATACCCTTGTCGGTCGGCGGGAACAGCAGGTTCTTGAATCGCGGGTAAGCATCGCCGTGAGTGTCCCAGGTCTCGTTGTTGCCGAGATTGACCTGGATCAACGGCACGCCCGCTTCGAGCAACCGACGCGCCATCAACAACGACCAGCCGTAACTGTTCTTCCCGTAACGATCCTGTTCGCGGTCCTTCTCGTTGGTCACGTCAAAGGCATGGCGAACCTTGGGGTCGTTGAGAATCGAGATCGCCCCGGAGCGCAGTCGTCCGAACGAGCGGGCCGACTGGGCCTGGTCGAGATGCCGCTGCTGGTGTTCGATGGACTTGAGAATCTCCAGGCGACGGGAGAACCGTGACGATGTCAGGCTGCGAGGCAGTGTCAGGTTCGGCGCACGGAACACCCGGTCCTCGGCCCGGAACGGCAAGCCCAGGTTGGGGAAGTTGTACTCGGGATACGCACCTCGCTGAACGTTGTGGTACGGCGACGCCTCGATGAACCAGGGATCATGACGGTGCCCCATGCTGCCGCCGAACTGACCGGGAATCACGCCTGCTGACCAGTGAATGATCGTCTCGGGAAGTGCGACGGCCGGAGGCAACCTGTCGTTTTGCCTGGGCACCGCGTCGTTGTGCTTCACGGCATATCCGGCGGTCGAGAGAATCGACGGATAGTCGGTCGATCGCGGCTTGCGATCACCACGGAACCCGAGATTCTTCACCGAGCGGCCGGTCAGCATGAAGTAGTGGCCCAGCGTGTGCCCGTTGGTCGAGTGGGTCATCGACCGGCACAGCGACCACAGGTGGCTTCGCTGGGCCAATCCCGGCAGGTGCTCGCAGATCTGCAGCCCGGGGGTCCGGGTCGCCACCGGGCGAAACTCGCCACGGATCACCGCCGGCGCATCCGGTTTCAGATCGAAGCTGTCCTGCTGGGCAAGACCGCCGGAGAGAAAGATGTAGATGCAGCGGCGAAATCCCGATGCCGAACCCGTGCCGGCGGCCGAGGCTTTCAATCCTTCGACGTGGTTGATCCCCAGCCCCAGCAGCCCCAGCGAACCGGCCTGGATGGCCGTCCGTCTCGAATAGCGGGGATGTGCCGGTGGAGGACTGGAAGTCTGCATCGTTTCTGCTATCGAGTTCATCGGCATCGATCAACGGGATTCATGATACCTGAATCGACGATGATCGAGAGGTCGGTTTCGGTCTAGGGCATCTTCATGCAGCGAAAACCGGTGTAGATGTTCAGGTTGTCCTGGGGAGCCCCCTGGCGATCGGCGCTGCGGATGTGCAGTGCGACGTTGGCCCACGAGCCCCCGCGACGCGCTCGCAGCGTCGACTTGGTCGGCTTGGCCTTCGACTGGTATTCGAGCTGGTGGTCACGGCACCATTCCCATGCGTTTCCGGCCATGTCGTGAATTCCGAAGGGACTGATCGACCTGGGGAACGAGCCTCCTCTGGTCGTCAGCGGATAGTTTGCCTTCTGTTTTCCCTTGTACCACACGTTCCATGTCTCGGCATTGACGAGGTCCTTGCCCGCGTGCAGCGACGCGTTGTTGGACAACTTGCGGTCCCACTTGTTTCCCCAGGGATACACGCGACCGGGCTTACGACCAAGAACCAGCAAGCGGCGATGGCTTTTCCCTCGGGCCGCGTATTCCCATTGGGCCTCGGTGGGCAGTTGCGTTCCCGCCCAGCGACAGTAAGCGCTGGCGTCGTCCCAACTGACCTCGACCACCGGATGGTCGGCCCGGCCCTTGAGAAAGTCGGCACCCTTCCAGTGCGGCGGGGTCCTGTGCTTGGTCGCGGCGGTGAAGGCGCGGTATTGCGCGTTGGTGACTTCGTACTTGTAGAGGTAAAACGCCTTGACCTCCCGCGGATGCCGTGGTGCTTCGTCCTCGGCGTGTTTTTTCCAGTCCACCGGCAGACCGGTGTCGACGAACTGCGTATCGACTTCCCCGGTTGTCGTGCCCATCAGGAACTGGCCCGCGGGGATCAGCACCATCTCGGCGCCGTCCTTCGGGTTCTTTGTCGTCTTGACCGTCCCGGATTTTTCGGCCGCTCCGACCACGGCGACCATCGACAGCAACAGCGACACAACGGCAAGTCTTTGGATTCGGAACATCGTAGCCTCGGCTTGGAGAGAGTGAGTCCGCGCGGCAAGTTCCGGCCCGGCCGGGAGCGACAGCCTTGCGACTGCGGCGACGCGCTGTGATCGTATCAAACGGTTTCGCGTCGAGGCAACTCACGGCCGGTGGTCCGCCGATCAGGGGGCGCTTGCCGCGACTCCGGTTTCAGCGTGTCCTGTTCTTTCCGGAATTCGATGTTCGATCGTTCGCTATTGCCCGAGGCTGTCTGCGAGTTCGTGGTCCTCGCCGACACCCACTACATGATTGACCCCGACGACTCGGAGGTCGAGTTCCCGTCGCGGCGACGCCAGTCGGCGCGGGCTGACGTGGCCTGGCAAATGGTGTCCTCACTGGGCTGCCCGCGCGTGTTTCACCTCGGCGACCTGGTCCAGGAATTTCCCGGGACCGACGACTTCCCGAGAGCCCTCGAGGAAGCGATCCAGCAGTTTCGCGCTCACGGGATCGATCCGCATCCGGTTGCCGGCAACCACGATGTCGGCGACAAACCGGACCCGACAATGCCGACCCGACCAGTCACCGCCGGATCACTGACCGACTATCACAAGGCCCTGGGACCGTCGTGGTACAGCGTCGACCAGGGACCGGCCCGCATGATCGTGCTGAACTCCCAGATCATGAACACGGCCTTGCCCGAAGCGGTCCAGCAGCAACATTGGTTCGAACAGGAACTGGCCGAGCATGCCGACCGACGATTGTTTGTCTTCCTCCATCTGCCGCCCTACCTCAACGATCCCGACGAACCGGCGCTGGGCCACTACGACAACGTGGCCGAACCCGCCCGCGGCTGGCTGCTGGATCTCCTCGCCCGTTACAAGATCGAGTTGTTGTTGGCCGCCCACGTTCATTGTGCCTTCTACGACCGGGTGGGCCGGTCGCGTTATCAAGTTGTCAACTCCACGTCGTTCACCCGCCCGGGCTTCTGTCACATGTTCACTGCGCCGCCCCCCCCCGACCAGGGCCGCGACGACGCCGACAAGCTGGGAGTACTGCTGTGCCGGATCCGTGACGATCGCACCGATCTGCACTGGCTACGAACCGGGGGCCGAACAGAGATCGACAGCCGACTGGCGTCGGGCGCGCGGCTGCTGGTCACCCGCACTCCGGCCAACCTGCCCGACTCGCCACTGGGCGTGTCGCTGACTCACCCGCTGAGCAACCGCACCGAGATCCCCCTGGCCTGGCCGTCGTCAATCCGGCAAACCGTACGCAATGACTACCCGCTGTTGGCCTGCCTGGAACTGGGAACGACCGCCGTTCGGGTTCCGGCGACCGACCTGGCCGATCCGTTCCTGCAGCGGCGTATCGAGATCCTGCGGGACGAGCAGGTAAGAATCGTCGCAACCTCGCTCTGGGCCAACGACCTCGATCCGCCGAGGCTGGTCGAACGTCACGGTGACCAGGTCGACACCTGGGAATGGCAATTGGCCGGCACGGACCGACCGGGCGAGGAGCAACTTGCCGTGCTGAAGGTGCTGGGCCAGGCCGGGGTTTCCCAGGCGTTGTCGGCGGTGGTTCCCGGCCAGTCCCTGGCCGGAAAACAGCATCCACGAACGCGGATCGGTTTCCGGGTCGAGACAATCTCGGAACTGGACCGCCAACTGGTTGCGTCCGGGACCCGCGTGGACCGGGTGCTCTGCCGACTTTCCCCGGCCCCAACAGCGGCCGCGGCCATCGACGAAATCGCCCGGCTCGATTCGCTCCAGGCAATCGGGAACATCGATGTTCAACTCGAACTGCTCGGCCAGGACGTGAGATCCGCGGCGAACCAGGTCGCCGAGTCACTGGCGGCCGTCACGCGATTGCACGGCTCGCGACTGTTCATCGATCCGTTGATCGACTTCGATCGCACGATGGACGTGCGTCACGGACTGCTCGACCCGTTCTGCAACCCCCGTCCGGCCTTCCACGTGCTGCGTTGCCTGAACACGATACTCGCCGCCGCCGGCAACGCGTTCAGGTCCGGAGAGTCCCGGATCGGGTGGTTGGAAACCGGATCGGTCGTGTTCGGGACGATCGAGACCTCGACGGCATCGATCGGACTGCTGCTGCCTGCGACGCCGGTACCAGTCGAGGAATGCCCCGCTGAAGTGACCGCGTGGTGCAGCCCACCAGGTCCGCTGAGTGTCTATCACCTGGCTGGTGGTCTTTTGACCGAGACAACAACGGATGGCCTGGCCGGGGTGCTGGCACCAGGCATTGACGAACCGGTGCTCCTGCTGCGGTCACCTGCAGCCGGCTGACCGGTACCGACTTCCGGTCTCGCGGCCGGTCACCGGTCCTCGGCCGTCGGCCCGGGTTGCGAAGATTCTCCCAGCAGCGGCGGCAGCGACTCGCCGTCGGAAACGAACTGTATCGAGATCGAATTGACGCAGTGGCGGGTGTCCCTGGGGGTCATGTTTTCACCAAGGAAGACATGGCCAAGATGACCACCACAACGATGGCAAACGATCTCGGTCCGCCGACCGTCGGCGTCCATGTGGCGATCGACGGCCCCGGCGATCTCGTCATCGAAGCTGGGCCAGCCACAACGGCTGTCGAACTTGTCAGCGGATTGATAAAGCGGCGCCTGGCAGCGACGGCAGATGTAGGTGCCCTGGTCCTTCAGGTCGGTGAGTTCGCCGGTGAAAGGCTGTTCGGTGCCCTTGTCGATGATGACGTGAGACTCCTCGGCCGTCAGCTCATTGAACGGGTCTGTCGGCGGCGGGTTGGATCCCATGAAACCATCTCCTGCGAAATTGATCGGACCTACGAACCGGGCAACGGCCAGTCGAGGTGACGATGAAGAAACACGAACGTGCCCTTGCCGTTGATCGTGTGCGGACCGTTAAAGAACTCGATCTCGATTCGCGATCCGAGTTTCAGCAAGTCGTAGTGCCGTCGGACCTTCCCGAACTCGCCGGCCACCCACTCGGTCGGCGCTCCCCCGTCGCGGTGACCCTGTTCGACCATGAACGGCCGGGGGGTCATCAGCATGGCGAGTTCGGCGTAGCCGGCAACGTGTCCCATGTTCCATTCGGGAATCTCGTATTCGCTGGTGAAGATGTAGTTGTACCGGTCCTCGTTGCCGGCAATCGATTTCACCCACTTCGTGAAATCGCCCGAACAGATCGACAGGCAGTACCGTTTCACGAACGGGGGAACACGCATCGCGGTCTTGCCTCCATAGGACAGCCCGTAGAAGGCGATCCGCGCGGGATCAACCTGCGGCAGCGTGGCAAGCCATTCGAGTGTCTGTTGATGCTGCCGGATGATGTAGCTGTACAGCGACCTCCCGAGCGGATTGGATTTCCGCTGGATCGTCCGGAAGCGGTCGCGGCCGTAGTAGGGATTCTGAGGCGAGTAAACGATGAAGCCTCGCAGGCACAACTCCTCGGCAAAGGCCTTGTAGAACCGGAAGGCCCGTGGCTTGCGCGAAATCGTGTCCATCGCCAGGCCCTCCAGGCCGTGCTGGCACACGACAACCGGCCGCCGCTCACCGGGTTTCAGGTCCTTGGGCAACAGCAAAACGCCCGACGCGATCACGTCGGGCAGCACATCCAGTACGACCTCGTAACCCCGGTAGCGTTTTCTGTCGAGCACCAGCCGGCTGCGAGGGTTGGCCGCGATCCCGGCGTTGGGCAGCCGACCGATCAACTCGTCGTAGACCCGGTCCCGAAGTCTCTCTCCAGTCTCCAGCCACGTTGCGACCGACGTGTGGTCGGCCTTCCACCTGAGATCTCGGATCTTCGGACCGAGTCGCAGCAGGGTCTGGACGTGGACCTGCAGTTCGTGGAACTGGCGCTGCTGGCGGAGCCGGGAATCCCGGAAAGGCGTTTTGTCGGCCCGATCACCCGACGAAAGACGCTGCCAGGCCGGCGGCGGCTTGTTGAACCGTTCCTCGATTCCAAGTCCCCGGACAAACGACTCGACGGCCACAGCCGACCCGGCCGAACGATCCACCCGATCCGTGGAAACAAGCACGACCTGTTCAGCGGCAGATCGCCTGGCATAGAGCAGGCGGGCTCGCCGGAACTCGGATTCGACCAGTGCCGGCGTGTTGTGTTCGATTCGTCCCGGTGCCGCCACCTCGCGACGACCCGGCCGCGGCGCCGGCGGCCCGTCAATCGTCGGCACACGACAGGATTCGATCACCAGCCGGCGAGGAGCAACCAGGCCCGCCAGTTCCGCGTCTCCGAACTCGGCAAGCAAACCCCAGACGTTGCGATAGATCGGTTCCTTCCAGAGATTTTCTCGATCCTGGAAGTACCCGCAGACAAGTGCCGATCGGAGGCGAGGATCAAGGGCGGCAGCGTGAAGTGCCAGCAGCCCCCCTTCGCCCACACCGGCAACGCCGATCGGCAGCTTGATTTTGCGGCGGTCGGCGAGTTGTTCGAACAGGTCGACCGCGGCCAGTACCTTCTGAACTTCATAGCCGATGACATGCCGGCCCATTTCGAAGGCCTGTCGATAGATGAACTCCCGGTGCGGCTGATTCGTGAAGGCGACGAACCGGCTTCCCGAAAATTCATCGTCACGATTGATCAGGGTCGGAATTGCCACCAGGCATCCGGCCGCAGCAAGTCGTCGCGCCAGTTGCACCTGTTCGGGCAGCCCTGGCTGGACACCGCAGAACATCTCGGGTGTCCAGTCGGCGTCGGGCAGGGCGACGACGGCCGCGCGGATCTTCCGGGGTGTCAGCAACAGGCCCTCGGCAGTGACCCCCTCGAGCACCGGCCAGCGAACAACCTGGACGGTGACCTGCTGCGTGCGAGCGATCAGCGACGGGTGCTCCAGCGAGGCGAGCAGCTCAAATTCGTGACGGCTGCTTTTCCCGGCCACTTTCCTGGTAACCCGTGGATCGACGGCACCGATAGCCCGGCGAAACCGCTCGCGCAACTCCCCGAGACTCTCCGTCGCTGCCGGCGTGCCCGGGAAGTTCCTGGCCCAGAGTTTCCGGCGACGCGTTGACGATTCGGACAACTCGCGCAGGCAAAAGCGATTGATCCCCTCGACCATCGACTCGGCCAATGATCGCTTGACCGTCAGCGGTCCGGTCCCCGGCAGCCGGGGTTGGGCCGCCCTGGTCAACGAGCCGTCCAACAGCAGCCAGAACAACAGCAGGTAGGGGAACGACCGGATCATGATGCTCGGTGGCCAAGAGAATCGGGTCAGGCGATGATCTCGTGGATCGGCTGGCCATAGTCGATTTCCAGTCGCTTGCGGCCCGGGATCTCGAGCCGCCGGGCGTCGAGTCCCAACAGTTGGAACAGCGTGGCATGAACATCGGTGACGTAGTGCCGGTCCTGGGCCGCGTGGAATCCCAACTCGTCGGTCGCTCCGTGAACCACCCCTCCCTTGATACCGCCTCCGGCCATCCAGATCGAGAAGCCGTAGTTATGGTGATCTCGGCCGTTCTTGCCCTGGGCGCCGGGGGTCCGACCGAACTCGCTGGTCCAGACCACGATGGTTTCCTCGAGCAGCCCGCGTTGTTTCAGGTCCCGCAGTAACCCGGCGATCGGCTTGTCAGCCTGGCCACACATGCGGGTGTGATTGCTGATGAGGTTGGAATGGGCGTCCCAGGCCCCGGCGGCTCCGCCACCGTGGAACACCTGCACGAACCGCACACCCCTTTCGACCAGGCGTCGGGTGGCCAGCAGGTGCTGGCCGAACTTGCGGGTGGTGGGATTGTCGAGGCCGTACAGGGCGTGAGTCTGCCTGGTCTCGCTGTCGAGGTTCATCACGTCGGGAACTGCCGTCTGCATGCGAAAGGCCAGGTCGTAGGACTTGATCCTCGCCCGCAACTTCTCGTCGGCAGCGTATTCGCGCGCCGCCTGCGCCTGCAGCCGGCTCAGCAAATCCCGCTTGATCCCCTGCACCGGTTTGCTGATCGTCGCGGCGCTGCTGGCATAGGGCAGGGGATTTTTCGGATCGACGGTCAACCAGATTCCCTCGTGCTCGGGACCGAGGTACTGGGCGTCGGTTCCACCGGCACATTGTGACTCCATCCCGCCTTCGCCGATCGAGAGGAACTGCGGGAGATTGTCGCTGAGCGACCCGAGGCCATAATGGATCCAGGCTCCGACGGTGGGGAAACAGCCGTCGAGCATGTGTCGGCCCGAGAGAAATTCCAGTTGCGCTCCGTGGTTGTTGTCGGTGGTCCACATGGAACGGACGACGGCCATCTCGTCGACCATCTCGCGAGTGTGCGGCCACCAGTCGCTGACCTCGATTCCACTCTCGCCACACGCCCGGTACCCCTTCTGCAACGGCAGCACCCGGGCCTGATCGGTCTTGATGACGTTGTTGAGTACCTGTTCACGGACGTTGCGGTAGTAGGGCGATTTGACCACGTCGTCGAGGAAGGGCGTTTCGGCGAGTGTCTTGCCAGCGTAGCGGTCCAGTGCCGGCTTGGGATCGAACCCCTCGTGGTGACTCGCCCCGCCCCGCATCATCAACCAGATCACCGACTTGGCCCGCGGCGGGAAGTGGGGCCGACCGGTCGGATCGGGACCATGCGGCGGCGGGCTTTCGGCCCGCACGTCGCGGCTGATCATCGCATCGAGCGCCACGCCGGCCAGGCTCATGCCGCTCCAACCCAGCAATTCGCGTCGGGTCGACTGGTCTGGAAAGATTGTCATCGGTGGTGGATCTCTCAGCGGATGACCAGAAAATCGTTGTGCATGACCAGCACGTGTGCCACGTGACTGTGTGCCCGGGTTCGAGCCTCGGCCGCCCCGAGTCCTTGTCGGGCCAGTTGATCGACCAGTGTCTTGCAGGCCTCGACGGTTATCGACCGTTCGACCGCCGAGGGGCTTCGACCGAGAATCGTCTCGTAGGCGGCGGTGACGAATTCCGGGTGCGACGCGGCCGAGAGCCGTTCGCCGATGGCAGCGGCCAGGGTCTGCACCAGCCGGCTGTTGGCCAACGCCAGTGATTGTTGTGGTACCACCGTTTCGTGCCGCCGGTAACACTCCTCGACACCCGCCGGATCGAATATCTCGAGCATCTTGTACTTGTCGTCGCGAGCGTAGCGATAGTAGATCGTCCGCCGCAGGCCGTTCTCGGCTCCGGCACTCGGTAAGACCATTCCGCCGACGCTGGCGTCGAGTTTCCCTGACAGTGCCAACAGGCTGTCCCGCATCACCTCGCCCTCCATCTGGCGAAGCGGCACCCGGCGGTAGAGCCGGTTGTCGGGATCGGTGGCTTCGGCAGGGTCGGCGGCGTCGATCTTCGATTCGCGCCGGTAGGCCCGTGACAGGGTGATCACCCGGTGCAGATCCTTCATGCGCCATCCCCCGGCCATGAACCCACTCGCGAGGTGGTCGAGCAGTTCGAGGTGTTCGGGTCGAGACGTCCTGGTGCCGAAATCGAACATCGAGTCAACCAGCGGCTGACCGAAGTGCCGGGTCCAGATGTGATTGACCGCGACGCGAGCGGTGAGCGGGTTGGTGGGGCTGGTGATCCAGCGGGCCAGCGCCGTCCGGCGGCCGGTCGATCGCCTGGGGTACTGTTTTCCGAGTGGCTTGTAGTCGGAACCGGGCTTGGCAGCGAGTTTTTGTTCGAGCGTCTTGCGGGCCTGGTCGACGGTCTTCTTGAGTGCCTGGGTGGTCTTGGCCTTGCCGTCGCCGGCCCCCTTGGCCAGGGCCCTTTCGGCACGACGCACGGCCAACTCGGCCGCGGCGATCTCTAGCCTCCGCTGGTCGGCGGCCGCCCTGTTCACCAGCGGCTTGGCATCGACCTTGTCGAGTCCATAACGTGCCCGCTCGGCAGCCACCCGGGACGCCAGCGAACCGACCTCGAGTTCCAGGACCTCGAGGCTTTTCTCGAGGAACTGCTGCTGTTGCTTCAACGCGCCGATCGATCGCACCATCGCTTCGCGTGTCAGAACGGCCCGGGGGGGCAGGGAGTCCTTGCCCGATCCCAGGTCGGCGTGCAGGGAGACGGCGGGATCGAGAGCGGTAAAGGAGAAAGCAAAAAAATCGGCGGTGGCCTGGTAGGTCGAAACGGCCAGGCGTCCGTCACGTCGCGGGATTGGCAGCTTGACGGCCAGGCGAAACCTGCCGTTGACCCAGGCGTTGACCAGCCGGTCGCGGACGGCAATCGTCAACTCGTAGATTTCACCATTCTTGACCGCCTGCTTGCCACGGCCCGGATAACTCTCCTTGCCGTCGACCTGCTGGTAGAGCGAGATCTGCTGGCCACTGGGGCTGAGGTAGACGTTGAACTCGCCCTGCTGGGAGATGTCGAAGCAGAGCCCGATCGACCGGGTCTTTCCCCCGGTGATCCGGAATTTCGAGGTGGCCACGAAATCGCGTGGCGGCAGTTGTCGGCACTCGTAACGGGACTGTTTCCCGGTGGGATTCTGATTGTGGAGATGACCATCGACGATGCTCCACCTGGTCCCAACCGCCTGCCAGGCCTTGGGACGGGCCGACTTGAAATCGTCGGCGAACAGGTCCCTGGTCGGTTTCGCCGTGCCGATCGTCTCGAGACGAACCTGCTGAGCCTTCAATCGGACTCCACCGGCGGTGATCTGTTCCCCGGTCTCCTTGATCCGCGCGGCGATGGCATTCTGCTGCGACGCGATGACCACAGGACGCAGGCCGGGATACCAGGCCTGTGGCGGAAGATCGACTGGTTCGGCTGATTTCGGCAGTGACCCGAACAGCGAGGGGATCACCGACGAGATCTTGCGATTCTTGTCAATGTTCTTCTCGTCACCCCGGATGAAGAAGAAGGTCCTGGCATCGAGCTTGGCGTCGTAAACGCGACTGACGGCCGGCGCGTCGGGTGAGCTGTTGGCGGTGAGCGAATCGAGGCGGACCTGGTAGGGCTCGAAGAAGGCCCGCCACGAGTAATACTCTTCCTGGTTCAACGGATCGTACTTGTGGTCATGACAACGGCAGCAGTTCAGGGTCAGGCCCATGAAAGCCTTGGCGGTGTGCTCGACCACGTCATCGAGCCAGTAGTTTCGGTTGAAGAGATTGAAATTGCGGGTCAGGAATCCGGTGGCACGGAGCCGGTCAATGTCGGTGGGAGCGATTTCGTCGGCGGCGAGCATGTCGACGACCATGCGGTCGTAGCCGAGGTCGGCGTTGAGCGACTCGACGATCCAATCCCGCCACCGCCAGATGCTCTTCTGGCTGTAGCGGACTTCCTTTCCCAGGCCGAACCAGTCGGTGTACCGCCAGACATCCATCCAGTGGCGGCCCCAGCGTTCACCGTGGTGAGGGCTTTTCAGCAGGCGATCCACCACCCGGGTGTAGGCCGAGGCGGAATCGTCGGCGAGGAATTCTCTCAGTTCCTCGCGTGTGGGTGGCAGCCCGACTAAGTCGAGATAAACGCGACGCAGCAGGTGTTCACGGCGGGCTGCCGGACGCGGTGTCAGCTGCCGCGACTTGTGAAGGGCATCAAGATAGACGTCAACCGCGTTTGACGAGTCGGACCGGGTGCCTTTGAGCCGCTTCGACGATTTCGGTTTCTTCCAGGCCCAGTGATCCTCGGGATTTGCCGCGATCACCTCGTTCTTGGGAACCACGGCACCCTGCCGGATCCAGTTGCGGATGATGTCGATTTCTCTGGCCGAGAGCGGATCGGCCTTGGCGGGCATCCGCAGCTGGGGATCGGTCGACGTGATCCGCTCCAGCAGCAGGCTCTCGCCGGGCTTTCGCGGCACAACCCCGGGACCGGACTCGCCTCCGGTTCGAACCAGGCTCGCGGCATCGACCCGCAACCCGGCCTTTCGAGTTCTCGCGCCATGGCAGGAAACGCAGTGCTTGGCAAGAACCGGCCGAACATCTCTGGTGAAATCGACGTCGGCTGCCGTGACTCCCGCGGCAAGCGGCACGACGAGCAGGAGGGCGAATCTGGTGACGGTCCGGCGCATCGCACCCACAAGAAACAGGCCAGGGAATCTTCCCCCCGATCCTAACAGATCGCAGTCCGGCAAGAACGCCCCAACACCGCGGCGACCGACTGCCGCCGGTCGGGCTGTTGTTGGTGGATTCCCCTGCTCTGTCGGCTCCTGTAACCTGTGGTTGTAGGCCACGTCGTTTCGGGTTTGCCGTTCTTGTCGGAGGCCACGGGGAAGGGAGGGAAGAGAACCATGCTTCGATTGCCTGCCTGTCGAACCGGCGTTTTGTTCCCGGCCATCCTGCTGGCAGGACTGGCTGGACAGGCATCGTGGAGCCAGCCCGCCGTGGCCGCACCGCCGACCGGCGGTGGCCTGGCAGGCCCCTCCCGGAAGAACGACGAGCGGCTTGACGTGTCGCAGTACACCGCCCGGACCCAGGCACACGTCATCCAGGGCGTGTCGGGCAACGCGTCAGGGGTCACCTTCAACCGCGATTCCGGCACCCTGTTCGTGGCGATCAACGGGCCACCGTTGCTGGTCGAAATCGACACGGCGGGCAAGACCAGGCGGATCATTCACCTCGAGGGTTTTGACGACACCGAGGGGGTGGTTTACCTGGGCAAGAACCGGTTCGGGATTCTCGAGGAACGCCGTCGTCACCTGTGTGTCGTCCGCATCGGCAAGAAGGACCGATCGGTCAAGTTCACCAGGCTCAAGCAGGTCGATCAGACCGGGGGACGGCAGGACAAGGACTGGTACTTCCTGGTTGACCCCAAGCCGACAAGAAACACGGGGCTGGAAGGTCTGACTTATGACCGGAAACACCGGCGATTCTTCATCGTCAAGGAGAAATACCCGGTGAAGGTGCTGCAGGTTGCCCTGGCCAAGAAACGGAACGCGCCGCCGGTGGTCAGTCAACCCTGGGACGCCGCCAACGGATCGCTTCAACTGAGTGATCTTTCGGGTGTCCACTACCACGCGGCAACACGACAGTTGCTGATCCTCAGCCACGAATCC
>Ga0163108_10002344_pt1 | contig 13755 bp, 8 predicted proteins | sample Fk1155metaG_FD_109644 | JGI IMG/M metagenome (GOLD analysis project Ga0163108, IMG submission 109644) | Marine microbial communities from the Central Pacific Ocean - Fk160115 155m metaG | ecosystem: Environmental > Aquatic > Marine > Oceanic > Photic zone | place: The Central Pacific Ocean...
GGGGCGTCATTGCCGCCACAACTGAAGACCAGTTGTACAGCCTGACACTCAACGTCATCGGCGATGAAACCATCCTGTTGGACACCCTCGACATCATCGTGGTCGTCCCTGGCACCGCGTACTGACAAAACCCACACACGCGGGTGGGCCCACAACTCTATCTTTATGCTTGAGGAAGGGCCGCCGCGGCTGCTATCCTTGAAGTGACTGTTGGAGGTCGTGTGCGCCTGCGTTGTTCCGCAATTTCCTTTTTGGCCCTGGCCGCGTTCGGCTGTGCGTCTCCCAAAGTTCCGACGGATGTTGGCGAAGCGGTCGAGGAGACCGAAACAACCGACCCGAGCGATGACGAGGTCGCAGCCCCTCCGGGATACGATGGGGATGCGCCCACGACCACGGATTCAGGCACCATCGATACTGGAAGCATCGACTGGGTGGACTCCGATGGCGATTTGATCTCCGATGAGGAAGAAGGCGATGGGGACAGTGATGGCGACGGTATCCCCGACTACCTCGATGAAGATTCCGACAATGATGGCATTGCCGACATTGTCGAGTCTGGAGACGAATGGGTAGGCTCTGCCCCACTGGACAGCGATGGGGACGGAATCCCCGACTACTTGGACCTCGACTCCGATGGGGATGGCATCCCCGATGCCGCCGAAACCGGTGATGACCCCGAAGTGCCCCGTGACACCGATGGTGACGGAGTCCCGGACTATTTGGACACCGATACGGATGGCGACGGCATCTCAGACGCCGATGAATGGGGCGATGGAATGCTTCCCGCAGACACGGATGGAGACGGGATTCCCGACTATGTCGATCGCGACTCCGACGGTGATGGCATTGGAGACATGTGGGAATCTGGCACCAGTGATAGCGAGTACCCACCGCGGGACACCGACGGCGACGGAATCCCAGACTACTTGGACGATGACTCCGACGGCGATGGCATCTTGGACAGTGATGAAGCCGACACACCCGGCCCCATGGCAGAGCCACGCGACACGGACGGAGACGGACTCTACGACTTTGCGGATGTAGACTCCGATGGGGATGGTTTGGCAGACGGCGATGAACTCGCATCCGGCACCGACCCTTTCGACCCAGACACGGACGGCGATGGCGCCAGCGATGGCCTTGAGTCCGCAGCGGGCACCGACCCCATGGACGTCACCTCCATCGCCACAGACTACGTCACACTTCGCAGTCATGGCCCGTCGGTGGTCCAACGATACAACTTTACATTGACGGTTAACCAGGTGGACGTGGCCTTCCTCATCGACACCACATGTTCCATGGGTGGCACCATCAGCGCGGTCTCCTCAGAGTTCTCGGCCATCGTAGACGAACTCAGCAGTGTCGTCCCCGACGCACAATACGGTTCTGCCACCTTCGATGACTACCGGTACGGCAGCTATGGCAGCGGATCTGACCTTCCGTTTTATTTGCGGCGCCAAATCACCAGTGATCTAAGCGGCATTCAAAGCACCTTGCTTTCAACTCCGCGACACAGCGGTGCCGATGGGCCTGAATCGGGGATGGAAGCGATTTACCAGGCAGCATCTGGAGCCGGATACGACCAGAACTGCAACCGATCATTCGATAGCACCGACGTACCTCCATTTATTTCGGACCCGTCCGATCTGTTCAACGGCGCCGTGCAGGCCTACGATGAGAGTTCGGCCGGGGGAGGACTCAACGGAGGGTTTGGCTTCCGAGACTTTGCTCTTCCAGTCATTGTCTACGCCATCGACAACATATTGAGAGATTCCGACGGCGGCAGTGCCACCGGAACGCCAGGTGGATGTCCGAACGATGCAGGAAACTCGGATGTTGTTTCCGCAGTCGATGAAATCGGCGCCAAACTCATTGGTATGGCGGTCAATTGGGGTGGAGGGTACGACCAAATGGTGTCTCTTGCGCATTCAACCGAGTCCTACGCGGACACAACCGGTGACGGCACAGTCGATGATCCGTTGGTATTCCGCTGGTCCAGTTCATCCAGCGCATTCCGCACTACGGTGGTCAATGCCGTTCAGGACTTGGTCCATTCGGTCGAGTTCACGAATGTCGAAATGATGTCGCCCGATGATGTCTATGGCTTTGTTCGAAACATCAATCCCGAGCGCTATGAAGACGTATCCGTAGGCTCCGGGGAAGACATCACACTCGACTTTGAGGTCGAACTGCAAGCCATGATTCCACCATCGCTGGATGACCGCGTATTCAACGTCACCTTGCTCTGTGTTGGAGATGGCGCGGTGGCGCTCGGTCAGGTGGACTTGTTGATCCTGGTTCCTGGACTCGGTCTATAGATCGAAATCGGTCACCACGTCCATCAAGACCGACCACACCACATCCAAGCCAATTTTGTCGGTCGATGAGAACGGAATGATCTGTTTGGGGTTTACACCAAGGCCCTGTCCAATCGCCTTAAAATGTGCATGATGCTTGCTTCGTTTTACGCGGTCCACTTTTGTCGCGACCACCACAAAGGGAACTTCCGCCTCTGTGAGCAAGTCAATCATCTCGATGTCGACCTTTTGCGCTGGATGACGTGCATCCACCAATTGCACCACGAGCGCCAATGCCTCGCGTTCAAACAAATACCGTGCGACCAACTTTTTCCAAGCCTTGCGCAGGGCCTCGGGTGCTTTGGCAAAACCGTAGCCCGGAAGATCGGCAAAGCAGAGCTGCTCACCCACTCGAAATAGGTTCACCGCCTGTGTACGACCCGGGGTCGAGCTGACCCGCGCAGCGGATTTGCGGTTCAACAATGCATTGATCGCACTCGACTTCCCCACATTTGAACGCCCAACAAAGGCCACCTCAGGGTACTGTGCATCCGGGAAACGCTTGGGAAAACTGCCCAAGAATTCTACATCGGTGACATGTCTCTGCCAGTCCAAAGTGACCTCCTTTCAACAAACTGTATAAGATCGTTCTGAGGGATGCGGGAAATGTCGGACAACACCATCGGGCGCATTCATAAAACCATTCCAGTTGGACAAGAGGTTTTCTTTATCTCTGACCTACATCTGGGCGATGGCACACCATCCGACAGCTTTCAGGGAAAAGATGAAGAACTCATCGCTTTTCTTGAACACGTCAGAAGCAAAGAAGCGCATCTGGTCATTGTTGGCGATGCCATCGACTTCCATCAAGCATGGACCTTTAGCCGTGTTTTGCGGGCCCACGGAAAACTCTTTGGGGTTCTTTCGTCCCTCGCAGATCTGCATGGTGTCACCTACATCTGGGGCAACCATGATGCGGACATGTCCTTTTTCAAAGACCTGTTGCGCTTCGAGGTCTGTTCTTCGCTCTCCATTGGAGAAATTGGCTTGGTTCAACACGGCTATGAGTACGATCCATTCATTGGGCCCAACCTAGAAGCAACCCACCAAGCAACGCGCGTGCATCATGTGATAGAGCGCGCTCTGGGCAGTTGGATTCGAACGCCATTGGAACATTTCTATACCTGGCCAAACCGCCTCGTCTTCTGGATTGTGCACAAACTGGCCATCCTTAAGAATATGTTGCCCAAAATCGGGCTCCATACTCTTTTTGAACGATTGACCGAGCAGGAGCTGTATTGGGTCCATGCCCAAATGGGTGACCCCCAAGGCATCTTCGAGCAGGTCCGTACCGCCCTCACGGAAGGGCCCCACCAATACATCGTTACGGGCCATTCGCATATGCCGGGCAAAGTCGAGATTGTCCCGGGCCGTTTTTACATCAACACAGGTTCTTGGACATTCAAATCCGCCACTTATGCACACTGGGATGGCGCAGAGTTCACCGTACAAGATTGGATTCGAAAAAAGACCTATGGGGACCGGTTCTACATTCCCCTACTCGATCGAAGGTGGCGTCACATGGATTTGATAGCTTGGTGGCGGGCCAACTACATGGGCTGGTTTCGCTATCGTGCGGGAGAGGCCCAGCTTGATCTTCCCATTCGGCGGATGATGCCAAACGAACAAAGCAAGGAGTAAAAACCACATGCGCGTAGATGGAAAACCCTACCGAACCGTCTGGATGGAAGGCGCCCTGGTTCGCATGATCGACCAACCCCGCCTTCCCCACACATTCCAAATTGCCGACCTGAAACATCATACGGACACGGCGAAAGCCATTTCCACCATGGTTGTTCGTGGAGCGGGTGCCATTGGAGCCACGGGTGCGTACGGCATGGCCCAAGCCGCATTGGAGGCACCAGAAGCCAACTTCCACGAATACATCCAAACGGCCGCGAACACCCTGAGCAACACCCGGCCGACCGCACAAAACCTCTTTTATGGCATCCGGTCTGTACTGCGCGCCATAGAATCGGAGAAGGACAACCTCTCCGCAGCCCGCGAGGCAGCATGTGCTGCAGCCCAAGCCGTCGCCGACGATGACGCCGCTTGCTGCGAAGCCATTGGAAATCATGGTGAACCATTGATTCTGGACAACAGCCGCATCTCCACCCACTGCAATGCCGGATGGTTGGCCTTTGTTGATTGGGGCAGCGCCATTTCACCCATTTATGTGGCCCACCGTGCAGGAAAGAATGTCCATGTATTTGTCGATGAAACCCGGCCCCGAAGCCAAGGGGCCCGACTCACGGCCTGGGAACTCGCTGGTGAAGGCATTCCCCATTCCGTGATCGCCGACAACGCCACAGGTCACCTCATGCAAAGAGGCGAAATCGATATGGTCATCGTGGGCTCAGACAGAATCGCCGCCAATGGAGATGTGGCCAACAAAATCGGCACATACTCCAGTGCTGTCGTCGCCAAAGAGCATGGGATTCCGTTCTATGTGGCGGCACCCACCACCACCATCGATCCCGACTGTCCGTCCGGTATGAACATTCCCATTGAAGAACGCAGCGGAGACGAAGTGTGCTTTACATGGGGGTGGTCTGATGAAGGCCATTTCATCCGTGTCCGAACCACACCGCACGCGTCCACAGCACGCAACCCCGCATTTGATGTGACACCCGCCAAACTGGTTGCAGGAATCATTACAGAGCAGGGTGTGGTTGCAGCGACCCCAGAGGGAATTGCATCGGTGGCGCGTCAGTCCTGACCTTTGAGCGGGACAGCACGACCATCCACCACAACCGCCGGTCCATCGATATGGGCTTCCCCCCACTCTCGAAGCTGCATGCTTCCATCCACCAGCATGCCGCCATTGGGGATGCTCGCCCCATACCGCACCTTCACACCTTGCCCCAAGACGGCACGGTGACCAATCGCTGCACCCAAGAAATGGTGACCACTATCAATTCGTGGCGAGCCAGGGCCATCTTGCTCCACCTTGATCGCAGCACCAAAGCTAAGATCCAGAATCGTCGCACCCCAGGCCACAAAGCTTTCCTGGCCGAACACACTGGCCTGAAACCCGTCCCCCGATGAAATGAACGCACCCGGATACACCGTGCAGAGGTTGAGAAAACCGTACCGGCCTACTTTCGCGCCCTCATCGACAATCGAAGCATTGACGTTGGCGTGCGCGTCTACCTTGGCACCCGCACCAACCACACTTCCACGAACGACCGCATGGGGCCCGATGTCGCATCCTTCGTGCAGAACCGAGAACTCCACAACGGCCGTTGGATGCACTTTGACGTCCTTTCCACGCTCCGTCATCGCGGAAGCGATCTTCCACCCATTCAACGAGCGAGCACGCCAGAGAATACCGAGCACACGCAATATTCGACCAAAGAACCCCGCACCTTCCCAATCCTGCCGGGCCTCTTCCATGCGTGCCGCCAAGAACAGGTGGTTCGCACGAACAATATGACTCCAGTGATCAACCTGTTGCACCATGGCGGGCCCAACGCGAAAAGGGCGTGCGTATGCGTGCGCCATCGACGGATGTGGAGCGTCCAGTGAAAGGTCAGTAAACTCCACCTCCACCGAAACAGGCGGCAGATCCGAAAAAGGAACAACACCGTTTTCGCTGATTCCGAGTTCGTAGACACCCGATTCGGGCATATCCTGCAAGGGATCTAGCCATGCCAACCAACCCGCATCTTCGATCCTGACACGACCGTGCCCCGTGTCCCGCAGGGCATTCAAAACCCCTGAGGTGAACCAGGTCCGATCGGAAAACAAGAGAACAGGGCCCGATGTGGGTGCTTCTTCAACAAGCATGAAGCCCGCAGCCTTCAAGGCTTCTTCTTGAGATGCGGCCAACGATTTCGCACCCACACGTACGTCCCCCACTGAATCACCAAAGGGAGCAATGCGCGTCGAGGTACGTACACAAAAAGCGTTCATCCAATGCCGTTATCCCGCACTGAAGGCCTCCGCCCGAGTACGATGTGGCATGCACGAATATGGAATCATCTCGTTGGCCCCGGTTGTGATTGCAATCGGACTCGCTCTAAAGACCAGGCAGATCGTCCTTTCACTTGGCGCTGGCGTCGTCCTTGCGGCACTTATCTTAGAGAACTGGAACCCGTGGGCTGCCCTCATATACACAGTCGACCCACTGATATTGGATGCGATCGCGGACCGAGACCACGTAAAAGTGACGCTGTTCACTTTGTTTGTGGCGGGCACATTGGAAATTGTGAGCCAAGGGAAAGGGACCCATGCACTTGTACAGCGCATCACGCGCTGGGCGAACACGCGCAGAAGCGGCATGATGGCCACTTGGGGTGCAGGCATGCTCGTCTTCTTTGATGACTATGCAAACTGTTTGATCGTGGGCAACAGCATGCGGGCCGTCTGCGATCGGTTGCGCATTTCCAGGGAAAAACTCGCATACTTGGTCGACTCTACCGCCGCCCCCATGGCCACCCTTGCACTGGTCAGCACGTGGATCGGCTACGAAGTCAGCTTGATGGGCGATGCGCTCAAATCAGCCGGTGTCGAGACCAACGCGTATGCATTCTTCCTAGAGGGCCTGCCCTACCGATTCTACCCATTCTTGGCCTTGTTCTTCGGTTTGGCCATCGCATGGTCCGGTCGCGATTTTGGGCCCATGGTTGAAGCCGAGGCCAAAGCGATGAACCGTGAGCCCGAACCCGAACAGGAGAAGCTGCCCGGGCGCCTTGCTTGGCTTGCGGCGATTCCGATCGGTGCATTGGTGGGCGTGACAGGCGCCTCCCTATGGATCCAGGGCACCCAAGCAAAAGGAAGTGACGCACGGCTTTTCGAGATCATTGGCGGTGCCGATGGCTACGATGCGATGTTGCATGGTTCCATTGCCGCATTGGCTCTGGCATCCATTTTGGCTGTTTCTCTGCGCGCACTCACCGTGACCCAAGTCCCCGAAGCGGTGCTCACCGGAATCCGCAACTTGGTTGAAGCGATGACCGTACTCTTTCTTGCCTGGGCACTCGGGACCGCCATCGGAAATCTCGATGCGGCGGGATTCTTGGTAAGCGCATTGGGTCCAGCCGTTCCAGGCTGGCTGTTGCCGACGATGGTGTTTGTATTGAGCGCAGCCATCGCTTTCGCAACCGGTACATCTTTCGGAACCATGGCCGTCATTATCCCCCTTGCCATACCGCTCGCAATTGCCATCGAACCCACAACCACTTTGGCATTGGCCACCAGTGCTGCGGTATTGAGCGGTGCCACATGGGGAGACCATTGCTCCCCCATCTCCGACACCACAATTCTTTCCAGCACAGGCACAGGCTGCAATCACGCCGCCCATGTCACGACACAATTGCCCTACGCATTGAGCGCAGGTGCAGCCAGCATCCTACTGGGAACGATCCCAGCAGGCTTTGGCGTCAACCCTTGGCTGTTGTTGATTGTGGGCTGCGCAGGATGCGCACTTATCGTTCGCATCCTGGGCAAGAGGCCCTTGCTTAGTTCGTCTTCTTGATCTCACCGCTTTCCAGCATGCCCGTGTATTCATCCAGCATGCTGCGAACCTTCCCACTCAAGAGCAACACACCCAAGATGTTCGGAAAGGCCATACCCAAGATCATCAGGTCGGAGAAGTCGAGCACGTTGCCCGCAGTGACGATGGAACCGAGAAAGGCAAACACGAGAAAGAGTCCGCGGTAAACCATCGAACTTCCGTCACCGAAGAGCCAAGCCCAGCAGCGCTCACCGTAGTACGACCACGAAATCATGGTCGAGAAGGCAAACAGAACCACCGCCACAGACAGGATGTACTTGAACCAAGGGATGACACTCGCCATCGCCAGCGATGTGAGCGCACCGCCCTGCCCTGCCTCACGGGCTGCGACATACGCATCCGATGGATCCATCCACGCACCGGTGATGACGATGACAAGAGCCGTCATGCTGCACACCACAACCGTATCGATGAAGGGCTCCAAGAGTGCCACAATGCCTTCCTCAACCGGGTGTTTCACTTTGGCCGCCGCATGCGCAATGGCCGCAGATCCGACACCCGCTTCATTGGAGAAGACGGCACGTTTGACACCGATCACCAAAACCCCGATAAAGCCACCTTCAATGGCATCTGGGTTGAAAGCGCCGTCGATGATTTGCACGATGGCTCCCGGAATCTCGCTTGCATGCACGCCCAAAATGAAGAGACACGCGAGCACGTAGATTCCACACATCAGTGGAACAACCTTCTCAGCAACGGTGGCGATCCGTTGGATTCCACCGATGATCACCACACCAACCACTCCCGACATGATGAGGCCATAGGCCCATGTATTGTCGGCAAAGAAGGGGATGACGGTCTGGATTTGGCTCATCGACTGACTGACTTGGAAGGCATTTCCACCACCAAATGACCCGCCAATACAAAGAATACAGAACAGAATGGCCAAGAATTTCCCAAGCCCTCCCCTGCCTTGTTCTTTCAGGCCTTCCGAGAGGTAATACATGGCGCCACCCATGATTCGACCATCTGCACGCTTCTGGCGATACGCCTGACCCAGCGTACATTCGGTAAATTTGGCGCTCATTCCGATCAGACCGACCAATATCATCCAAAATGTGGCACCAGGACCACCCATCGCCACGGCAATGGCAACACCTGCGATGTTCCCGAGCCCCACAGTGGCCGACAATGCTGCCGACAATGCTTGAAAGTGTGTGACCTCGCCTTCACTGGTCTCGTCGTCATATTTTCCAGCCACCAAATCGATTGCATGGCGGAACATTCGAACATTCACAAACCCCATACGAAGCGTGAAAAACGTAGCGCCCAGAAGCAACCAAAAAACAACCAGCGGCATCTTGATGACCGGGATGGTCCAAAAGAACACCGTCGCAATGGGGCTCACCAAGTACGTGCCAAAGATGTGGTCCACCGTCTGTTCAATACTCAACTCAGCGGGTGGTTCAGGTGCTGCGGGCACTTGAGTCGCACTGGCAACCGGTTGTGGCGGTGGCGCGGGGGGCTCAGCGTCGGCGGCATCGGCGTCGGCGGCATCGGCTTCGGCGGCATCGGCTTCGACGGTACCGGCTTCCCCTGCAGGCGTCCCGAGTTCATCCGCCGCAGCGGCCTCCACTGGCTCTGCATCAGCAGCGGGTTCAGCCTCCTGCGCAAAGGAAATGCTGGAAACAAAAAATACAGTCAACAGACAAACAGCACGGATCACGAGCACCCTCCTGGCAAGCACGATGAAAAACCGTAAACGATTCACTGCAGATGCACCAATCAAGCGAGGCTTTCGAGTGCCACCCTCAGTTCGCGCGCGAGCTGTGGAGAGTCAAGATCAACGGCAACCGCGAGACCTTCTTCCCACACATTTCGTGCCCCTTCCGCATCTCCCTGGCCCATTCGGTGTTTCCCCAAGAACCACCGGGCGTTGACCCGGGTTTCGTTTTGACCAATCCGATCGGCACGGCCCAAGACTGCCAACAGGCGCTCTTCGGGATCCCCCTGCCCTTGCTGACCTTCCAGAAAGGCAAGGTAAGCTTCGTTCATCACTTCACCATGCTCAAAACCAGAGGCAATGGCCAGTTCATGGCTCTTCTTGAAGGCGGCCCAAGCGCGTGCGTCATCCCCGAGCCGCATGTGGACATCACCAATATTGTGCAGATTGATGACGGCCCCCAAACGGTAATCCAGGCCCTCTCGAATCTTCAGGGCCTGGCGAAACAAATCCAAAGCTTCTTCGTAGCGTCCAGACTCCGTCTGAAGGATCCCAAGGTTGTTCAAGATGCGACCAAACAGCAGCGGGTCACCAGCGGACTCGGCCCGACTCTTGGCTTCTTCCAGAAGCTTCAGCGCATCTGCATTGTCCCCTTGCCGGATACTCCGCTGAGAAAGGGCCGTCAGTGCGCGTGCCGCCAACAGATCATCATTCCCCGCCAGGGTGCGTGCTTCTTCCAGCAACTTTCGGCCACGTTCGCCCTGACCTTGCTCCAAGGCCAACGTCCCCAGCCCATCCAGCGCACCGACCGCCACCTCTCGACGCCATGGGGACAGATTGCTCAATTCGTCCCGATTGACCATGGCCAGAGCAAGCGCCCTCGCCGCGTCGAAACTGGCCTGACTGAGCACGGTACGGCCCATGTATTGGTACAACTGCCCCAAGGAAAACGTTGCCCGGGCCTCCAGTTCAGTGTCGGCAGTGTCCGCACCGAGGTCCTGCGCGACCTGCAAATGAATTTCTGCCTTGCGGGGGTCGCCCGCCAGGCGCCACCCTTCACCAGCTTTGAGTCGAAGGGATGCCTCTTTGATCTGAACCGCATGGCCTGGGCGAGCAATGTGGTCCAACCACCCAATTCCCTCTTCCCAGCACGTCAGTGCCGGATGAATCATCTGTTGTCGCCGCATCCTGTCGCCGGCCCTTTCCGCATGTCCAGCCGCCCTCAGGTACTGGCCCCCCGCTGCACAATGCGAAGCCAACTCCATCCGCCGGTCTTCCAGTTTGTCCCCGAATAGGCGCTCCATGCCATCCGCAACCATTCGGTGGTACTCCGCCAATCGGACACCGAGAATAGAACGATGGACGGCCTCCCACAGCAGAACACTGGAAAACCGCGCACCGCCATCTTGGCCCAAATCGCCCACTTCAATGATTCCACGATCCCGCAATTCATTCAGCAGCCCGCCGATGTCTTCGAGCCCGGAGGCCTCACGGACCAATGCTGCGGGAAAGCTTAAACCCACCGTAGCGGCAATCTGAAGCACACCTTTGGCGGCGGGCCCCAGGGCATCGATTCTCGAAGCGATCATGCCCTCAAGGTTCACAGGCAGACGAATTTCATCGCTATCGCCCGACAAACTTGCGTGGCCATTTTCAATCACAATTCTTCCATTGGACCGCAGCGTGCGGATCACTTCATCCACGTACAATGGGTTCCCTTCTGCTGTGGAACGCAACACGTTCAGCAAAGGTTCGTCCACCGTGTGCACGCCGAGAAACTCACCCACCAATTCATCCAGGCGGCTGGGCTTCAAACGCCCAAGCGAGATTTGGACGCTCGCTGGGCGAAACTCTGGTGGCATCTGGTCTCTACCGGCAAACAAAAACAGGAGCGGGTTGTCTCGGTGCCCCCGGATGGCTGCTCCGATGATCTGTCGCTCCAAACTGCCGATGTACTGGGTGTCATCGATCGCAATAATGATGGGCCCCTGGGACGAAATGCTATCAACGAGGCGTGCGGCTGCGCCGATCATTTTGTCGACATCCACACGACCGTCTCGCCGAGAGCGAACACCATACATGGCCCCAATCACCTCGACATCGTCATCCGCCATGCCCAAACTTTTAAGCCGATGGATCTGCGTACGAACCACTTCCGTCCCATCTTCGCGGCTCACCCCAATGGCGTTTGCAGCAACATCCCGCAACACATCGAAGGGACGGTACCCACGGTACGGGCGTGCGCGCGACAGCACAAAAGGAACACCACGGGTGCGGGCCAATCGTTGAACTTCCCGCAAGAATCGGGACTTGCCCACACCGGCTCCCCCGTCAATGGATACAACTGCGCCTTCCCGAGCGGCCAGCCTCTCGATGACACCACCCAATTGTTCGAGTTCATCCTGCCGTGCGACCCAGCGACCGGTCACAGGGTCCATGCGGTCACGCGCACCGTGCAGAACAAAGCTCTTGTATTCTTCTCGACTCCCTTTGCGGCGAAGCGTAGGCCCAGCGGTAAATCGAAATCGATTGCCCGCCATGGCCGCGACTTTGTCGCTCACCAGGACTTCTCCTAAATCCGCCTTCGAACACAAGCGATGCGCGAGTTTGATGGTATCGCCCCTCGCCAAGTAGCGAACGTTGCGCCCCGACTTCCCACCCATCGTAATCTCGCCACGATGAATCCCGATGCTGATCGATATCCTTTGTCGGCGCAATGAACCCTGCTGGGTCAACATCTGAATCGACTCAGAGCATGCAACAGCGCGTTCCAGATCATGCTCACCAGCACGGGGCACACCAAAGAGAACCATGAATCGGTCATCTTGATAATGGTCCAGACGACCACCGTGTCGGTCGACCACACGACGAAGTCGGCGCAACAGTTTGTAGTGCCAGCGCACCACATCTGCAGCATCCTGCCTGGCAGACATGTCCGTAAAACCAGTCACTTCGGCCATCAGAACAACCACAGACTTCCGTTCACCAGAATTGCCCTTGAACAATCTGGGAATCTTGATGTTCTCAGAACTCGACGTAATGGTGTTCTGCCCAATGTGGGAAATATCGGTCACTCCAGTGGCGCCGCCTTCCAGCCTCCGAAGGTCTGATGCCAAGCCCTCTATGTCCGCCACGCCAGGATCAACCTTGGCCTCGTCCGGAAACTTGCTGGCCATGAACCCGGCCAATTCGTGCGCATCTGCACGCAGCCCATGACGAAACAAAAAGGCCCACAAATCTTCTTCTGCGACGCCCGCGTTCTCGGGACGGTTGACCACATCTCGTGCCAACATCCGTTTCACAATCGCCCACAATTCATCTGGAATGTCGGGATTCTCCAAGCGCGGGTCCGGAACGTCCGCCTCGCGAACTCGACGAAGCTTTTCTATGGGGTCCGGGTCCTGGAACAAGCGATGACCCACCAACAACTCGTACAGAACCACGCCGGCACTATAAATGTCTGAGCGCCGGTCCATGTGCCCACCCGATGCTTGTTCGGGCGACATGTACGCGTATTTCCCCCCACCCGGCATGCCCTCGGTGGCATCCGAATCGCCCACCAAGCGGGCAATCCCAAAGTCGAACAGCTTCACTTCCCCTTGGAAACCCACCATCACGTTGTGCGGGGACACATCACGGTGGATCAAATCCAGTGTCCGTCCATTGGAATCCGTTCGGGTGTGTGCATGGTGCAAACCACGAAGAATGCTGGCCACAACAAAAACGGCCAACGGTATGGGCAAGCGCTCTTCATCGGCACGCAGGGTCTTGTTGAGACGGGTCAGATCGCGGCCGTGGAGATGCTCCATCGCAATGTAGTGATCGGAGGACACACGCCCCAATTCGTAAATTTGAACGATGTTGGGGTGCCCAAGCGTTGCGCTAATTTTTGCTTCTTTGATGAAGAGCGCCACAAACTTTGGTGAACTGGCCAACTCAGGCAAAATACGCTTGATGACCAAATGACGTTCAAAACCTTCCACACCAAAGCTTCGGGCAAGAAAAATCTCTGCCATCCCGCCTTTGGCAAGACGCTGAACGAGTTCGTATTTTCCAAACCGTGACGGAAGTTGCATTCCATGCACCCAGCGTTCATGTGAAAACCAATGCCTACGCGCGAATGATACTCCAGAAAGACAATCCAGCGTGGCGATTTACACCACAAAAGGCTATTCCGCGCGCATGTCGAACCTGTTTCCCATCGTACCGCTATCGAA
>Ga0163108_10002345_pt1 | contig 13753 bp, 11 predicted proteins | sample Fk1155metaG_FD_109644 | JGI IMG/M metagenome (GOLD analysis project Ga0163108, IMG submission 109644) | Marine microbial communities from the Central Pacific Ocean - Fk160115 155m metaG | ecosystem: Environmental > Aquatic > Marine > Oceanic > Photic zone | place: The Central Pacific Ocean...
AGATGGATTAGCTGTATCTATATGCCCAGGACCTAATATGGCTTATTTTTCTAAAGTAGAGAAATTAAGCGATATGATTTCGCATATTTACGGAAAGATGACTGATGTTTGCAGAACAGATAGGCCTCATTTTTTTATAAAAGAATTAAATTTATACATAGACTATTTGACTAATAAAATAGCTGAAGCTAAAAATGATTGGAATAATAAAAATGATAAATATTTTTCTAAATTTATTTCTAACCTTAACAATGGTATTTTATATTATGAAGAATTGTTTTTTACTCTAAATAGTAAATCTGCTGAAAATATGTCTTATATCTTTCAAATGTTAAAGCAGGAAAAGTATAAGTTAAGACAAGTAGAAATTTTAAAAGAAGAAAATAAATTTTGTGTCTATTAGAATTTAAAACCTATTATTGCTGAGACACAGCCTTCAACGCTCTCTAAGTCTTCTAAGTCTGATTCAGGAACTTTTAAAGAGATAATTAATTGTTGAGTACTAGCAACTTTAAAACTAAAAGAAAGGCTTCCATCACCTAAATTATCGTAAAGCAATCTTCTTTTAGAATCACGGATTTTAAAGATAATATTGTCAAGCACGTCTTCAGCACATACGATTATTTTATATTCTTGTCCAGCATAAAAAGTAAGCATAAATTCAGATTTTTCCCCTGCAGATAACTTAACATTATTTAACTGCCCTGTATGAATATATTTTTCTAATTTGGGAAGGCATTCATTTTTTGAATAGCCTCTACATTGAGAGTAATCTACATTACTTATAAATAAGGAAAATAAGAAAGTTGCTAAATATATTATATGTTTCATTATAATTGTTTTAATGTATTATTTCTTCTCTAATTTGTGCAATAGCAAAAGATATAGAATCTAAAATTTCATCAGAATAAGATAATACAATATTTGTTCCAATAATAGGAATTTCTGTATCTTCACTACTTACGTTGTTTGATGGGAACTCTTCTTTTATTTTATTAAATAGAGGCTCTAGATTTTTAATAGGGTTAATTAATATTTCTTTAGTATAATCTGAAATATCGTAACTATCTAATAGAGATATTAAATTTGTAATACTATACTTTTGTTCAGCAATTAGCATTTTTATTTTTTCATTTTCGGGGGTTAGTTTAGATAATTCACTTGAAAGATATAAGCCTTCTATCCAACCTCCAGCTACAATTAAAGCTGAAATGTTTATTCTAGCATCTTCTTTTAAACTCGATTCTGCATTCCAAAAAGCGTCACTTATAATAACCTGCATAGAATCATTATTGTCTAAATTATCTGTTACTCTATTTTTAAGTTCATCATTAAAAACATTAGAAAGCCCTATTTGTTCCCCTAGTAAATTTACACTTTTAAAATATAGTAAAGTTTCTTGATTTTTTCGAGACACTACGCTATAATTAAGATCAGCTCCATATACTCCTAAGAGCACAGCTTTCTCTTCACGGTCAAAATATTCATTTACTTTACTTGGGTTTAATGGTAGTTCATAATTATATGCCACTCCCGCTCTTTTTAATAAAACTGCTATTTGCATAGGAGAAGGAACATTATAATAAATATCTTCTATTTTTTTTGTAAGTTCGTTTTCTTTGTTATTACTTTCAATAGGCTTGTCTATTTCTTTATCTTGCTCCTTAACTGTATTATTACATGAACAGATAAAAAAACTAAAACATAAATAAATAAATAATTTAAAATTATACATACAATTATATTTTTTGTATCTCCAAATATACTACATTTAAATTCTTTAAAAAATTTAAACTATGTATAAATCATTTACGATCTCATTTTTATTGATTCTTAGCCTAATAGGGTATGGTCAAAATTATTATTCAGATTTTGTTGATGGTAGAATTTGGTTTAGAGTAGAAGTAGCTTCTAACTTTATAAATCAAAATAAAATAACTGATGTTAATAATATACCTTTCGATGTAAATGAAGAGATTTTAAGTTTATCATCAAAATATTCTTTTATTAAATTATCAAAACCATTTTCAAAAGCAAAGTCATCAAAAGAACTTTTAAATACTTATTTATTAACATTTAAAGATTATTCAAAAGTTGACGCTATAATTAAAGATTTAAGTGAAAATATTAATATACAATATGCGGAAAAAATTCCGTTAAATCAAGAACTATATACTCCAAATGACCAATTTTTAAGTAATTGTTGGAGTATAGGTAAAACCCAAGCAGAATTAGCATGGGATATTTCAAAAGGAGATAGCAATATAGTAGTGGCTATTATTGAGGGAGCAATTCAAGTTACACATGAAGATTTAAAAAATGTTTTATGGGTAAATCAAGATGAAATTCCTAATAATAATATTGATGATGATAATAATGGATTTATAGATGATATTAATGGATGGGATATTGCCAATAATGATGCTGACGTTAATCCTCCTGATAATTCATGGTCACATGGCGTTCATGTTGCTGGTATTGCTGGTGCTGAAACTGATAATGGCATTGGCATTCCTTCTATAGGCTTTGGAATTAGTATTATGCCTGTTAAATCCACTGCTGATTCAGTTGGCGCTGGTGTTGTTATAGAGGGTTTTGATGCTATCTATTATGCTGCCTTAAATAATGCGCATGTTATAAATTGCTCCTGGGGAGGGTCCCAATTTTCACAAACTGGGCAAGATATAATAAATTGGGCATGGAATAGAGGAAGTATTGTAGTTGCAGCATCCGGTAATGATGGATTAGATGTAGATATTAATAATGTTTTCCCTTGTAATTATGTTAATGTTATTTGTGTAGCTAATTCGACTAGTATTGATACAAAGTCTAGTAATTCAAATTACGGTAGTGCTATTGATATAACTGCCCCTGGAAATAGCATACATAGTTGTGTTCCTGGTAATAATTACTCAAATAAATCTGGAACATCTATGGCTAGTCCATTTGTTTCTGGCTTACTTGGCTTAATGATATCTTATATGCCAACTATACCTAAAGCTCAAATTATTTCGTGTATTTATTCTTCTTGCGATAATATTGATAGTCAAAACCCAGCATATGTAGGTCAACTTGGTGCAGGCAGGGTTAATGCATATCAAGCTATGCTTTGTTTACAAAACTTAACTTCTAACCCTCCAAGTGCTGATTTTAATTTTTCTAAATTTAATGATTGTTCTCCAGTAGTTAATTTTACAGATTTATCTACAAATTATCCAGATACCTGGCTTTGGAATTTTGGAAATGGAGATACATCTATATTACAAAACCCATCCCATGCCTTTTCTAATTCTGGATCACATACAATAACTCTAAAGGTTTCTAATCAAGCAGGAGATGACAGTGAAACAAAAATTGATTTTATAAATATTAATGCTGATGATTCTCCTATAGTAGATGGAGCTTCTGTTTGTCCAGGCGATTCAACAGTTCTTGAGTCTTTTTCAGGAGAAGATTTAACTTGGTATGATCAGTTAAATAGTATACCCATACATTTAGGTAGCACTTTTAACACAGGCACATTAAGTCAATCAACAAGATTTTATGCTTCAAAAAAGGAACAAACCGCTAGTATTACTAATATAGGTAAAAATTACGTGCAAGCAGACGGGACAAACTCTAGCGCCAAAGAATATTTAAACTTTGATGTATATGAAGCTATTGAAATTGTTTCTGTTGAAATAAAATCTTACGGAGGATCAGATAGAAAAATTGAAATTATGGATTCTACTGGAAATATAGTATTTAATAAAACAATTAATATTCCATCTTCAGGAACTTATAGAGTAGATTTAAATGCACATTTATTACCTGGTAACGCCTATAAAATAGGCATAGAATATAATTCTATAATTAATTTGCATAGGAGCACATCTAATATATCATTTCCCTATACTTCTACTTTAATGTCAATTACTTCTTCTTCAGATGGGCTTAGTAATTATTATTATTTCTATGATTGGGAAATTAGAGACGAAGGCTGTGAAAGTCATAGAGTATCTATAGATGTTAGAGTTGATAATTGCACAGGGTTTACAGATTTATCAGAAGTTTTTATATATCCTAATCCAAATAATGGTGAATTTATTATTAAACTACCTCAAGATAGCGAAGGGAATTTAAGTATTTTAAACAATTTAGGGCAAATAATCCATGAAGAAGAATTCTATATTACTGCCGAATCTCATGATATTAATCTTTCGTTTTCATCTTTAGCTTATGGGACTTATGTTATTAGATTAAATGTTAACGGAGAGTTAATAAGCAGAAAATTTATTGTATATAAATAAGGAAGATTACAATATTTTACTCATAAGAATTGATAATTTTATGATGTTTAATATCATCTTCTTCCTCGGTTTTAGTATAAGGTAATTTTGAACAAATTTCTTTAGCAGCTTCAGCTAAATATTTATCTATTATTGTGTTAATATCATCAATAGATGAAGGCATATAAACTATCGAAGCTCCTGCAGAAATCTCTTCATATTGTATATTAAATATTGTATAATGAACTTTTATTCTCTTCATTAGTTCATGAGTATCGTGATGTCTTTTTGTTTGCTCTATATTTAATTCATTAATAAAAACATAAAAGTTTGTTTGGTATTTATTTTCTAAAGCACTTAGTAAACCTGGATTATGAATTGAAGTATGCATATATCTTTCAGAATAATCTCTCGTAGAACGAATCTCACCATTATAAATACTAGCACTTTGATATTCCTTAGGGCCCTGTTGTTTATTGTCAGAACTTTGGTGATGCACTAATTTATTTATTTTACCTTTAATTTTTTCAACTTTTGATTTATTTGCTGAGTCTATATTTTCTTCTTTAGGTAGCAATCTATACTTATATCCAATACTGCTATATACTAAATCTAAATCAGAATATATTTTGGATGTATCATGATGAATTAATGATACTGCAGAAATACTTTTATCAACACACAGTAATAATTGATTTGCTAAGCCGTATCTTATTTTTTTTCTAATTTCATCATATGAAAACCCTGTATTTTTTGCGATATCTACATCAATACTTGAGAAATACATTTTTGAGTCAAAAGGAATTAGAAGAACACTATTGCGCTGCTGTTTATCAGCATTATAAACATCTTGATCTGTTTCTACGTGCCTAGAATTCTGAAATTGATTTACTTGCGAAAAAAAACAAGTAGATACAAAAAATAAAAGAGAGCTTAATAATAATTTCATAGAATACAAATGTAAACTAGAATGTAATTAAAGAAATATTAGCAAAATACTTTTATAATCAAAAGATTGTTAATTACCCTCCAGTAACCCATCTATATACATCCATTCCATTTGCATAAACAAGTAGTGTTAGAAGCAAGGCCATACCAACTACTTGTGCTCTTGTTAGAAATTTTTCGCTTGGAGGTGTGCCTGTAAATATTTCATATAATAAAAACATAACATGACCACCGTCTAATGCAGGAATAGGTAAAATATTCATAAATGCCAATATAATTGAAATAAGAGCTGTTAATGCCCAGAATTTATGCCAATCCCACTGAGCTGGAAATAAATTTCCTATTGTTCCAAACCCACCTAATTGTTTAGCTCCTTCTTTACTAAAAAGTAAGCTTAATGATTTTACATAGTTTGATAATGTAGAATAGCCTTCACTTATTCCTGCTGGAATTGCTTGAATAATATTATATTCTTTTTTCTCATAGTTAAAGAAATTAGCTTCATTTTTTGGATAATATCCTATATATCCATTTTCATCTACTAATACTTTGGCGGTTTGCAATATATTGTTTCTATAATAAGTCAATTCTACTTCATCACCTTTGTGTTTAACTAACTCCTTCCTAAAGTCATATAAAAAAGGAACAGCTAAAGCATTGATTTTAACTATGCTATCTCCTGCTTGAAAACCAGCGTTTTTAGCATTATTAAGATTTGGATTAAGCTCATTAATTACATTTGGAAATCTAGGGTCTGAGATAACCCCTTTTAATTTTTTTGCTAAAATATGCTCTACTATTTTATCATCAAGAGTAATGTCAATTATTTCATCATCTCTTTCAATAGTTAAATTTCTAGCCCCATCTATAACAATCATTTTGTTAATATCTCCAAAAGACTTTGAATCAACCCCATCAGCTTTAATTATTTTATCACCATCTTGCAAGCCATATTCTAAAAAGATTTCATTACTTAAATGGGCGCCATATTTAGCATTTTCTGTAGGTAAATATTCTTGACCCCAAACAAATAGTATCATTATGTAAATTAAGCAGCCTAATATTAAATTTACTACAACCCCGCCTACCATAATAATTAATCGTTGCCAAGCAGGTTTTGATCGAAATTCCCATGGTTCAGCTGGCTTTTCCATTTGCTCTTTATCCATAGATTCATCAATCATTCCTGATATTTTTACATATCCTCCTAATGGGAGCCATCCCAATCCCCATTCCGTAGTGTTTGGATCTTTCTCCCATTTTGAAGGAGATTTCTTAGAAAACCAAGAATATTTTTTCTTTCCTCCAACTTTTTTGTAGCGAAACAATGAAAACCAAGGGTTAAAAAACAAGTAAAACTTTTCAACTCTTGTTTTAAATAATTTTGCAGGTATCATGTGCCCTAATTCATGCAATACAATTAGAATTGATAAACTTAGTAGTAGTTGAGATATTTTAATCCAGATTTCCATATTTCATATTTTAAGTTTGCAAATATACTTATTCTTGACATTTATTTGTTTATATTTACAATTCATTAATTTTATAGTAAAACCAGAGTATAAACTATTTATTATAATGTTTATTATATACAGACTTTTATTTATTTATATTTTAATTTGTTCTTGTTTAGTAGGAGTATCTCAAGCTGAGTTTAATATTCTTGAGCTTGAAACAAAATTAAGAACATATAAATCTGATGATAATATAATTAAAACCAGTTTAAAACTATCTAATTTATATATTGCTTCAGACTTAGTTAAAGCTAAAAAATATGCTATAAGTGCATTAAATCTTAGCATAAATATTAATTCCATAAATGACCAAGTATTAGCAAATAGGCAAATAGGTAAAATAGAATTAATTAAATTAAACTATCAAGAAGCACTTGAGTATTATCTAAAATCATCATCATTAAATAAAAACAACTCTAATATTAAACAACATGCTGTTGATTTAATATTAGTTGGAGATGTATATAAAGAAATTGGAGATTTTAAACGCACTAAAAATCAATATTTCAAAGCACTTAACATTGCTAAAAAAACAAAAAGTAATTATATTAAAGCAATTGCAAATTTTGCCTTAGGTAAAGTTGAAGAAAAAGAAAATAATAAATTTCTTGCCCTTGAATATTTAATATTATCTAATCAGCAAATAAATCAAAGCAGTAAAATAGAATTAAAAGGTGAAATAGCACATTACTTAGGTATTTTTTATTTCAATATTAAGAGTTTTAATAACGCAGAAACTCATCTTCTAGAGGCTTTAAATATTTATGAAAAATTAAAGATTAAAGAAAAACAAGCAGTATTAAATTATGAATTAGGTCAGTTATATGAAAGACTAGAGAATAATGATAAAGCTTTAATATATTTAAAAAATAGTCTTAATTTATCTGAAGAAACAGGAATGAAAACATATATAAAACGTGGTTATGAAGACATGGCTAAAGTATATGAAACAAATAAAGACTATAAAAGAGCTTATGAATTTTTACAATATTACGCAGCCATAAAGGATGTTAGTGAAATCAATGAACTTGAAACAAAGCTTAACTTAGCTAAGAAAAACCAAGAGTTAATTTTTTTAGAAGAGCAAGATAAAAACAAAGAAAAAATAAGATATTTACAATTGACATTTTTAATTGTATTTTTAGTTATCTTAATTATATTTTCCGGTTTTTTATATTTTGCTTATAGGCAGAAATCAGCAATTAATATTAAATTAATTAAAGCAAATGAGAGAGCTATTCAACTAAGGAAAGATAAAGAAGATTTTTTTGCATATACATCACATGAAATAAGAACTCCTCTTAATGCAGTTGTAGGTTTATCTCAATTAGTTTCTGAAACAAACTTAAATACTAAGCAACAGAAATATATCAAGACCATTAACTCTAGTGCTAATAGCATACTATTTTTAGTAAACGACATACTAGATTTATCAAAAATAGAAAAAGGAGCTATTAAGCTAGAAAGTGTTCCTTTCTCACTTAAAGAAATTACTGAAGATATTGTTCAAACATTGTTGTTTAAGGCTGAACAAAATGATATAATAATAAGTTCAGATATTGATAAAAACATTACAGAATTAAATTATGGAGACCCTGTTAGATTAAATCAAATATTATTAAACCTAGCTGATAACGCTATTAAATTTACGCACAAAGGATCTGTGAAAATTATTTTATCTTTAATTTCTTCTGATCAATACAGTTCTAAAATAAAATTTACTGTTAAAGACACAGGAATAGGGATTAAGAAAGATAAATTAAATTCTATTTTTGAAAGTTATAGTCAAGAATCCTCTGATACAACTAGACAATATGGAGGAACCGGACTGGGTCTTGCTATTTCAAAAGAACTAGTATGTTTAATGAATGGTGAATTACAAGTAGATTCTGTTTATGGCAAAGGTTCTTGTTTTTATTTTACAATAACAATGAAAAATGGTAAAGCAGAGGATGTAAAAACGCAGCTTAAACCTAATAAAGAAATAATATTATCTGATATTAAAATTTTACTAGTTGATGATAATGAGCTTAATAGAAATGTTTTTTATGACTTAATTAGCAATCCTAAAACGAAGGTTAGTGTTGACTTGGCTGAAGATGGAGAAGTTGCTATAAGGAAATTAAAAAGCAATAATTATGACATTATTCTTATGGATATACAGATGCCAAACAAAAATGGTTATGAAACTACTGTAGCTATAAGAAAAGACTTTAAAGACGGCAAACAAAATATTCCAATAATTGCAATGACAGCTCATGTTTTGGAAGGAGTGCTAGATAAATGCATGGAGTCTGGCATGAATGATTGTATTTCGAAGCCCATTAATAGAGATTTGCTTAACACAAAAATTAATTCCGTTTTAAATACACATAATAAGAGCGGTATCCATGTAGAATCTCCAAAGGTAAACATATCTAAAAACTCTAGTAGCGTAGTTAATTTGGCTTTAATAAAAGATATAAGCAATAATCAAAAGGAAAAAATATTAAAATATATTGATTTATATTTAGATAAAGTTCCAAAAGAGTTTAAAAAAATAAAAAACTGTATCAAAAGTTCGGATTATAATAAGGTTGCAGAATTAGCGCATAAAATAAAAGGTAATGCGGGATATTTAGGTGTAAATTCAGCATTTCCTTATTTAGAAAAATTAGAAAACATTAAAAAAAATAGTGATAAATCAAATAATATTGTTAGTATTGTTAGTAATTTAGAAGAAATTCTTGAAAAATCTTTTAAAGAATTAAAAGTACAAAGAAAGCAATATACTTAATGAATATTAAATGTTTAATAGTTGATGACGATGATCTCTCCAGAGGAATTTTGGAGGATTTAGTAAATGACACCGATAGGTTTGAACTTATTAAATCTTGTAACGATTCTGTAGATGCCTTTAATTTTTTAAAAGAAAATGTTGTAGATGTTGTTTTTTTAGATGTTGAAATGCCTAAAATGGACGGCTTAGAGCTTTTGAAAAATCTGAATGAATTACCTCAAATTATTCTAGTAACCTCTCATGCTAAATACGCAGTTGAATCTTATGAATACGATGTAACTGATTTTATTCAAAAACCAATTACTTATTCTAGATTTTTAAAATCGGTAAATAAAGTCATTGAGAGATATGAAGATAAACAAGTTAAAATATCCTCTAAAAATAGAACGATTTTTATAAAATCTAATTCTAAGTTCATTCAAATAAATATAGATGATATTTTTTGGATTCAAGCAAAGGGTAATTATATTCAAGTGTTTACATCTAATGGCAAATACCTTGTTTTATCTACAATGAAGGATATGAGAGCAAAATTACCTGATAGTGAATTTATTAGAGTTCACCGTTCTTTTATTGTTAGAATAGATAAAATACAATCTATTGAAGATAATTATCTTGTAATAAATAATAAACAGGTAGTTGTAGGCAGATCTTATAAAGATAGATTAGACAAAAAATTAAATATGCTTTAGTTTAGCTGCTTTTATATCCTTTACATTTAATTGCAGAGATTTAAATCCATCATATTCATTTTTATTTAATGTAAAAGCCAATGAGAACTCCTTTTTATCTTTTAATATTGAATATGCCCCTCCCATATTAAACCCAATTCCAAAGAAAGTATTTTTATCATCATTTTTAGTTTTTATATGAAATTTCAAATGATTTTCACCAACAATTTTAGAGTATCCAGCATTTGTTAATTTATCCATAACAAAGACAGGTCTCATATTGCTTGGACCAAATGGAGCAAACTGATCAACTAATCTGAGTAGTTTAGGATATGGATTATTTTTTACATCTAAATTTAAATCTTTAGGATTAATTACACCATCAATTATTAAGTTAGGTTTTGTTTGCTCCTCTTTTATTCTTTTTCTTACCCCATCTTCAAATCTACTTTTTAATTCATCTAATTTATTTTCATATAGCGACAATCCAGCAGCATATTTATGGCCTCCAAATTTTATGAATAGATCTTTAATTTCATAAAGAACTTCATATATGTCAAAACCTGAAACGCTTCTAACTGAACCACTTATAACATCTCCATCTTTGCATAACACTATTGTTGGCCTATAATAAGTTTCAATTAATCTTGATGCTACAATACCCACTACTCCTTTATGCCAATTTTCATCATAAACAACCGTAGTATATTTTTTCTTTTTTTCTTCTTGCAAAGAGGATAGCGCTTCATTTGTAATTCGCTTGTCTATTTCTTTTCTTTCTAAATTTAGATTTTCTATTTCTTGACAATTATTACTTATATTATTTGTGCTTATAATCAATTTAGTAGCTAAAGATGCGTGCTTTAATCTGCCAGCAGCATTTATTCTAGGGGCAATGCCAAATACAATATCTGAAATTTCTATTTTTTTATTTCGTTTTGCAAAATCCAGCATTTGCTTAAAACATTTTCTAGGACTTTCATTCAAAAGCTTAATGCCTAAGCTTGTAATTAATCTGTTTTCATCAACTAATGGAACAATATCTGCTGCTGTAGCAACAGCTACTATATCTAAATATTCACTAGCATTAAAAGAACTTATGTTTTTTGTCTTAATTATGTTTTGAATTAATTTAAACCCAATTCCACAGCCACAAAGTTCTTTAAAAGGATAATTGCAGCCTTCTTGCTTTGGGTTCAACATTGCATAAGAAATTGGAAGAGTTTTTCCAGGTAAATGATGATCGCATATAATTAAATCAATATTATAAGAAGATATTTTTTTTGCTTGCTCTATTGCTTTTACTCCACAATCTAAAGCTATAATTAAATTAATATTTTTATCTCTTGCTAATTCTACTCCTTGCATAGATATCCCATAGCCCTCCTTATATCTGTCTGGCTGATAAAAAACCACATCTGCATTTAACCTTTTGAAAAATAGCATCATTAATGCAACAGAACATGTTCCGTCTACATCATAGTCTCCATATATTAGTATTTTATCATTATTGTCGATAGCTTCTATTATTCTGTTAGTTGCTAATTTCATTCCCTTCATTAATAATGGTCTATAAAAATCTTTTTCATTTGGCCTAAAGAATTTCTTAGCCTTTTCAAATGTATTGATGTTTCTTTTAATCAATATACTTGCAATAATAGAAGGAACCTTCAGCTGAGCTGATAATACTTCTACACTTTTTTTATTTATATTTTCATCTAATATCCAATGCATTTAATTTATATTTTATAAATTAAGTCGTATAAATTTCATTTTCTTTCATATTTTTACATCTTATGAAATATCTAATATTGCTAATATACATTTTCGCATCGTATTTTTTTTACGCACAAGAAAATAATTTTGATTTTTATTTTAAAACCCCGCAGCCAAAAGATGTTGAAAAAATAGATAAAATAGATAAATCTCACGAAGGAATATATTATAAAAAAAATGATTCTTTAATTAAAATTATTGTTACACAAGATAGTATTTATATTGAATTTGGAATAGTTTTAATATATACTGAAAAGGAGATAGATAATAACAAAAAACTATATTTATCAAATTCATTATTGTTTGGAGTTGTCAAAGACCATGGTTTATCTTACATAAACAGCAACGATACTCTTTATTCTCTTTTATTACAAACGGAAACAATATATAAGCAGGACAATAATATGGAATTAAGAAAATTAGATAATAAATACTATTTAAGTTCTAAAGAAAAAATATATTACTTTCTAAGATGTTTTAATTTTAATGCTAATAAACTTATAATTGAAGATATAGACAATACCCAAAACTTTAATTTAATTCAAAAAATTAGCGATGTTAATATAGTTAATAATAAAGGTTTATCTTCTTATATACTTAACCCTACTTTATCCGAATTTACTAACTTTGTTAATAATAATGGATTTACAGATTTGGTTGAGTATTATAGGTAAATGAGTTAATTCTTATGTCAGAAAACAATGAAAATACACTAGAAGACTTAAAACAGGCAATTTCACTTAAACACGAAGATTTGTTAAATAGCTTGCTTTCGACTTTAAAGATTAATGAAATTGATGAAATAAAGTTTCAGGAAATGTTACTTGTTATAAAAAAGTCAAACAAAGAAATATTTAGAATGTTAAAGGCTCTTGAAAGTCAAGAAATAATAGATTACGTTTTGAAAAATAAATTAGAATAAAGCATCTAAAATAATAAAAGCAGGATGTAATATTAATAAGCCATCTAAAACAATTAGATAAAACATTGTAGATTTTGGTTTATGTGAATAAATAATTAGTATGCAAGCAAATAGACCTAATATAGACAAAAAATATAAGCAATTGTTTAAATATAATAACTGACATGATACCATAGTAATGCACGCTAAAATTATTGACCCTTTTACTCCTAAAACTTGAGGAAGAGTTTTATGTTTAGGTAAGTCATATTTTAAATCTCTAATATCAAAGGGAACTGTTATTGAAAAAACAAATAAACAGTTTGCTAATATTAAATTCCAAGAAAATTTATTTATAGGCACATTGTAATATAAATATGGAAGTAAAAAGCTTAATACTCCAAAAGATATAGAAATTAATATAATTTTTAATAAAGGAATATTTCTAAATGAAAATCCCAAAATATTTATTCTATAAAATAATACTATTATGAAAAATGGGGAAAGCAGTAATAACTCTTTAATTGAAAAAATATAAATAGATAGTAAAGCACTAATTATAGCCGAAATAATTATTAATATTAATAATTTGTTTGAATATTTTAATTGCCAGTAATCTCTTTCTGATTTATTTCTTGATGTTCTGGCAGAAATATAGCTTTGTAAATTATAGCATGAAAAAGTTGACAAGAAAACTATAATTAGTATTATAAATTGAATTTGTTTATTAATAATTAAAAATGAACTAAGAGTAAAGCAGGTCATTGCTAAAGAAATCCAAATATTACTGTATGTTATACTTTTAATCAATTATTCCTTTGTCTTTATAAATTTTAATAAAATTGTAATAAATAATAAAATGAATTTATAAAAATATCTTTAATATTGCGAAAAAT
>Ga0163108_10002347_pt1 | contig 13752 bp, 8 predicted proteins | sample Fk1155metaG_FD_109644 | JGI IMG/M metagenome (GOLD analysis project Ga0163108, IMG submission 109644) | Marine microbial communities from the Central Pacific Ocean - Fk160115 155m metaG | ecosystem: Environmental > Aquatic > Marine > Oceanic > Photic zone | place: The Central Pacific Ocean...
AATTGAGCCTCGGCCTCTTTGAGTTTCGCCCAACTTCGAACGACTTCGTTGCCGCCACTGTCGACCACCGCCCGGTAGGCCGTGGCCGGATCTTCACCAGCGGCAATTTCCCCCTCGGCCTCAATCCAACTGCTCCAGGCTTCCTGCTGGTTCTGTGATAAGCTGGCCTCGCGAACCGCCCACCCCAGCCACGTCGCCAGCAACAGACCCACGACCAAGGAACCGAGCACGCGGACCTGGTACTGGGGATCCTCCTTGGAGAAAAAGACCTTCAGCCAGGCGACAATCGGTCCCGTCCATTGCTGCCATTCCGGTGAGCGGGTCGGCGACGACTGCTCGGCAGCCTGCGGCTGCGATGTCGGCGAATCGGTGTTCGGCTCGGAGTCCATGGCTGGTTTTACGAGGCACGGGAAGCGGCGGCGGGCGAGTATAGAACCTGCTGCGCAACATCGTCAAGTCGTGCCCCCGCTGCAACTTCTTACAGCATCAGGGCTCCTGGCCTTCGGCCGCAACGACGCGGACCTGATACTCGGCCGGAAACGGCACACTGCCGTCGGAACGCCGACGTCCGGTCAACTGGAAGCGGTTCAGTTTCACCGGAACCAGGAAGTACAGGGCCCCGTCGCCTTCGAACAGGCAGCGCAATTCCTGTCGTCCGGTCACCGCGATCGCGTGATGTCCCACACCGCCGACCATGGTCGCCAGTCCGAGAGTATCGCGATAGGACGGCCAGCGATCGAACAGTTCGTCGTTGTCGCGAGCTGTCTGCCATTCGGCGAGGAGTTTTGAGAGCTGCGTGGTGAGGTCCTTGCGGCGAAGCCGGTCCAGTCGCGAGGACTCCGACGCGACGAACTCTTTCAGTCCCGGTGCGGCGGCCAGCGAAACCCGCACCAGCCGAAATCCCGCACCGGGCTCAACCCGAACCGACACCCGGCCATCCGCGCCGCCGAAGGTCACCAGCATCGCATTACTCCGAATCCGACCGGGACGTTCCGCCAGACTCTCGACCAGGTCGGTGAACGTGTCGGCAGCGCCGGACACCAGTTCAGCGTCGATCGTCCGCGGTTCCAGCGATTCCGGTTCGGCGATCACCGCGGTCAATTCGCCGGTCAGTGAGCCCCGGAACCGGCTGGGGTCGTTCAGGAACCAGACAACCGTGATCACCAGCAGCAGCACGCCGCCGCAGACAAGCGGAAACAGCAAGCCGCCCTGTTTCCTTCGCCGCCGCCGGACGCGACTGGTGACCGAGGCCTGCGGACCGGTCTGGATTTCCGGAACCAGCTCGGGAATCACGATGTCGTCGTCGGGTGACTGGTCGATTCCGTCGACCGGACCGGTGGCAGACCCGGGTGCCTGGGGACGGGGTACCATCAGCGTCGTCGCGCATTTCGGGCACTTCCCACGTTTCCCCGCCGCATCGTCGCCGACACGGATCATGGCGGTGCAGTAGGGGCACTGGAACTCGATCGCCATCGACACCACGTCTCTCTACGAAGTCGCCACCGGCTCCCGATCAACCTGCTCCCGACCAGGGGCGGCTAATCATCCTGTTCGATGAACACCGGCTTGAGCAGTCGATCGACCGGTGCGAAGTCGTCGGTCAGGATGCCCTTCCACCAGGTCTTCGCAGCCCAGCCGGTTACCGACTCCCACTGGTTCATAGCTTCCGGTATCGGTCCCTTGCCCTCACGTTCTTTTTCCTCCCAGGCAAACGGCTCCTGGGCCCAGTGGCCTCCGGCCCTGGAGAGATCCGAAAGGTCCAGGGCCGAATTCGAGGCAATCAACACGAAGGTGTCGCGGCTGCGATGCGGGACTCCCTCCTCGCTGGAAAACAGGTAAACGTTGGGAAAGACCTTCGCGACGGTCAGTGCATAGCTGCCCAGGAAGTGACCCCGGTCGCGGGTCTGCTTCGGGTCCTGTGAGCGGCGACACAGGTCTTCGACAATTTTCAGCAGTGCCGGATTGTCTGCGACATCGTCTTTCATCCGCTGCCGGATCGCATCGGGAACACTGCCCCTGACACCCAGCCGAAACTCGACCGGCGTTTTCTCGGCGAACCGGTAAACCTCGACCCCGGGCAATCCCGGAACGCCAACCCAATCGTCATCCACGGCAGTCGCTGTCCAACGCTCGGGCAGTGGCACCGGGAGTGGTTTCTGTTCGGAGTCGTAAGTCGAGATCGACGTGTCGCGTGGTGGTTCCTCGATCCGCGGGTAAATGTCGATGATATTGACCAGGTAGACACCTTTCTGCGGATGCAGCAGTTTCCGGACGTTCCCGGTGAACTCGCGTGTTGTCAGGTGCCACGGAACGCTGAAGTCGTTGAAGGCGTCTCCGTAGATGAAGTCGTACTGCGGTCTGTCGGGCCTGCGAATCTGGTCATCCACGTAATTTCGGGCATCACCGAGTCGTGTGCTCCGCGAAATCAGGCCGTCGGGGTCGAGCCCCATCTCTCGCTGAACCGCGAGCAACACGGCCGGGTCGAGTTCGGCGACATCGATCACCGGGTCGTGAGGGAAGTTGGCCTCGATCCATCGCGGGAAGACGAATCCCCCTCCCCCGATGAACATCGTGCTGACCCGCCGCGAGCGTGCAAACAGGTCGTTGACCGCCTGGTACCAGGCATGTTGAGGCGCGAGACGGATCAGCTCGTCACGAATCGGCATGTCGATGACCATCTTGGTCACCAGCGCTCCGAGATTCGGGTGGTACTCGATTCCCTGGTCGGCGTTGTTGTATTTTTCCGGGATCGTGACTTCCTCGGGGAGTTTCTCGAGGTCGGCCGGGGTGAACCCGTTCCAGTCATCGACAACCGACTTGCGGTGGAGTTCCTCCAGCGCCAGCCACCAGGCACCCGACGGGCTGAGTCTCAACAGGACGTCACGATCGCCTGGCAGCAGCGTACCGCGGACTCTCAACTGGCCGCCCCCGGAACCGGAAAACGAAACCCCGCCCGGCAGCCCGGCGACCACGGCCTCCCGGCCGGGAAACTCCGGCAACGGGATCGAAACATCGACCTGCCATCCCTTCCGGGCCCGTTCGGTCACCGCGGCGTAAACGAGTTCGTACTCGTACTTCAACAGCGTGGGGTTGTTGGGCACGTAATAGCTGTGGACCAGCTTGTCGAGCTTGAGGTACTTGTGGTCACCGTCCTCGTCGCTGGTCTCGACAACGGTGATGTAAGAGTAGTTGCTCTCGTCCTCGTAACGCCCCGGCTCGTCATTCCGCAGGGCCAGTTTCTGACCCAGGTCGTGGAAGCCACGTCCGACCCGACGACCGATGCCTCGCCAGTCCTCGATCTTTTCGACCTGCTCGGAGGAGTCCTGGCCGATCGCGACGAGGCGGCCGACGACACCGCCAACCGGTTCCAGCGCCGCATCACTGGCAGCCGCAGCCAGACCGAAGAACAACAGGAACTGAAGCCAGCCAAACGAGATGGCCGGTCGCAGCAATGACCGCGGCGCCGCAGCCACGGCCCCGGTGATTCCCAGCAACGCCGCGGTCATGATCACCAGGGCACGCGTGCCGAAGAAGTCGATCAGCCAGAAGCCGGCCAGGAATGTGCCGATGATTGAACCCAGCGTTCCCCAGGCGTAGACGTTCCCGACAGTCATGCCGGTGCGATTGGTACGCGACAGCGCCAGGGCGGCAACAACCGGGGAGATCGTCCCCATCGCCGCGGCCGGTGGCCCGTAGACGATCGCCACCTGCGCAAACACCCAGACCGGCCAGCTCACCTGCTCGGAAGGACCTCCCTCGAGTACCCACTGCGAGAGCCAGACCATCGGAGACAGCAGCGCCGGAGGATCGGTCCGGGACCAGTCACTGGAAGCCTGGTCGAACCAGAGGACGAGAAAACAATGAAAACTGGCGATCAGGAACAACCAGCCCAACGTGCGGCGATGGTTGAATTGGTCGGCGAGCATCCCGCCGATGTAGTTCCCGATCGTGATCCCGGCCAGCACCACGCCGATCACACTCGTCCAGGTGTAGAGCGATTGACCGATGTGGTGGGCCAGCAGACGGGTGGCACTCAATTCCAGCGCCATGATGCAGACGCTCGTCATGAACACCATCAGGTTGCACCCCATCAGGAACTTCCAGGTTCCCTGCTCGCCGTCCAGGTCCTGCAGTTCAACCGGCTCACCGGCGACCGACCCGTCGGAAGCGGCCGTGGTCGAAGAGGCCCCGCGGCGACGGACAAGTTGAACGAGCACCACCAGCGTCGGGATCACTCCCATCGCCAATAGCGCCAGGGCTGTCCCCCCGATGATGTCCCGGGTGCCATATTCGTCGATCAATCGAAACCCGGCCAGGAAGGTGCCGACGATCGATCCCAGCGCCGCACAGGCATAAACGTTGCCGACGGTGAAACCGGTACGGCGACTGCGAGAGAGGGCCAGGCTGGCAACCACCGGCGAGATCGTGCCCAGCGCGATCGCCGGGACCATGAAGATGGTCGACACGACGCACAGGACCCAGATCGGCCAGCCAATCGACTCAGGGCGGACGAACTGGACCATCCAGCCGTCGAGCATCAACGCAGCAGCACTGGTGGCCGAAGCGAGCAGGAACAGGATTGCCAGCAACACGAAATGACCGAAGCGATCGGCCAGGGCACCCCCGATGTAATTCCCAATGGTGATCCCGGCCAGTACCACACCGATCACACCCGTCCAGGTGTAGAGCGATTGGCCGATGTGATGGGCCAACAGCCGCGAGGCAGTCAACTCCAGGACCATGATGCAGACGTTGCTGCCGAAGACGATCAGGTTGCAGCCAATCAACCACAGGATTGCGCTGCCGCGTCCTCGGGTTTCCCGAGTGTTCATTCGCTCGTCTCTCCGCAACACTACCAAGAACAAACCGCCATCATAGTCCCCGGCATTGGCCACGGGAAATCGTAAACTCCTCTCTGACCCATATGACGGGTGGGATTTCTGCTTGATTGTCACCGGCTCTGACGGCAACCTAGAAGCGGCTGCGCCACCTGTCGGCCCCGCCGGGAGATGGTAAACCGACAAAAAGGGATCATGGATGCTCGAGCGGCTCGAACTGTTTCCCCACGTCATCGAAATGAACTACCAGGCCAGGCGGCGGCTGGGCTGCTGCGTGTACCTGATCTTTGACGGAACCGATTGGCTGCTGATCGACATCGGTTACGAAGACACCGTGACCGATATCATCGAACTGATTCGCCAGATGGACTTTCCACTGGCCAATTGCCGCTACCTGGTTGCCACTCATGCCGATGTCGATCACGTCCAGGGCCTGGCCCGTGCGGCCGAACTGTTGCCCGATTCGACCACCTGCGGACACCCCGATGCCGCGCGACTGCTCGCCGAGGGGGACCGGGTAACCACCTACGCCGAAATCACCGCCCAGGGCATCTCGATCGACATGCCCACACTGGAGCTGAATCAGACCATCGACGAGGGCGATCGCCTCTCGATCGGGGAACTCGAACTCGACGTCTGGCACACCCCCGGCCATACCGTCGGACAACTCACCTTCCAGCTCGGCAACCTGCTCTTCTCCGGCGACAACATCTACCGCGACGGCTGTGTCGGCAACATCGATGCCCATCACGGCTCCGACATCCCCCAGTTCATCGAATCGCTGGTCCGGATCCGCGACAGCGATGCCGAATGGCTGCTGCCCAGTCACGGCCCGCCATTCCGCAAGGACAATGAACTGCTGCAATCGACGATCGAGCGATTGAGCGGCTACTGCCACATGGCCGATTTCGGCACCTGCGCGGTGGATTGGCCACTGATGGAAGAGTGGGACACAGAACTCGCCCTGGGATTTCGAGCCGATTGACCGCCGGATGGCGAAAAGATCCGATTTTCTTGCGCAGACTGTCCAGTTTACCAGGCTCTCAATTCGCGAGCGGTCGGGCGTAGCAGTCAGAGACCGCGGCGGGAGGCACAAGGACATCTTCCTTGTCGGGCGGTCGACCTGCTAGAATCCCGCGGGAAGTGAACTGTCCGGCCTACTGTAGATGGCCAAAATCTGCCGGATCGGCATCCTGGGACAAAGTCGGACTACCGGTAGAACCGATCAAATCGACAGTTCCGCGCGCTCCGTCTTGAAATTGCCGTCGTCCGGACTGCCATGACACACTTCTTTGCCAAGCGCGACCGTTTTGGTCATGGAAATGCCCTCTGGGTCATTTTGTTGCTGGTCTTTCTGGCTGCGCCGGCCATTTGGTCGCTGACCCGCATCGACCTTGAAAACGACATTGCCAACTGGCTGCCTGAGGACAATCCCCAGGCACGGACGCTGCGTTGGTACAAGGACCACTTCAAGCACGAGGACCGCGTGCTGGTGTCCTGGACAACAAGCACGCTGGCCGATCCCCGGGTGGACTGGTTCCGGGACCGCCTGGAAGGTCATTCCGACAAGGAGGGAACTCGGCGTAGTGGATCGAAGTTGATCAAGTCGGTCACCACGCCGCAGGACTTGATCGCGAAGATGATCAAGTTCGACGTCGTGCCCCGCGAGGCGGTCAGGCGGTTGGAGGGCGTGCTGGTCGGCACGGGCCCACTGAAGGTCCGGCTCAGCGACCTGGGCCGACGCGATGTCAAGCAGGTGAAGCGATTGATCCGGGAGAGGGCGGCCGAGAAGCTGCGAATCCAGGTCGAGTTTCTGCCGACGGTGGTGGAATGGGAACCCGGCGAGGAGCAGGCCCACCTGGTCGACGAGAACGAGTCGGAGCAGGAAGCCGACGGCGAAGACGACGCGGTTTTCGATGCCGTGCAGTTTGCTTTGCCAGACCACGATTTCCAGGTCCACTACGCGGGCATGCAGCGAGGCGAGAAGACCTGCAACGACCTGATCGCACTGATCAGCGACCTGAAAGCCGGGGCAACCGAGAACGGCGAAGGCGAACGGTTGATCTCCGAGGATGGATGTTTCCTCTTTGCCGGCTCCCCGGTGGCGTTGTCGATCAGCCTGACCGAGGCGGGGATGGCAGCGGCTTCCGAGACGTTGAATGAGATCAAGCGAATTGCCGGCGAGGTCGGGATCGAGGAACCGACATTTCGCATGGGGGGCCGACCGGTCGCCGGCTCAGCTCTCGACGAGATGGTCAAGGACTCGGCCTGGAATTCCTCCACGGACATTGCCGTGTGGGAACTGCACCGCCGCTCGATCATCATGCTCTCCGGACTGGTCGGAATCGTGCTGGCCTTCGTGATGCTTCGTAGTGGCCGCCTGGCCACGCTGGTCCTGATCGTCAGCTATTACACGACGCTGCTGGCCGTGTCGTTGGTGCCGCTCTCGGGCGGCCACATGAACATGGTGCTGGTGGTGATGCCGACGCTGATGTTCGTGCTGACCGTTTCCGGTGCAATCCATGTGTCGAACTACTGGAGACACTCGGCCTACAAGAACCCGGCGACGGCCGTGGTCGAGGCGGTCCGTATGGCGCGGGTGCCCTGCACACTGGCCAGCGTGACAACGGCCATCGGCCTGCTGAGCCTGTGGACGAGCACGCTGAAACCGGTTCGGCAATTCGGGGTTTACTCGGCCATCGGCTGCCTGCTTTCACTGGTGATGGTCCTCTACGCCCTGCCATCGCTGCTGCTGTTCTGGCCCTCACGGGCTCCCAAGGAGAACGAGGTTCGCCGAGACGGCTGGAACCGCCTGGGTCTGCTGGTGGCTCGCCGCTGGATCCCGATCACGCTGGTCTCGATCACGCTGTTCGTTGCCGGCACGATGGGACTGCAGCACTTCAAGACCGAGACCAAGGCGATCCGGTATTTCCCCGACGATTCACGAGTCGTCCAGGACTACAACTTCCTGGAGCACAACCTCTCGGGCATCGTCCCGGTAGAGATGATCATCCGGTTCACCAGGGACGGGCAGAACGAGCTGAATTTCGTCGAACGGATGGAACTGGTTCGCGAAGTCGAACGGAAGGTCCGCGAGCATCCCGAGATCAGTGGCACGATTTCCCTGGCCGATTTCAAGGAACCGCACAAGCCGCTTCCCGAGAATGCGTCTGTGATCAAGCGTCGATTGGCAAAGAAGAAGTCAAGCATCATCGAGCGACGCGTGAAAGGAGACGGTGAGACTGAGGGTGAGGAGGGGGTGCGATCGTTCCTGCACGTCGCCGAAGAACAGGCGGACCTGCTCAAGACCGGCGACGCCGGACTCAACAAGCCCGGTGACGAGCTGTGGCGAATCACCGCCCAGGTCGCGGTGATGTCCGACTACGACTACAGCCACCTGACAACCGAAGACCAGACCGGCGAACTCGACAATCGCATCAAGGAAGTTCTCAGGTCGCACCCCGGGGCCAGCCACGTGGTCACCGGCATGGTCCCGGTCTTTCTGAGTACTCAACAGGCTGTACTCGAAAGCCTGATCAAGAGCTTCGCATTGGCTTTTGCGGTGATCGCGCTGGTGATGATGGTGCTGCTGCGGAGCCCGTTCTCGGGCATCCTGACGATGCTGCCCAACCTGTTGCCGGTCGGAATCGTCTTCGGTGTGCTCAGCTGGGCTGGCCAGGCGGTCGACATCGGCACGATGATCACCGCCAGTGTCGCCCTGGGCATCGCCGTCGACGGCACGCTGCACCTGATCACCTGGTTCCGGGCCGGCCTGCGAGACGGCCTGAACCGACAGGACGCCGTGGCCCGTTCGCTGTCGCAGTGCGGCCCGGCAATGTGGCAAACCAGCCTGGCCGTCGGACTGGGCCTGTTGATGCTCGCCCCGGCTGAGTTGTTGTTGATCAGCCGCTTCGGCTGGCTGATGGCCGCGCTGATCGGTGCAGCGTTGATCGCCAACGTCATCCTGCTGGCCGCCCTGCTGGCCGGCCCCCTGGGATGGTTCATCCAGAGGGGAATTTCTGCCGTCGAGACCGATGAATCCGCGAAGCAACCCCCGCCCGAACCGCACCTGAAGCTCAGTTCAGCCAACGCGACGGGTTCCGGACACGACGACTGACACGACGGACGGGCTTTCCCGCCAACCGGGAGCTGCCTAGAATCGCGGGTGGAATCACTGCCCTTTCACGCGATCCCCAGTCCCGGTCGCAGATGGAGTCCACGATCGTGCAAGAATTCGTCGAACCCCTGGGAATGCGAGTGCTCGTCCGCAAGGACGAGTCCCGGCAAAAGACCAAGGGAGGCATCGTACTGCCCGACGACGCCGAGATTCCGACGATCACCGGACGGATCGTCGAGATCAGTGCCCAGGTCCACAACGACGATGACTTCCCGATCGGCAAGTACGACAAGATCCTCTTCCATCCCAAGAATGCGATCCCGGTCGATTTTGAACCCGACAACCTGCTGTACGTGGTCCCGATCGAGGACGTCGTTGCCGTCTTCCGCCGCACCGCCTCGGCGGATTCCGAGATCGGTTCCTCCAGCGACATCGACGAACTCGAAGAGGAAGAGTAGTCGACCGGCCTGGTCAGCCCGCCGACCCGCCCGAGGCCGCGGCAGCATAACCGGCCAGGATCGTCTCAACCGCGTGTGCCCCGACCGCCACCGGCACGTCACTCTCGCGGTCCGCGTCCAGACAGTCCAGAAAATAGGCCGCATCATCCCGGGCCGCCCCGGCCAGCGGCCACCAATCGGTCTTGTCGATCACGCCACCGGCCTCCTGGGTACTCGACCAGAATCCCATCGGGTCCTCGGGATGAGGCACCTCGGGTTGACGCCATGCCGCCGCATCGCTGAAGACTTCCAGTCGAGGCCGGTAGGCGTCGATGCTTACCGACGCGTCGGTACCCACCAGGTGCACCTGGTGAATGCCATGGCTGGGATGGCTTGACCACCCACTGCGGCCGACGGTGATCGTCGCCTCGACCCCACCCTCCAGGCCCAACAGCAGGCTGGAAAAATCCTCGGCGCCATTGGCCTGGTGTTCCTGGAAAAAGAAATTCGCCGTCGCGGCCTCAACGCTCTCCACCCGGCAACCGGTCAGCCACTGGAAAAGCACCAGCGGATAAAGTCCCACGCAGAAGAGTTCGCGTTTCGATCCGACCCAGGTGAATCGTTCGGCGGTGGCCTGCTCCCGTCGTGGCCTGGTCAGATCGGCGGTTCCGGAGATCCCCTTGGCAAACAGCAACTCGGCATGCAGTCCGATCAGCGTTCCCAGCCTCCCGCTCTCGACCACCCCCCGGCAGCGACGGCCGATCGAAGAGCGGACCAGGCTGAACATCTGGCTGTGAACACCGGCGGCAGCCACCGCAGCGACAACTTCCCGAGCCCCCTCGACCGAAGTGCACAGCGGTTTGTCGATGTACACGTGTTTCCCTGCCCGTGCCGCCGCCACCGTCAGCCGCGCCCGTCGCTCCGGCTCGGGGCACAGGCAGACCAGGTCCACATCGTCGCGCGCCAGGGCGGTGTCGAGAGATTGCAGGTAGGGCACCTGCAGTTCATCGGCCAGCGCCTGGTTCAACTCGCGGCGACGCAACGGGATATCCGGCTCGTCGCAGAGCCCGACCAGCCGGATCCGGGAATCGGCCACAAACGCCCGGGCGTAGTTTTCCTGGTGAGTCAGGTTGCCGCCCACGATCAGCAGGCCGTAGCGACTCTCACCGGTCTCGGCAACCTGGTCGGTCACGGTCGAGATATCCTTTCGAAGACGACGGCTAGGCCAGTTTCAGCACGCGCTCGGCATTGCGACGGAAGACCTTCTGCTGCACGGCCGGCGGAAGGTCCAGGCCGTCGAACAACTCGAACTGTGGCACATCCTGACCGGGCTGCAGATAGTCGGTGCCGAACATCAACCGGTCCTGGCGCCGGAGGAGAAACTTGCGACCGAATTCCTTGTCACGGGAAATCGAGTTGGCGCCGGACCCGGCCGACAGATCTCCGTAGATGTTCGGGTAGCGTTCCATCAGCCGATCGATCGCACCGCCGGGTGTGACCGGCCCCTTCGGGTAGCTCCCCAGGCTCTTGCAGTCACCGGAAATCGACGCCCACCAGCCGGGACCGTGACCGACGAAATTCAGCTTCGGGAATGTCCGAACCGCGTTCTCAAGGCGTGGTAGTCCGGGGGTGTCCTTGCCGCGAATCGCGTCGATGTGAAACAACAGCGGGATGCCAACTTCCTGGCAGGCAGCATAGATTTGCATCATCAGCGGATCGTCGAAGTTCAGACCGACCTTGTGCTCACCAAAGCCACGTGCCCCCTTGTCCACCCAGTGCTGGATAATGCTGATGAACCCCTTCACTCCCCCCCGGACACTGGTACGGGGATCGATCGAACAGAAAGGGATGAAGCGATCCGGATGGTCCTTGGCCGCCTTGAGTGCCGGTTCGGTCAGCAACAGAAAACTCGACGACTCCGGTGACGTCAGAGGCAGCAGCACGGCCTTCTCGACATCATGATCGTCCATCCACGAGAGCAGTCCCTTGGGCGTCAATTCCTTGTTGCCATTCCAGGTCGTGCCGATATGCGTGTGCATGTCGATGTACTTGCTGGCGCGTTTCTTTTTCGGCTCGGCCGCATACAGGCCACTCCAGCTTCCCAGGCCCCCGGCCACGCCCAGGCCCAACACGGCCCCGCTGAATTCTCGTCGCGTCAACATCGCCATCGTCCTCGTTGTTTTCCCGGGTTACCGCGACACGGCCTATTCGACCGGTGCCTTCAGTTCCTCAATCAGGCTCACCCGCTGGTAGACCTCCGACAACTCCTCCAGGTTCCGGATCGCGATCAGTTCGGCAACGATGCTGATGGCGATCTCGGGCACCGACTGTGATCCAATTTCAAATCCCAGCGGAGCGTGCACCCGCGAGAGCACCTCGCGGGAAATCCCCTCGCCGAGCAGGTCCTCGAAGATCAGCTTGATCTTGCGTCGACTGCCGATCATGCCCACGTAGCGAGCCGGCGTTTCGACCAGGTGGTACAGCGCTTCCTCATCGTGGTTGTGACCGCGGGTCACGATCACGCAAAAGGTATTCTCGCCGATTTCCAGCCCCGACAGGGCGGAATCGATCGGGCCGACAAGCAGCCTCTTGGCCGTGGGAAACCGCTCGGGATTGCAGTACTCGGCCCGGTCATCAACCACCCAGACGTCGAATCCGACCGAGGCGGCCAGGTCAGCCACCCGCTGACCGACATGCCCGGCCCCGACGATCAGCAACCGGAAACGTTCCAGTTGCGGCATGAACGAGGCTCCGTCGGCAATGTAGGGACGCCGTCGTACCGCCAGGGGTTGTAGCGACCCCGCGACAGCGGTTGCGGGCGAATCGGATCCGCGCGAGGCCATCTGGGTTCCGGAGTCGTCAAAGAGAAACCGATCGGCGGGTTGCCCTCCCCCGGCCTTCTCGGCATCAAGGACAATGGCCTCGGTGCAACCGCTGCCCCGGCCGAGCAATTCGGTGAAGATCTTGAAGTACCCGAGATCGTCGGGACTGCGAATCGGATCGACGAGCATCGTCATGCGGCCGCCGCAGATCAGACCATCGTCCCAGCCGTAGTCGCTGTCGAGCTTGAAGCTGAGCAGTTCGGCTTGTCCCTGGTCAAGCACCTGCAGTGCCCGCCGCTTGACCTCCGCCTCGACACAGCCGCCTCCCAGGGTCCCCGTCTGCGATCCGTCTTCGAAGACCAACATCGCGGCCCCCGCCTTTTGAGGGGTCGAGCCGCGCGTTTCGACCAGTGCCGTGTAGGCCACCTTGCGACCAGCACCAACCGCCTCGAGCAATTCCGCCAGGATCTCTCTCATCGTCTCGGTCCACAAACGCCGTTCGGGATGTCAATCAAGAAGGACATCATCCTAACCCATGCTCCCGGTCGGGGCTAACAAGCAACCCGACTCGCCGGTGACCGGCTCGCAATCGAAGTCGGTAATCAGGCCCTGTCGGCCGCACTGATCTCGTCGAGCAACTCGGCGGTGGCATTCAACTCGCCGACGAGCCCGGTCACGAGATCGGGTCGATCGCCGCCGGGCAACACGTCCCAGGTGTAGGTCTCGACTTCAAGGTGCGGTGCGTAGTCGAGGTCGTTGATGACACTGGCCAGCGCCTTTTTCAGCTCACCGCGCGTGGTACCCAGCGGGCCAAGGTCCTCGGCGTCAACCGGAACGTGAAAATGGACCCGCCAGCATTCCGCCGCCAGCCATTCCGGCGAGGGATCACGGGCCAGGCCGGCGTCGAGATCCACGGCCCTCAACACATCGCCGGTGCGACTGCGGGCCATCGTCTGGTGCAAGTACCTGGGTTCGACGTACCCGGCGAGCAACTCCCGGCCCTCGACATTGTCGGCGGGGTCCTCCAGCACAATGGCACAGGTAATGTGGACCTTGTTGATGCGGATCCCGTCCGCGTCGAGTCGACGAATCGACTCGGCAACGTCTTCGAATTCGACAGCCTGGTGACACACGTCGTAGCAGACACCGAGATATTCGCGGGCCGTTTCGAGCATGCCCCGGCGATCGGCCTCGGCGAACAACGTCGAAAAGAACCCGATCGTCTCGTCGGTGGTCTCGAGCAGACAAAACGGTTCCGGTTCGATCGCCAGCCGCACACGTCGCCCGCAACTGTCGAAACGACGTGCCATCTGCGACGACCAGTCCAGCAGTGCGTCGATCGCCCGGGACTGAAAGTCCTCGCCCTGGGGCAAGTGCTTGAATCCCAGCGGCACCGTCGAGATACTCCCGTCGACTCCCTCGGGAAGCAACGCGGCAAGCAGATCGCCGCAAGCCAGCGTGTACTGGAGTCGTGCGGGAGCCGACCAGTCGGGCAGGTAGACCTGCTCCTTGACTCGCTCGCCGTGGAAATCTCCGTA
>Ga0163108_10002349_pt1 | contig 13746 bp, 11 predicted proteins | sample Fk1155metaG_FD_109644 | JGI IMG/M metagenome (GOLD analysis project Ga0163108, IMG submission 109644) | Marine microbial communities from the Central Pacific Ocean - Fk160115 155m metaG | ecosystem: Environmental > Aquatic > Marine > Oceanic > Photic zone | place: The Central Pacific Ocean...
GCAGTTTTACATGTTAAAAATGAAGCAAGTAAATTATTGGTCCCTGGTAAAATGTTAAATGACTATCATGTTGAAGTTGGTGAGTTAATGCAAGAACAATTAGTAAACTTAAAATTAATTAGTTTAGAGGATATAAAAAACCAAGATGAGTCTTGGCCTGCATATAAAAAATATTTTATGCATGGCACATCACATTTTATTGGTTTAGATACCCACGATGTAGGTCTGTGGACAGAACCAATTAATGAGAATATGGTGTTTACTATAGAGCCAGGAATATATATACCAGAAGAAAATTTGGGAATACGACTAGAAGATGATTATGTAATTCAAAAAAATGGTGAACCTATTAATCTCATGAAAAATATTCCTATTGAATTAGAAGAAATTGAAGAATTAATGAATAAATAGAATTTACTCTATGCTAGATAAATTAGAAATATTAAAAGAAAAACTAGCTCAGTCAAAGCTAGGTGGAGGAAGTAAAAGAATTGAAGCTCAACATCAAAAGGGGAAATTAACTGCCAGAGAAAGAGTAGAATTGCTCTTAGATGATGATTCTTTTGAAGAAATAGGTGCTTTAGTTATGCACCGATCTACAAACTTTGGTTTAGATAAGAAAAAATTTTTAGGAGATGGAGTTGTAACTGGTTATGGTAAAATAAATAATAGATTAGTATATGTTTTTTCTCAAGATTTTACTGTTTTAGGAGGCTCTTTAGCAGAGGCTCATGCTGAAAAAATATGTAGAATTATGGATTTGGCTGTAAAAAATGGAGCTCCAGTAATCGGCTTAAATGATTCAGGTGGAGCAAGAATACAAGAAGGAGTTGTTTCTTTAGGAGGATATGCTGATATTTTTTATAAAAATACATTAGCATCTGGAGTTATTCCTCAACTCTCAGCTATTATGGGGCCTTGTGCAGGAGGAGCTGTTTATTCCCCAGCACTAACTGATTTTATTTTTATGGTAGAAAATACCTCCTATATGTTTGTTACAGGTCCAAATGTTGTAAAAACCGTTACAAATGAAGAGGTAAGTTCTGAACAATTAGGAGGAGCATCAACACACAGTACAAAATCTGGAGTTACTCATTTCTCTTGTAAAAATGAAATTAAGGCAATAGAAGATATAAAGAAAATGTTATCATATATTCCACAGAATTGTGAAGAGCATGCGCCTTACTTTCCCTATGAAATTGCTAATGAAAAAAGAGAGAAATTAAATACAATAATTCCAAACAACCCCAATAAAGCTTATAATATTAAGGACGTAATTAAGGATGTTGCAGATAATTATGAATTTTTTGAAGTGCATATGAATTATGCAGAAAATATTGTTGTAGGATTTATTAGAATTGCAGGAAGATCAATTGGTGTTGTTGCCAATCAACCTATGGTATTAGCTGGAGCACTAGACATAGAGGCATCAAAAAAAGGAGCTAGATTTATAAGGTTTTGTGACTGTTTTAATATACCATTATTAGTTTTTGAAGATGTTCCTGGATTTTTACCTGGAACGAATCAAGAGTGGAATGCCATAATATCTAATGGAGCAAAATTATTATATGCTTTTAGTGAAGCTACTGTTCCTAGAGTAACTGTAATTACAAGAAAAGCTTACGGTGGAGCTTATGATGTTATGAATTCAAAACATATTGGGGCAGATATGAATTTTGCATGGCCAAGTGCTGAAATTGCTGTAATGGGAGCAAAAGGTGCGGCAGAAATAATTTTTAAGAAGGAAATACACTCATCGAAGAATCCTAAGCAAACATGGAAAGAGAAAGAAGAAGAATATGCTGAATTATTTGCCCATCCATATAATGCTGCTTCAAGAGCTTATATTGATGAAGTAATTATACCCTCTGATACTAGGAAAAAATTAATTAGAGCCTTTAGTATGTTAGAGAACAAAGTTGCCTCTCTTCCAAAGAAAAAACACGGAAATATCCCCCTGTAATCTTCATAATTCTTGAGAAAAGAAAAAAACTATATAAATAAAATTATTCTTGTTAGTTTGATTGCTTTAATAGGTTTAACCAGTATACAGGCTTATTGGATGTATAATTCTGTTAAACAACAAAAACTACAATTTAATAGAAGCATTCATATATGTTTGCACAACATTATTAGAGAAGTGAATAAAGCTGAGACTTTAAAAAAAGTTAATGTAAGTAATTCAAAGAAAAATATTTTACAATTAATTAATAAAAATAATCAGCGTATTAATATTAAAGATACTTTGTTAAGTCATATCAGCAAAATGCTTGATACTTCTAATACTTATTTATTAGATTCAGCTGTGTTAAATAAATGGGGAAAAACAAATGTTCCTTATCAAATTAGATGTTTTATCAAAGAACTCCTATCTATTGATTATGTTTCAAATGTGAAGGACAGAATTACAAAGAGAGAATTAGATGATGTCGTTAATGAGTCTTTAATAAAATCTAATATTAAAACTGATGTTTATTATGCACTAATTGATATGGATAGTTCTATTATTTATTCATCTTTAAATGAAAATTCATATATAAACGGCCTAGAATTATCTCAATTCTCAGCTATACTGTTTCCTGATGATTATTTTAATACTGATGTTAAACTTAGTTTATTAGTTCCTAATCAAAATATTGCTGTATTAAAATCTATATGGATGCCATTAATTTTATCTCTTTTATTTTTAATTGTAATTATAAGCACATTTTATTATAATCTAAGAACTATTTATAGACAGAAGAAAATTTCAGAAATTAAGAATGACTTTATTAATAATATGACACATGAAATAAAAACTCCTGTAAGTACAATTTCTTTAGCTTGTGAAGCACTGTTAGATAAAGATTTAAGTTCTTCTGAAGAAAAAAGAAAACAATTTATTTCTACTATCTATCAAGAAAATAAAAGACTTGGAGCTTTGGTAGAAAATGTTCTTAGAAGTGCAAGTATAGAAAAAGAAGATTTAGTTTTAAATAAAGAATTGTTGAATTTAGAAGACATAATACAAAAGGCTGTAAAAAATATTGATCTGCAATTAAAAAATAAAAATGGTAATTTAGATTTAGAATTAAATGCCAATAATAAACTCATTGAAGCTGATAAAACTCATATAACAAATATCTTCTTTAATCTATTAGATAATGCGATTAAATATTCATATGATAGACCTAGTATTAAAATTAAAACAGAAGATGTTATAAATGGTGTAGTTGTTAAAATTATGGATAATGGTATAGGAATTGATAAGTTGCACCATGTAAAAATATTTGATAAGCTTTATAGAGTCCCTACTGGCGATGTTCATAATGTAAAAGGGTTTGGACTAGGCCTTAGTTATGTAAAATCTATTGTAGAATTACATAAGGGACATATTAAAGTTGAAAGTAATTTACAAAAAGGAAGTGCTTTTATTTTACATCTTCCTGCTGCAAACAAAAATTGAATAAAATGAATAAGTTAAGAATATTATTAGTTGAAGATGATGATAATTTAGGTAAATTATTATGTGATTTTTTAATAGCTAAAGGCTTTGATTGTACTTTGAAAGAAAATGGAAAAGAGGGCTATGAAACTTTCATTAATAATACTTTTGATTTTTTAATATTTGATGTTATGATGCCTATAAAAGACGGTCTTACTCTAGCTAAAGAAATAAGAGGTATCGATAGAAATATTCCAATTTTATTCTTGTCAGCAAAATCACAAGAGATTGATAGGTTAAATGGTTTTCAAGCAGGAGCAGATGATTATATTACTAAACCATTTAGTATGCAAGAGCTATTGGCTAGAATTAATGTTATATCTAAAAGAAGTAATATAAATCATTTTACTAATAATATATTTAAAATCGGAATTTTTACTTTTAACTCTGATACACAGCAATTAAGTTTAGACGGCAAACATCAGAAATTAACAACAAAAGAAAATGGACTCCTACAGTTGCTTATAAAAAATAAGAATCAAATTTTAGATAGAAATATGGCTTTAAAAGCTATATGGGGAGATGATAATTATTTCAATGGTAGAAGTATGGATGTTTATATAACTAAATTAAGAAAATATCTAAAACAAGATTCTTCACTTCAAATAATAAATATTCATGGAAAAGGATTTAAATTTTTAGAGATTATAAACTCTTAGTTCTTCCTCCATCAACTGGTAAATTTATTCCGTTAATATATGCAGCAGCTGGCGAAGCTAAAAAAGCAACAGCATTTGCAACCTCATTTGCTTCAGCTATTCTTTTAAGCGGAACTTGATTTTTCATATCTTCTATAACTTGAGCAGAAGATTTTCCAAGTTTATTAGCTTTGTTCTTAATTATAGACTTTAGCCTAATTGTATTTGTTGCTCCAGGAAGAACATTATTAACAGTAATATTATCGCCTAATTCATTTGCCAATGTTTTAGCCCATGAAGCAACAGCCCCTCTAACAGTATTTGAAACTCCTAATCCATTAAGGGGTTGTTTAACTGAAGTCGAGATTATGTTTATGATTCTGCCATATTTTTCTTTTCTCATTCCTTCAATACATATAGAAACTAAATTATGATATGAAATAAGATGCATGTTTATAGCATTAATGAATTCACTAGATTTAGCATCAATTATTGCACCTCCATTAGGACCTCCTGTATTATTAATTAAGATATGAATAGCAGATACTTCTGATATGAATGCAGCTACTCTTAATTTTAATTCTGGTGGAAAATTGAAATCTGCCTTAATATAATGATGATTTTGATTTCCGTTATTGGCTAAGATTCCCTTTACTTCTTTTAGTTTAGTTTCATCCCTTGCTACTAACACTATATTTGCACCTAAAAGAGCTAATTCCTTAGCAGTAGCTAAGCCAATTCCTTGAGTGCTACCACAAACTAAAGCTACTTTGTTTGATAAATCTAAATTCATTTTCCATTTTTTTTATAGGCTTCCTTCTCCCATAAAGTTTTAAAACACTTTTTAGTATTACGTGTAAAATCTCCTGACATTATCCATGAATAATAACTAGGTTCTTTACTAAAAACTTCACTGACTTTTTTTCCTTTATGTTTTCCGAAATTTATTATGTATTCATTATCTTTGTTTATAGCAATTCTTTTTGCTAAATCATAGGTTTTTGTTTCATAGGAAGAAAAAGAATTTAAAAAATCTACATTAGAATCTAAATTATCATACTTGTCTATTTGAGCTTCTAGAACATCTATTGTAGCAGAAGTGTCAGCCATTGCGCTATGAGCATTTTTAAGTTCTTTATTACAATAAAACTTAAATGCAGCAACTAAACTTCGTTGTTCCATTTTATGAAAGATGTTTTGAACATCAATAAGTTTTCTATCTTCTATATTTATATCTATGTTACATCTTGCAAATTCTTCATCCAATAATGGGATGTCAAACCTGTTAGAATTAAATCCTGCTAAATCACAATTATGCAGAAACTCTTTTATTTCTTGTGCTAATTCTTTAAATTTTGGAGAGTCAATTACATCAACGTCGTATATGCCATGAATTTCAGAGATTTCAATAGGGATTATTAATTCAGGGTTTATTTTTTTTTCATAAGTCTCTCTTTTTCCATTAGGATATAATTTAATAATTGCAATCTCTACGATTTTATCTTTAGAAATATTTGTTCCTGTAGTTTCTAAGTCTAAAAAAGCTAAAGGCCTTGTAAGTTGTAAATTTGTCATTATTGCTTTATTAGCTTATAAGTAAGTATATTTTTTTCTTTATCAGTTGCAAATGTAGAAACATTGAACTTTTGAAGGAGACTTTTATGATTAGTCCCCGTTATATTTATTTTATATTTTCCAGGGTGAATAATTATTGTAAATATACCTGAAGTTTCATTTGGTAGATAACTGCCAATTATATCGTTGTAAGTGTCTATTACCTCAATTCTCATGTCATTTATTTTTTTTGTTGTAGTATCGGAAGATATTACATTAATTTTATAAAGAGCAGACTTAGGCTCGTAATCAGTAAAATGTATTTTATATATGTCAAAATCTCCAATCCCTCCTTTTCTTACGCTGGAAATATAAGCATTAGAATTATCATCATTAAAACAAATTGTTCTTTCGTCATAGGCAGAGTTAATCGGGTAACCTAAATTTTTTGGATTACTCCAAGTAGAAGATAAGCTTGAAAATTTAGAGCTATACAAATCGTAATTTCCCATTCCTGGTAAACCGTTTGAAGAGAAATATAATTTATTGTCTGAAGAATTAAAATATGGATATTCTTCATCCATTGGAGTGTTAATCTCTGTTATATTTTGAGGTTCTCCCCATTTGCCGTTTGGTAATTCTTTTATCATATAAATGTCAAAACCGCCCGCTCCACCAGCTCTATTGCTTGAAAAATAGATTACTTTGTTATTTTCAGCAATGGTTCCTGAAGATTCAAAATATTTCCCATTCATAGACCCTAAAATTATTTCTTTACGTTTGTATGAACTTCCTTTTCTGTCTGATATAAATATATTGCCTCTTTCTCCTTCATTATAATTATTAATAGATACAAATATAGAAGATCCATCATCAGTTATTCCTGTAGCCTCCTCGTCATATGGAGTATTTAATGAACGTGCAGATTTACATCTTCCAAATTTAAATCCACTAAATCTACTAGTGTAAATATCAGCGGGTAAATAGCCATTATATCCGGGCATTCCTTTACTTCCTAATCTTCTGGAAGAAAAAACTAATAATTTTTCTTTTTTATCAATAAATGGATAGTAGTCTGCATATTCTGTATTTACAGTTTTTCCGAGGTTTGATATTATTACATTTACAGGGTTGCTTATAAGTTGTTTAGAAATATTAATTTGATTGCGAAGCACAGGAATTAATTTTTTATATTTACCAGAATGTAATTCATATTTTGATAAAGCGTTTTCTGCTTTATCAAATTCTTGATTATATATATATGCGTTTGCTAAATAATACATGATTTCTTTATCATACTTTCCTGTTTCTATACATTCTTCAAAATATTTTATTGATTTTGTTTTGTCAATATTAGATTGCAGGTAACATAAACCTATTTGTTGTTTAGCGTAATTATTAGACTTGTCGACTGTTAAATACATCCTATATTTCACCATTGCATTCATGAAATTACCCATGTTAAATAATTCATCACCCTCTAGTAATACAATTTTTTGGGCATTAATGTTAAAGCTTATAATAAGTAATAATATGACTTTTATTTTTTTCAAAGGTGTTTTATTAATGAGCAATTATTTTTATATACTGATATTTTGCATATTTATTTTTATCATATGCGTCATTATCATATTCTGGACCTTGAACAATAGCTTTTTCTTCAACAAAAATTATTTTATTTGAAGGAATACTACGTTTTTTTAATTCATTTAAAATAAGATTTTTTGCATTAATAAGTCTTTTGTCAGCCAAATCTTGATTTGACTTAAAACTATTAGTAGGAACTTTTGAAGCACTTCCTTCTAGTTTAAATTTTACTTCACCATTTGTCTTAATTATATTAATTGTTCCTTCAATAAAAGAAGATAAATCTTTATTTTTATCTTGTAATTTTTGTTTATTGTACCCATAATTACATTGATAATTAATAGGGTTATTGATTACTTTTTCATTGTTAACATTTTTTTCATTTCTTGATGTATCAGTTTTAGCTATATCATCTGTTTTCTTGTCTTTTGAAGTAACAGGAACTCCCTCAATAGAAATTGCTTTATGTATTTCATGGTAGTCAGTGTTACATGGTAATTTAAATTCAGTTTTGTAGAAAATGTTATCTTTTAGAGTATATTCAACTAAATATTCGTGGCAAGGTATAAGGTTTAATACATATTTTCCAGTTTTTTTGTCAGGTATGTATCTATCTGGATCTTTATTGTTTGTAAAATCATAAACCCATATTATAATTCCAGCAGGTAATTCTTCCAGTTCCCCTTTAGTTATTTTTCCTTTTAATATCGCTGAAGGAGTAACATTGGTATTGTCAAAAATAATTTTATAAATATCATAACCGCCTTGTCCATTTGCTCTGTTTGATGCGAAATATCCTCTTTTAGTATCTTCTGTTATTGTGAAGTTAATTTCATCGCTAGTACTATTTGTTGGGTATGACATATTTTGAATTTCGCCCACAACTTCTTTGTTTTGTAATTCACTAAAGAATATATCATATCCGCCAATACTTTGATTGTTATTTGAACTGAAATATAACATATCTCCCTGTTTTGATATATAAGGAGATATTTCATCATATTTACTATTTATTGTTTCACCTAGATTATATGCTTCGCTCCATTTCCCATTTGGAAGTTTTATACATCTATATAAGTCAAATCCTCCAAATCCACCTTCTCTATTGCTAGAGAAAAACATAATATTTTCATCGTTAGAAATACTTATATTACTTTCTATATATATTGAGTTTGTGTGTTCAAAAAATATGAAGTCTAAAGGTGTCTTGTTATTGCTTTTTTCAGAGTAAAAAATATTCTTTTCAGTTTCTCCGTTATCTTCACATAAATATAATTTTAATCCATCAAATGAGATATTAACTACTGATTGATGGCTATTGTGTTTGCTGAATTTTGTTAATTTAGGTTCTTCCCATGAATTTGTTGTATTTTGTCTGCTTATATAGGTGTCTTCAAAGTGCTTTCCATCTTGCTTACTATACAATTTATTATTTGTTTGAAAAGTGCTATCTGTTCTTAATCTTTTAGAAGTGAAATATATAGATTTTTCATTTGAATACAATATAGGGCTATAATCATCATATTCACTATTGATGTTATTTCCAAAGTTTGTAATTTGAAATTTTTTATTATCAGAAAATAAGATTGAGGCATTATTTATTTGATTTAAAATTAGTTCTGCATCTTCTCTTAGGAAATGTTTTTTGTTTGAAGATTTTAAAAATATTGAAATATATTTCCCAGCAGAATCTAATTTATTGTTGATATGGAAAGATTTTCCAAGATAAAAATATATTTCAATAGGTGCTGATTTAATCAAATGATCATAAGGATGATATATTTCATTTACGTTAGATAATGCTCTTTTTAAATATATTAATGATTGAAATCTCTGATTAGATGAGCTTAATAAGCAAATCCCAGTTTTATAATTTACATTAGAATTTGTAGTGTCTAAATTTGCAAGCTCTAACCATAAAACTTTTGATAAGTCAAACAATTTGTCAGCCATTAGTGAATTTGCTTTCTCAAATTTATTTTTGAATGCACTTTGACTAATGTAATTGTTAAATAAAAATGTAAAGACAATAAAAAAAAGTATTTGTTTTATATATGTATTCATATTGAGTTATCTGCTAATATAATAATAATTTCTAGATTAGATATTTCTTTCAATGTCAAACTGCTCTAAATAATCGGCAACTTTTCGTACAAATGATCCCCCTAAAGCTCCATCAATAATTCTATGATCATAAGAGTGAGATAGAAACATTAAATGTCTTATTGCAATAGCATCTCCTTCAGGTGTTTCAATTACAGCAGGTTTTTTTCGTATTGCTCCTACAGCTAATATTGCACTTTGAGGTTGGTTTATTATAGGAGTTCCCATAACATTTCCAAAAGTTCCTACATTAGTTAATGTATATGTGCCGCCTTGAATATCTTCAGGCTTAAGTTTATTGTTTCTTGCTCTATTAGCTAGATCGTTAACCTTTTTAGCTAAACCTGATAAATTATAATTATCTGCGTTATGAATTACAGGAACAATTAAGTTTCCTGAAGGTAATGCAGTTGCCATCCCTAAGTTAATAGATTTCTTTATGATTATTTTGTTTCCATCTAACATTGAATTTACATTGGGAAAATCTTTTAATGCAGAGATTACAGCCTCCATAAAAATTGGCGTAAAAGTTAACTTTTCACCATCTCTTTTAAAAAAAGTATCTTTATGCTTATCTCTCCATCTTACAATATTTGTTACATCTGCTTCAACAAATGAAGTGACATGAGGAGATGTGTGCTTAGACATTACCATATGATCGGCAATTAATGTTCGCATTCTATCCATCTCAATAATCTCATCATTTTGAGATATTGGAATATTAGTTTTAATAGGAGTTTTGTCGATTTTTGGAGTTTCTATTTTAATGGAATTATTTGTAGCAGATGGGGCACTTCTATTTTTTAAGTAAGATAATATATCTGTTTTTGTTACCCTCGAATTTGCTCCAGAACCAGAAATATTCTCTAATTCATTAATTGAAATGTTTTCTTTTTTTGCAATACTTTTAACAAGTGGAGAGTAAAAATTATTTGAAGAACTAAAGTCTGTTTTTGTATTATTTGAAATTGGTTCTAATATTTTTTCTACAACAACAATATCATCATCATCTTCTTCTATGGTTTCTTCCTTAATATTTTTATCCAATTTAGTATTGTTGTTTAAAATGAGATTATCCTCTTGAGAATTTTTATCTCCTATTACAACAATTACTTTTCCAACTTCAACAATATCTCCTTCTTTAAAAAGTATTTCTTTAATTATTCCTGAGGCTGGTGATGGCACCTCAGAATCAACCTTGTCAGTAGCAATTTCTACTATTGCTTCGTCCTCTTGAATTGTATCTCCAACAGATTTTAACCAAGTTGTAATTGTTGCTTCTGCAACACTTTCTCCCATTTTAGGTAAGATAACTTCTATATTAGCCATGAAAAATTATTATTTATAATTACAAAATTAATATTTTTTTCAATGATTTTTAAGTAAAATATAAGATTATTTCAGTAATCTATTAAAAGGATAAGCATTCATTGTTGCCAAAGAGATAGCAACTAGCTCTTTGTTTTGATTATATATTTTACCTTCAGATATAATCAAGCTTTTACCTTTGTTAAGCACTTTGCCATAGCCAGTTAATTCATCTCCTAGATATGCTGGCTTCAGAAAGTTTAGTTTCATTTCTACTGTAGAAACAACTTTCCCCTCTTCAATAACTTTGCTAAGAGCTGCAACTCCAACAACTGCATCCATAAATGCTGCTATAAAACCTCCATGAGCAGCCTTCGTTGTAGCAAGAAATTCTTCAGTTATTTTTACTTTGTATATCACTTCTCCAGAATCTAAAACCTCATATTGCATTCCAAGCAAAGCCCCAAAACGATTTGTTTTATTATAGAGTTCTAGAATTTGACTTTTCATTTCTAATATGTAAGAGTATTAAATTTTTACAGAGTTCAATGTTTTTAAATTGCTAATAGTTTTGCTAGGGTTTTTAGATTTAAAAACAAAACTTCCCGCAACTAAAACATCTGCACCACATTTAACTAATTTTTCAGCATTATTTATAGTTACACCTCCATCAATTTCTATCTTTACATTAAGTTTACGTTTGCTAATCTCTTTTTTTAATGTAGATATTTTATTATAAGTTTCCTCAATAAATTTTTGTCCTCCAAATCCTGGATTAACAGACATTATGCAAACTAAATCTATTTCGTTTAAAACAGGAAATAATAATTCGACACTTGTATGAGGGTTTATGGCAACACCCGCTTTCATTCCCTCATTTTTTATTTGCTGTAAAGTTCTATGTAAATGAGTCGATGCTTCATAATGAACAGTTAATATATTAGCTCCAACATCTCTAAATTGCGAAATGTATCTCTCAGGTTTAACAATCATTAAATGAACGTCTAAAGGCAGTCGTGTATGAGCATTTATTTGCTTTATAACAGGCATTCCAAAAGAAATATTTGGAACAAAAACACCATCCATTATATCCAAGTGCATCCATGAAGCTTCACTGTTATTTAGCATTTCACACTCTTTTTGCAAATTTGCAAAATCAGAAGCTAATAGGGAAGGGGCTATTAAATGACTCATTTGTTATTTTAATTATAGGATTCTTAAAGCACAAATATAATTTAAAAAAAATAACAAAAAAATGATTATCCTAAATATGCTTTTAACATTTTGCTTCTAGAAGTATGTTTTAATCTTCTAATAGATTTTTCTTTAATTTGACGAACTCTTTCTCTAGTTAAATCAAACCGTTCACCAATCTCTTCTAAAGTCATAGGATGTTCTCCACTTAATCCAAAATAGAGCCTAACAACGTCTGCTTCTCTAACTGTAATAGTTGATAATGATCTTTCAATCTCTTTTCTAAGGGATTCAAGTAGTAAATCTTTATCAGGTTTTGGTGTAGACTCAGAACTCATTACCTCATACATATTGCTACTCGTTTCTTCAGATGATTTTAATGGAGCGTCCATAGAAACATGTCTAGCAGCATTTTTTAACGACTGTTTAACTTCTGTAAGTGTTAAGTCTAAATGTTCAGCAATTTCCTCTGGAGTAGGGACACGACCTAATGTTTGTTCTAAATCAGATGATGCACGATTAATTTTATTAATAGCGCCAATTTTATTTAAAGGTAATCTGACGATTCTTGATTGTTCAGCCAAAGCTGATAATATGCTCTGTCTAATCCACCATACAGCATATGAAATAAATTTAAAACCTCTCGTTTCATCAAAACGCTTAGCAGCTTTTATTAAACCAAGGTTTCCCTCATTTATTAAGTCAGGCAATGTTAATCCTTGATTTTGATATTGTTTAGAAACAGAAACAACAAAACGTAAATTTGCATTAACCATTCTGTCAAGAGCATCTTGATCCCCTTCTCTTATTCTTTGAGCTAACTCTACTTCTTCTTCTGCTGTTATTAAATCAACTCTTCCTATTTCTTGTAGATATTTGTCTAAAGAAGCGGTCTCTCGGTTGGTAACTTGTTTTGTTATTTTTAATTGTCTCATTGGTCTTTTATTATGGCAATAGCTACATACAATACAGCTTTAAGTTAAAAGCTACATATTATTAACTTAACAAATAACGAAAGGTTACCTAAGAAGTTGCGTTTTTATCTAAAATTATTCTTGTGGCTTTCTTTCAGGTCTAGGAATAAGTGCTTTTCTAGAAATTTTTAACTTCCCATTCCTAGGATCTTTTCCAATAACTTTTATCTCTAATTCATCACCAACTTTTAAGTGTTCATTTACATTTTCTACTCTTTCCCAAGCAATTTCAGAAACATGTAATAGACCATCAGTACCAGGAACTATTTCTAAGAATGCTCCAAAAGCAACTATATTTTTCACCTTTCCTAAATAAGTTTCACCAACTTCTGCAGTAGGAGGGAAGGCAATTAAATCAATTCTTCTTAGAGCCTCTACCATTCCTTCTTTATCTTCAGCAAAGACTTCAACATTTGCTTTTCCATCAACAGCATCGCCAATTCCAATTGTAGTATTTGTTTCAGCTTGTATTTCTTGAATAGTTTCTCCACCTTTTCCTATTATTCCTCCAATACAATCTTCTGGAACTGTAATATTCTCAATTCTTGGAACATGAGGTTTGTAATCTTCTCTTGGTGCAGACATAGTTTTCATCATTTCTGATAAAATGTGTAACCTGCCATCTCTAGCTTGGCTAAGGGCTTCTTCTAAAACATTATAATCTAAACCATCAATTTTAATATCCATTTGGCAAGCTGTAATACCTTTTTCAGTTCCTGTCACTTTAAAATCCATATCGCCTAAATGATCTTCATCTCCAAGAATATCAGATAATACAGCGTATTTTCCTTTATTGTCAGAGATTAATCCCATAGCAATTCCAGATACAGGCCTTTTCATTTTAATACCTCCATCAAGAAGCGCTAGAGTTCCTGCACATACTGTTGCCATTGATGAAGAACCA
>Ga0163108_10002352_pt1 | contig 13735 bp, 10 predicted proteins | sample Fk1155metaG_FD_109644 | JGI IMG/M metagenome (GOLD analysis project Ga0163108, IMG submission 109644) | Marine microbial communities from the Central Pacific Ocean - Fk160115 155m metaG | ecosystem: Environmental > Aquatic > Marine > Oceanic > Photic zone | place: The Central Pacific Ocean...
CTCCAAATAGCAATGCAGCAAAAATAACTCCTATTGGTTTCGCTCTCCCTAAAAGAGCCACAGCAATCCCAATAAATCCATAATGGGGAGAAAAACCAACCTTAAATCGAGTGGCATTTCCCAAAACTTCACCTACTCCAACTAAGCCTGCCAAACCTCCTGCTATAATCATTGATAAAACAAAAATCTTCGTTGATTTCACACCAGCAAATTTTGCTGCTTGCTCATTTTGCCCTACAGCTTTCAACTCAAAACCTAATGTTGTCTTTGAAAAAAAGAATGCAACAGTTACTGCGGTTAAGACAGCTAAAACTAACGCCATACTCACAGGAGCATCTCCAAAAACATCAAAGTGAGAAAATAAATACTGATCTGCCACTGCTTTTGTTTCTGGGTTTTGAGTTTCTGGATTTTTTAAAAGATAAAGTGTTACCCAACTGCTTAACCCAGCTGCAACAAAGTTTAACATAATAGTAGTAATCACTTCATGACTACCACGGTAAGCCCTCAATACTCCAGGAATAGCACCCCAAAAAGCACCTGCGCCAAATGCCGCAAAAATTGCCAAAATAGGTGCCCATGGCCAAGGCACATTAGGAAAAACAATGCCCGCTGTTGCCGCTGCCAATGCACCTAAGGTCAACTGACCTTCAGCCCCAATATTAAAAAGACCAGACTGAAAAGCAAAAGCAACTGATAAACCTGTAAAAATTAATGGAGTGGTATAAAATAATGTTAATCCAAAATCTTCCCATGAACCAAAAGCACTGTTAAATAAAATCCTAAGAATATCTAAAGGATTTTCTCCCGCGATAAGAGTCACAAGTAAACCTAAAAACACCCCGAGAAAAACTGATAATACAGGTTGAAAAAAGCGCAAGTACTTCATTTAGACACTCCTGCTCCACCCATTTGAAGGCCTAACTCATTTTCATCACACTCTCCTCGTGTATATTGAGCAACCACTCTACCTTCATACAAAACAACGATTCGATCTGAAAGGGTTATAATTTCATCTAACTCAGAAGAAACTAATAAAACTCCTGCTCCCTGAGTCCTAGCTTTAAGAATTCTTTCATGAATAAATTCAATTGCACCAACATCAACCCCTCTAGTTGGTTGAGCAGCTATAATCAGTCCTGGATTCATTTCAAACTCACGTGCAATAATTAACTTTTGCTGATTTCCACCAGATAGGCCTTTTACTGGTAAATCTATATCTCGTGGTCTAACATCATATCGTTCTATTGCGTCAGTCACCTTTTCATTTAGCTTTTTATTATTAATCAAACCATTTTGTGAAAAACCACCAGTTCTTTGTAAACCCAACAAGAAGTTTTCCTTAACAGATTTTTCTAATAACAAACCTTCTTTTATTCTGTCTTCAGGTATAAAACCAACACCTAGCTTTTTAATTTCACGAGTCGATAACCGTGTGGTGTCTTTATTGAAAATCTTAACTTTTCCTTTAGACCCTGTCTTATTTAAAACTTCATTTGAAAATAAGATTGTTTTTAATAACTCAGATTGACCATTTCCCTCAACTCCAGCAATCCCAACCACCTCACCTCGACGAACCTCTAAATCAATATTCGACAATCTTTTTTTACCATTTTCATCAAAAACACTTACTTGATTTAACTCTAAAGCAGCACCTCCAACTTTAGGTTGCTCTGGAACATCTACCCGTAAAGACACACTTCTACCTACCATTAGATTTGCTAACTCTTGCTGGCTTGTATCTTTAGTACATAACTCTCCTGTTACTTTTCCTTTTCTAAAGACAGTTATACGATCAGTTAAATCCATCACTTCTTTTAATTTATGAGTAATAATAATAATTGTTTTTCCCTCATTACGAATTTTTTTCAAATAAGAAAAAAGTTCTTTCACCTCTTGAGGGGTTAAAACTGCTGTTGGCTCATCTAAAATAAGTGTTTTAGCGTCTTGATAAAGTAACTTTAAGATTTCTATTCTTTGCTGAATGCCAACAGGAAGGTTTTCAATCTTTTCATCCCAATTAACAGGAAGAGAGTACTTCTTAGATAATGCTTCTAATTTATTTTTTGCACTTTTTCTTTTTAGAATTCTTAATGCTTTAGGTAAAAATGAAAATAAAGTATCTGATTTTTGGGCATTTAATAAAATATTATCTAAAGCGGTATAAGGTCGTGCCAACATAAAGTGTTGGTGAACCATTCCTATTCCAGCACTAATCGCATCAGCTGGTGATTCCCACTTTCTTTTCTTTCCATCAACAATGATATCTCCAAGGTCTGCACTGTAAACTCCATAGAGTACCTTCATTGCAGTAGACTTACCGGCTCCATTTTCACCAATAACACCATGAATAGACCCAGGCTCGACTTCAAGACTTACCTGATCATTAGCACGCACCACTCCAAATGATTTACAAATCCCTCTTAGCGAAATTCCGCCTTTAGAGGAACCCTTAAAATCAGAACTATTTTTTTGCATTTTCTACATAGTAATCAGGGACTCGAATGGACCCTTGTTCAATATTACTCTTTAGTTTATTTACTTGAACTAAAATATCTTCAGAAAGAAGACCTTTGTTAAATTGATCAATTGAAAACCCCACACCATCATTAGACAGACCATAGCGCTTTACACCTTGTGAAAACTTACTGTTTCTCATGTCTTCAATTGTTGAAAATACAGCAATATCTACCCTTTTTAACATACTTGTTAAAATACGCCCAGGCTTGATCCAGTTTTGATTTGAATCAACTCCAATTGCATATTTATTAAGCTCTTCAGCTGCATCAAATAAACCTAAATTTGAAGCTCCAGCTGCAGCAAACACAACATCAGCACCTTCATTAAACTGAGAAACTGCTAATTCTTTTGCTTTAGGTGGGTTATTCCATGCACTACCAGTTACACCAATGTAATTAGATACCACTTTAATCTTCGGATTAATTTTTTTAGCACCTGACTCAAAACCTAATTGAAATCTTCTTATAAGAGGAATATCCATTCCTCCTATAAAACCTAATTTACCTGTTTTTGACTTCAAAGCCGCAATAGCACCTACAAGATAAGAACCTTGATGCTCCTCAAAAAGAAGTGATCTTACATTTGGAAGATCTACCTCTGCGTCTACAATTGCAAACTTAAGACCTGGAAACTTACTCGCTGTTTTTTTAACCGCATCGACTTGAGCAATTCCAATACCAAAAATAATATCATATTTTTTCTTTGCAAAAGTTCTCATAAGAGACTCTAACGCGTTGTCATCAGTGGCTTCGACCGTCTTAAGCTTAATTCCAAATTCCTTTTTTGCCTTTAATGCACCCTGATAAGCAGCGGCATTGAAAGACTTGTCATCCTTTCCGCCTTTATCAAATACAATCCCAACTTTTAGATCTTTTGAAAATGCAGATTGAGATAAAAAAACAACACAAAGCAATAAACTAAAAAACAAATTTCTAAAACTCTTCATAACGAATCAGTCTCCCAATAGAATTATTTAATGACCTTATGTGTATAAAAGGTCTGCTTAAGGGTCAAGTTAAGCTCACCTCAGGTGGAGTATTTTTTGAGTTTGGTGAACTCAAAGCTCCAACTGCCAAATTCTCACTTTCATCAGATTTTTTAAGCACTTCTGAACGCTTAAAGCGCTCTCCTAATGCAATACAAAGCGAATAAATCACCTCTGGGTGATCCGTTTCAGGATAAGTCAAAACATCACTTTTAAGTTGATCAATTTTGACAATCACCTGCTCTAATTGCTCCTGAGTTAATTCTCGAGTAATTAAACTTCGATGTGCTTTTTTTGTCTCTAAGTCAGAAAACTTAAACTGATTGGTTACTTTATTAAAATTATGTTCTAAATTTTTATTTCTTAGTTCAAAAAACTCCTCGTCATCTGGAAAATAAAACGTTTTTTTAGAGGTACGACATTTACCTCCAGCCAACAAGAGAACGCCTAAATCACTCAATTTTTCGAGCATTTCTTCTACTTCGGTAACTGGTTTTTCAATCGCTAGAGCAATTTCGCTATAAGGAATCCATTCAGGACTGTATGAGTTTATATAAGTAAAAATATCTCGATATTCTGGGTTTGAAAGAAAAAGATTTAAATGGCTACGATTAAATACAAAAACACTATTAATAGAGCGTTTGTTTCTTTGAAAAAGAGAAACGCCTAAAGATGCTGGTTTATTTGTACTTTCATCTTCTTTTTCATTTTCTAGTTTCTGTTGGTTTTTAAGTTTTTCAGCAATGCCACTTGTACCATTACTTTTAACTTGCTCTAAAAATGGCTCAAAATTCTTCTTCGTTTTTGAGTTAGAAACTTGCGCTAAACTCCACTCCAGTAACCCTTCTAACGAATCAACATCCAAAAAACGACATATCTTCAAAGCCTGATCTAAATTAGGCAATTGATCCCCAGCTTCATAACGAGAATATTGTGGATAACTAATTCCAACATCTACTTTTGTACAAAATTCACGTGCTGAACGAAACTTAACACCTCGTTTTTTCTTAAGAAACTCGCCCCAACTTGGGTATTTGCGTTCTTGTATAACCATAATGCTACGCAATATTGCACAGAAAGATAAATATTTCCAGGAAAATTATCTTTCTTATTGACTCAATAAACGCATCGCGTTATCAATACCCACCAACAAGGGTTCTTTATTGCAGGGGAAAACTTCTAATGGAAATGGTACATTTTATTCCAACTAGCCAAAGGCGTCTTGTGCTACTTGCAGCACAAACAGACACTGCCCCTGTGCTTATCTTTGGAACTCAAGGAACAGGAAAAAGCTCTATTGCAAAGTGGATTCATTATAACGGACCACGTTCTGTTCAGCCCATCCTAACAGCCAATCAAGACAGTCCACTTTTAGAGCAACTTATTTCTGCTCAAAAAGGTACGCTTGTCATTCCTGAAATTGGTGAGTGGCCTAGAGGTGAACAAAAAAGACTTTTAGATTTTCTGAATTCAAAATCCATTGATCACCCTCAAAACCCAAAAATGAAAATGCTTCTAAATGTTAGAATAATTGCTACGACTAGCCAAGCACTAGAAAACAGAGCTTTAGGTGGCCTTTTTAATGAAGAACTTCTTAACAAACTGAATGTTTTTAGAGTTGTAATGCCAAATCTATCACTTAGAGATGAAGAGTTTGAAGACATCACTTTAGGAATTTTAAGAGAACTCACTAGAGAACTCCAAAAAGAACATATTCAAAACATCTCTGATAATGCTTGGACAAAACTTAAAAATCACAATTGGCCTGCAAACTTAAGAGAAATGAGAAACGTATTAAGAGTTTCTGTCATGACCACCCAAGAAGACATTATTGAAGCAGAAAATCTTCCAAATTTTGAAAAAGATGACATTGATTTTAGCGCAACACGGGAACAGTTTGAAAAAAACTACATCATAGGTCTACTGAAAGCATTTGATTGGGAAATTGATCGTACTTGTGAAATCAGCAAAATGGATAAAACTATCTTGCTTCAGAAAATGAATCAATATGGCATCAAACCCGACTCAAACTCAATATAAGTTTGAGTCGGGTTTGATTGCAATAACCGCCTCAGGAAACCCATCCCCCGCAATCCCCCCGGGTTTCCTGAGACGGATCTAACTTAAAAAATTACTTCTTTTCTTTAAAACCTCGGTTAACTAGCTTGAAAGCATTTTCTTTTGTTACTCTAATATAATTTAACTTTCCCGTATCCGCTCCACACATTTGAATATGCATTTTTCCATCTTTTTCTACTTTTGACTCTAAAACGTTCACTCCAATTGAGTCCATCTCAACTATTAACTCGGACATTGGCTGCCCACTTTCTTTCTCACAGCTTTGCTCTCCTGCAGAACGATAAACCCACACACTTTGACGTTCTGCAAAATAAAAGTAAGAAATTAATAACAATACAAGTCCACAAAAAACAAATTTAATCATAATCACCCCAAGCTCGTAAAAACATCTCAAATGATATATATTTTGTTTCATGAATTTAAAAAAAAATCACTCTGAAACCACATGGAAACTCGATGAAAAAAAAGTTATTTTTCATTCTCCTTTTATACAACTCATTGAAAAAAAGTGTCACCACAGCAAAGCACCACAAAACCAACACAGTTTTTATGTCTTAGAGTCTAAAGACTGGTGCAACATCATACCCGTAACAGAAGACCAGAAAGTAGTCCTTATTAAGCAATATCGCCCTGGATTAGATGAAAGCACCTGGGAAATTCCAGGTGGTGTTATTGAAACAAACGAAAACGACTTTCTAAAAGCTGCCATTAGAGAAATGACGGAAGAAACTGGATACACCCCAACCAATAATGCTCAATCAAAATTTCTTGGAAGCGTTCATCCAAATCCAGCAATTCAAAATAATCAAGCTCATTCTTTTATCATTGGACCAGTAAAAAAAACAAGCCCACAAAACCTTGATCCTACTGAAATTATTGAAACTAAAGAAGTCCCAATAAACGAAATCCCCAAGTGGATTGAATCAAAAAAAATCACTCATTCCCTGATGATTAATGCTTTTTTTCTACTTATCCATAAAAGCAAAAAACCTCAAAATTCCATCATAGATAATCTCAGTAATTACTCCAAAACAACTTAAAGATCTTTTTCAAACTGCAGTTCAAAACGAGAATCAAACTTTCCATTGGAAAACTGCTTACAACAATGAATACATGCTAGTTTTTTCTTAATGTTTCTTCTCGTTTTAAATTCTCTAAAGCACCCCGGACAACGAAAAAGATACTTATAGGGAGTAAGCTTCGGTACAGAGTTATAACGACTGACTTTCATTTCGTTCATTTTTTGATAAAACTCTTTTGAATGACCAAACGGTCTGCCCTCTACCCATAGCCAATAATGAATCATTTCATGCCCCATTGTATCTCTCACAAGATCAAAAGCATTGACCTCTTCAGTCAAATAAAGCGCAATTTCAATCACTGGCTTTTTTTTAAAAAGGCCTTTTCGACCGCCAGGAACAAACCGACCAGCTGAAGTCCTCAACCGAGAGTTCCACTGTAAAAAAGGAAGAGACAACTCTCCCAAAAAAGCTCTCTCATTCCATTGATCGAAAATAGCCCGTAAAGACGGTAGGTTAGTATTCACTTAACCCCTTTCTTAAAAACAATCCCCTCAATAACACCAACCCTTTGATTTTTGTAATTTTTTCTTATTTTGTAATAATTACAAGGGATCATAAAAGCTGAGTTTTTTTATCTGTCTCATAACATAATAAGCCACTGGTTTAATTGGTTTTTTTCCTTGTTATTTTTACCACATTGCGGCATAACGTTTGCTCTTTGTTGCAGTGTGCAAAAACGACTACATGCAGCAATACCGGGGAGAAATTAAAGTGAAGTCTTTTTCAACATGTAAATTCATATTACTTTTTAAAAACAACGCTATAGCTTTGTTTTTATTTTGCACATTATTTTCAACAACCAGTTTTGCTGGATATGAGCAACTGTTTCGTCTTGCAACTGAAGGCAGAGGTTCTGAACATATTTTTCTAAACACCAGCTGGGGTAAACAAACCCTACAGGTTGTTTTAGGAAGAGAAATCCAAACGATTCACCGCAGTCACGTTTTAGAGATGCTTAACAAACTTAAAAACAACTCTGAGTTAGGTGAATTCTCATTACGCCTTGAAAGAGGGCTTGAAAAAATTGAACGAGGACTGAACGCTCAAAACCAAGGAACAAAAGCTCTCACCACTGAAGAAAGGTTTTTGATTGAACGTGTTTTAATTAACGCATCTAAAAACGGCGGACTTGCATCACTTCTTAAGGAACTACCTAAAAGCTATCAAGCGAGAGGGTTAATTAAAACAACCACTCAAAGCTATAGCTCTTCAAAAAATACATTTTTAGCAGGCGCAGAGTCAACTACAACAACAACCAGATTAAATGTTTTAACTCAAGCAGAAGTTAGATCAGCTCAATCCACCCTTACTCAAAAGTACAGCTACACTGAACTTCAACAAGCTGTTTCAGATTTAGCTCAAGAGTTTGGTGTAGATATACAAAAAATAATGAGAACTCATGGCGTAGACGAAACAACAGCACGCCTTATGCAAGAAGCTGATATTTGGGGCCGACTTGCTAAAGCACAAAAAAGTCTTGAAGAAGTTGTTGCTAGGGGCCGCGGAGAGTTTATTCCTAGAAATGGAAAAGAAAAGTTTTTAGAAAGGTTAGCCTGGGGATTAAAAGACAGACAGCTTGCCAATAATGATATTTTAAAAAGAATTGCGAATATGGTTGCCATTGAAATGTTCATGACAACCGTTGCTGAATACACTTCAAGAGGTGAAAGATTCTGGGATGAATTTGATGAATTCACAGCTGACCTCATCACATTTACTTTGTGTGAAATTGTATTAGGGTGGTCAACAGCTGGGAGAATGTCGGCTAAGATGTCAATGCGTGGAAAAAACCCTCTCCCTGCAACCATTTGGTCTCGTGGTAACTACACCAAGAGACAAAGATTTCAGACATTTGTCAACACAGGAAAATTACTTATTGTCACAGGCTTTGGCCTTGGTTTAGTTGGAAATGGTGTTGTTGAATTCGGAATGAAAAAATACGATGAAGAAAATAAACCGTCCAATTTAGAAAGACTTCAAAAAGTAGTTTGGAAAGCAGCACTTGTTGGTATTTTCATGAGTGGTTTCCCTCCTGCTACACCGATTTCAAGTAACTTTAGATACATGGGAATCAGCCACCTTCAACAATGGGTTGTCAAAAAAGGGTTTGTTACACAATCCATGTATAGACAAATTTTTTACACTGGAACCAACTTAATGAATAACTTTTTTGGTGGTTTTATTTATGTAAAATATGATGATGCAATGGATGCGGCAAAAGACTGGGCCTTTGATCACTATAATGAGCTATTTAAAAACACTGCCAACGAGGTGGGCCTTGAAGTCAAGCCTGTTCCTCCTGGATTAGAGTCAGAAGTCGATCAGTTTCAAAATGATTTATTAGATATTGAGCAAGAGCTTTATCCAACATCTCCAGCTTATTAACTTTAACTTCGATCAAATAAAACAATGGTAGCACCAGCGCCACCTCTTCCTGGCCCACCTTGTTCAAATGATTGTATGTAAGGAAGTGTTTTTAGCAAATTGAGCACACCCTCTCTAATTGCCCCAGTACCTACACCATGCACAATAGTGACTTCACTATAATGACTCAAACTTGCTTTATCTAAATAACTTTCTAATTTTTCCATCGCGGCATCAAAACGCTCACCTCTTAAATCTAGCGTTGAACTTAACTGCCCAAAAGACAACTCCTGGTGAACCTGCCCCTTCCCCTTTAATGCATCTGCATCTCTTTTTCGATTTGGAAACAGATGGTCTACCTCTTCTTCTGACAAAACCTCTACCTCAGAAGGCAAAACTTTTAAAACCATTCCCCCCTTACTTCCTCCTTCAGGAAGGCCCAATCTCACCATAATATTTTTATTCATAACATCTTGGACAACACCTAAACTATTCCATTTAGGTAAACGTAAAACCATATCCTTTTTAAAGTATTTAATATCCAAAACTTCTTTAGTTGGAGCATTTTTTTTATCATAGACCTCAGCCAACTCAGGTGACTCTTGTCGCAATGATAAATCTAACTTATCGGAAGCCATACGAAATGACTCATTTAGACTCTTTCTAACCTCATCTACATCCTTTCGTGTCTGAACTTTTCCCAAACGACTCAAAACTCTTTTCACCTCATCTTGAGCATCAAGTAAGGTTCGTCTTAGTTTAGTATTCAATCGATCCATCATTTCAGTTAATGATTTTTTTGACTTCTCATTCCACTTTTGTTCTAAATTATAAGCTTCATTTCTTAACTTAACAGCTTCTTTTTTTGCTTTTTCAGCCACCAAAGTATCTTCCTGCAATGAACGGATCAGTTTTTCAAAGACATTATGCTCAGAAGACAAATAACTCTTTGCTAAATCTAAAACCTCATTGGAAACACCTAAACGTTTTGCCGTTTCTAATGCTCTTGATCGACCAGGAACTCCTATTAGCAAATCATAAGTAGGAACATCTTTTTCCTCATCAAACGCCATGCTTGCATTCAATATACGCTGATCATTAAAAGCTAAACTTTTTAAATAAGGATCGTGCGTAGTAATTACTATCATTGCACCACCTTTTGTTTGTTCATCACTATCTTTTAACAAAACCTCTAAAAATGCTCTTGAAAAAGCAGCTCCCTCCTCAGGATCTGTTGCTGAATTCATCTCATCAATTAAGACCAATGAGTGTTTCGTTTTATTTTCTAAAATATTTTTCACATGCTCTACATGACCAGAAAAACTTGAAATATGATCCTCAATTGACTGCGGATCACCTAAATCAACAAAGAATGTATCAAAAAAAGGAACACTTAACGTTCCAACTCCCGGAAACATAAATCCAGTTCGTGCACAAATCCCAGCAAATGCAAGTGTCTTCAATAAAACTGTTTTTCCACCAGTATTAGGTCCAGTTAATAAAAGTGCTAAAGCAGGATATGAAAAACTAATATCATTTCTAACAATTTCATCATTTGATAGCGACCACCACAGCAGCGGATGGGCTGTACTATTTAAATCAAAGCATCTATCTTCTACTACTCTTATGGGTTTACCACCACACTTATTACTGATCTTTACTTTTGCATGAACACTATCCCAGTAAGTTAAAGTTTCATAAGAACAAAAAATATCATCTACTTCTTCTCCAACAAGTTCACTTAACTCTTTTAAAATTCTATAAACTTCTTGCTGGTAATCATTTTCACACTTTTTTAACTGATTGTTTAATAACTCAACTTCCTTTGGCTCTATAAATGCCGTTTGATGACTTACTGATGTACCATAAATAATACCATCTAATTTACTTTGGCATGAAATCTTAACAGGCAGAACATATCTCCCATCTCTTTCATCGGTAAACTTTTCTTGCAACAACCCATCTTTAGAATATTTTTGTACAAGATCAGCCATTAATATATCAATTTGCTTTTTATAAGAATTAATTTTATCAGCTAAACTCTTTAACAAAGGAGATGCATTTTCAGAAAGCCTGCCTTCAGGAGTAATTACTTTATCAATTTGTCTTAAAATCAAAAAAGGATCATAAAGGCTATTTAATGCTTTTCTAAAATCACCCTCAGAAATTTCATCTTTAGGGAATTGAACCCAACTATCGACCGCATAAAGCCAGTCTCTCAAAGCAATCATTTGCTGTAAATCTAAAACAGCATTTTTTCTTAATTGTTCAAAAATAAAACTTAGATCTTTTAACTCTAAAAGTGGCGACCACAGTGACTCTTTAGTTCCTAATTCAAATATTTCCTTAGTTTGGCTCTGAAGCAAACAAGCAATATTTAAATCTTCTGCCCAGTGATTCATATCCTTGAGCAATAAAACTCTTTGCTTTGCTGGCTCTGAAAAAGCCTCTTGCTCGGCATAATCTATGAACCTATTCCATTCTATTGTTTGATTAAAAACGTTCATAGATTTCCTTTATCACAAAGAAAGTGATCTAAAAGTATGTTTTTCTTCTTAGGGTTAAAAAACATACCTCCTACTTCCTCGATAGCAGATACCCCAGAACCACCAAACATACTCACAACCGTATCGTTTTCCTTGTTTTTACCTTGCAATAAAGATTCAGTAAGTGTTTTTTTGGCTGGATATACTTTCAGTTGCACATTCTTTTTTTCTGGAATCTTTGCTTCTTTTTTTGCAAGATCTATTGCCAATTCAAACCCTCCGAAACAATCTATTAAACCATTATCAATAGCATCTTCTCCCGTCCAAACTCGACCTTTGGCAACATTTTGAGTCTCCTCAAAAGAGAGCCCTCTCCCTTTAGCCACCTTTTGCATAAAGTCATTATAAACTTTATCTAACGATCGTTGAAATTCCTTCCATTCATCTTCAGAGTAATCATGCGTAGCCTTATTCATTTTAGCTCGATTACCCTGACTCACCTGGTCCCAAGAAATCCCAACTTTTTCAGTTGCATCAGAAATTAACATTTTTCCTGCGACAACACCTATCGACCCCGTAAGTGTGCCTGGTTGTGCAATAATCTTATTTGCAGGAATAGAAATATAATAACCTCCAGAGCCAGCAACATCACCCATACTCACTATTACAGGTTTCCCTTTTTTCTTAGCCTGCAAAACTTCACGCCAAATAATATCAGATGCAATATGCGACCCCCCAGGACTATCAACTCTAAAAATAATCGCTTTATTTTTTTTGTTTTTAGCTGCAGCTCGAAATGCAGCAGCCACACTATCTGAACCCATAGAAACTTTTTTACTAAGTGGACTAAATTCACTTTTTCCTTGTATAACTTTTCCTACCCCATAAATAACAGCTAACTGCTCTCCCTTTATGTAATATCCACCTCTTTTATTTAGATAATCACTTAGTCGAATAAATTTAATTTTTTTTGTAAATTTATTTTTTATAAGATCAATCACTTCATCTCTATAACAAACATGGTCAACTAATTTTAAATCAAGTGCTTTTTGAGCATCAATGGGTCCCTCATCAACCAAAGAAGTAAGATCATCAAATGAAATACCCCTTTGCTCTGAAATACCTTTAATAATTTGATTAAAATGTGACGTTAAAATTCGACCAATCGACTCCTTATGGGGAGCTGTAAAACTCTCTTCGGTGAACATATTTAACATGTTCTTATATTCACATCTATGATCCATTCTTGGTGTAATACCAATTTTTTTTAATAGGTTTTTAACAAATGGAGTTTCATAACTTAACCCCGTTAAACCAAGGTCTCCACATGGTAACAAACAAACCTTGCTAAATGCAGTAGCCAAGTAATACAGCCCCATACTAGATTCACCAAAACTTTCAGAGAAAACAATTGTTTCCTTTCCTTTTTTATTAAACTGTAAAATAGCATCTCTAATTTCTTGAATTTTTGCTAAACCAAACTGTGGTTTTCCTACCTTAACAATAATACCCTTTACTGCTGAATCTTCAGACGCTTTTTTTAATGACTCCAGCATAGAGAGAAGCGTTAGCTTATTTCTATTTACATATTGGGCTAATGGTTCGTTTGGTAAAAAATCTATTAACTTTTCATTAAGGTCTAATGTGAGAAAAATACTTTTAGGAAGTCTTTTAGAAAAGATTTTTTTTAATGTTACTAAAAAAATCACAAGACCTATTAATCCAACAGTAATCATTCCAATGACGCTAAAAACACTCATAACTACTCCTCTTCCCCAGTTATTATTTTTTTATAATTAACAGGGTCTGTATCTCCCTCTGTATTAATCAACAACACAGAAGATTTAGTATTTAACCCAAGTAAATTTCTTTGTTGTGACATAAACTTTTCCTGCATTAAAACTAAAATAGCTCCTAAAGATGCAGCACCCGACTCTCCTGAGACAATTCCAAGTGAATGATAAATTCGCATCGCATCTTTTACTGGCATATCATCTATTGCCATAAAAGCCTTTGTGAAATTTCTTATTATTGGCCATGCTATCATCGAAGGTAACCCACAGTTTAATCCAGCCATCATTGAGTCTTGCTTGCCCACCTTTAATGTTCTTTTCCCTTGTTCACTTGCAATAGAAGTGAGTAAGCAATCTGCCTCAAGAGGCTCCACACTCAAAATATTTGGAATTTTATCTTTATCGTAATAATATTGAATTGCAGAA
>Ga0163108_10002354_pt1 | contig 13727 bp, 15 predicted proteins | sample Fk1155metaG_FD_109644 | JGI IMG/M metagenome (GOLD analysis project Ga0163108, IMG submission 109644) | Marine microbial communities from the Central Pacific Ocean - Fk160115 155m metaG | ecosystem: Environmental > Aquatic > Marine > Oceanic > Photic zone | place: The Central Pacific Ocean...
AGATATATGAATGTTGTTGAGCAAAAAGAAGTTGACAACAAAAAATTAAAAAAAGAGTAAAAAGCTTATTCATAAAAAATAATTAAATAAGTTCGCAAAATACAATTTTCAAGAAGAATAAATGCCAAAAATAATTTTCAATCATAAAATCTTAGATGAAAATAAAATAAAATTTTCTATTTATAATAGAGCCTTCTTGTATGGAGATGGCTTGTTTGAGAGTATAAAGATTATAAATGGCAAACCATTTAACTTAGAAGCTCATTTAAAGCGTTTATTCTCTGCGTCTATACTCTTTGATTTACAAATAAGCACAACCAAAAAGAATCTCAAAAATAAGATTACACTTTTGATAAAGGAAAATAAAATTGAGAATGCAGGAAATTTAAAAATAATCATTTTCAGAAAAAAAGGAGGAAAATTTTTACCAAAGCATAATTCTACTTCTTTCTTAATAACGAGTGAGAAAGCTGAGAATAATTTATTTAAATTAAATAAGAATGCATTAGCCTTGGGATTATTCAGAGATCAGCTAAAACCAAAAGGTGAGTTATCCAATTATAAAACACTTAGTGCTTTGCAATTAGTAATGTGTTCAATTGATGCTAGAAAAAAACAAAAAGATGATTGCTTAATGTTTAACTCAGTAAACAATATAATTGAAAGCTCCAATTCCAATGTATTTTATGTAAAAGATAAGATGATATATACACCAAAATTACTAGAAGGATGTGTAGATGGCACTATGAGAAAGTTTATTCTAAATTTGAAAAACTTAGATTTTAATATTATTGAAACCGAAGTGAAAATAGAAGATATTTTAAATGCAGATGAAGTATTTTTAAGTAATGCTATATCAGGAATAAGATGGGTAAGTAGCATTGAAGATAATAAATTTTCACAACAAAATGTTTCACAATTACTAACAGATAAAATCAATCAATTAGTTTAGAAAAGGATTAGATGGTAGATTGGTCCAAATAGCGTATTTAGCATTCATTTTTTTAATAAAGTAACTCCAAAGTTCTTTATTCGAGCTTAATTTCATACAACAAGCTTTCTCAGAAGGCATAATAATCCAAGAGTTCTCCCTAATTTCCATTATTAATTGGTTTTCATCCCATCCTGAATAGCCAGCAAAGAATCGAATATTACTATTATCTACCTTATTATTTTTTACCATTCTCTTTACCACCTCAAAATCACCTCCCCAAAAAAGTCCTTTTATTATTTCTTGTGAGCCATCAATCTTTTCTCCAAGTGTATGAACGTAATGTAAAGAGTTTCTTTCTACAGGACCACCAATATATATTGGAAAATTAGATTTTGGAAAGTTCTCAATTAACTGATGAACCTTTATTTTAGTTGGTTGGTTTAGAACAAAACCAACGCTCTCATGCTCATTATGTACCGCCAAAAGAATTACAGAACGAAAGAAATTAGAATCCTCCATAGATGGTTCTGAGATAAGCAATCTTCCTTTTTTTGGTTTTAACATTTAACCCGGTTATTTTTATTAGTTTTGGGGCTAATTTATAATAAAAGGTGGGGCAGCTAAAAAGTAAAATAAAGAAAATACGAGAAGATTTCAACAAGTATACAATTAACTTTAAAAAGCTTCCGAAAGACCCTCTGAATTTGTTCAGTAAATGGATAGAGCAAGCATTAAAAAAAAATAAAGAATCCATAGCTTTTGTTTTATCTACTGTAAATAAGCAAAATATTCCTTCTTCCAGAGTACTTCTTCTGAGAGGATTTGATAAGAATGGTTTTGTTTTTTTTACTAATTTTAAAAGTGCAAAATCGATAGATATTAATAATAACAATAATGTAGCACTTATTTTTTATTGGGCTGAATTTCAAAGACAGGTCCGTATTGTTGGAAAAGCAGAAAAGATTTCAGCAAAAGAAAGTGATAATTATTTTAATTCCCGCCCAAGAGAAAGTCAAATTGGTGCATGGATATCAGAACAAAGCTCGGTTATCGGACTATATTTTAAATTTGTTAATGCTATAAATGAATTAGAAAGTAAATTCAAAGGTAAAAAGATTAAGCGCCCAAAACATTGGGGAGGATACAGAGTAAAAGCAAATAGTATGGAATTTTGGCAAGGCCGTCCATCTCGTTTGCACGATAGAGTAAAATACATTTGTGATAATCAAAATAATTGGAAAAAAGAGAGGTTAGCACCTTAGAATCTATGTTTTCTTCGTTGTTTTAGCTTTCTTTTTTGTGGTTTTTTTGACAGCTACTTTCTTCTTTGTGGTTTTTTTGACAGCCGCTTTCTTTTTTGTAGTTTTTTTAACAGCTACTTTCTTTTTTGTTTCTTCTTGTTCTTTTACCTTTTCTACTTTTTTTGGCACAAAAGTATTCGTAGCTTTTTTTCTTGGTCTTAATTTACCATAAGAACCAATTCTGATCTTTCCTTTCTTAGTTTTTCTGTCTCCTTTTCCCATTTAATTAATTTAAGTGCCAAATATAATAATTTCTGAATTTATGAGCTGACTATATCTTGAATAAATCGTTTTTCAATTAATTCTGATTCCTTTATACTTTTTCTGAGCCAATTTAGCATCACCTCATCTTTCTCTTCTTCAGATAGTTGCCAAGCTCTATTATGCTTTCGTATCTTACTAATAAACACTTGCATACATAGTGCTGCTGCTACAGAAATATTGTAACTTTCAGTAAATCCATACATTGGAATTCTTACTTTCTCATCTGCTATCTCTAATGCTAAGTGAGAAAGACCTTCTTGTTCTGCTCCAAAAAGTAAAGCTACTTTTTCTTTTTTAACATTAATATCATAAATACTTTTTGCTTTATGCGGACTGGTTGCTATAATTTTATATCCATCCTTTTTTAGATTCTTCAGACAATCCTCTGTATTATTCTTTTCCTTATTGTAGAAAGTTTCTGTTAGCCATTTCCCAGATCCTAAAGATATATTTGGATGTGTATTGTAGTTGTTTCTATTTTCAATAATATGGATATTTTGGACTCCAAAACAATCGGCTGTTCTTAGAACAGCACTTGCGTTCTGAGAATGAAAAATATCCTCTAAAACTATAGCGAGATGATTCGTTCTTTGTTTTAGATTATGATTTAATAATTCAATTCGTTCTTTTGTAATAAAACCTAAAAGATGTTTAATTAATTGTTTTTTTTGCTTCATATCTATTAACCAACGGTAAAACTATCTTCTATCTGAAAGCCAGCTAAGAAGCTTTTGATATCCATTGACTTTTTTCCTTCCATTTGTAATCTTAAAATAGAAATAAAACCATCTTTTACTGTAATCTTAAAGTTAGTTTTATTATCGGTAACTATACTAGAAATTTCTAATGAATGTTCGATTCTTTCAAAATCAGAAAGGAGTAACTTTACTCTAATCTTTTTTTCGTTTTCAACCAAAAGATAAAACCAGGCGGAAGGGCAAATGGCTACATCTTTTAAGATAGTATTATCTTCAAGGCAAGGGGATAGACCTCGTATTAAATTATGTATCTCAGCAGATGATTTATTCCAATCAATTCTTAAAAGTTCATTATTTAATTTTTTTGTAATTATATCAGAAGATCTTGCTTTCTGAATAATTTCTTTTATTGAATTATCTTTAAGGCCCTTTATAGTTCTTAAAAGAAGGTTTCCTCCATTTTTCATCATAATATTATGCAAACTTGCAGCTGTAATTTTACTATTTAATTCTATATCCTCTTGCAAGAGAATATTGCCCTCATCTATTTTTTCATTGATAAAGAAAGTAGTTATTCCTGTTTGTTTTTCACCATTAATTAGAACCCAATTAATTGGAGCTGCCCCTCTATAATTTGGAAGAAGGGAAGTATGTAAATTTACAGATCCAAATTTTGGGATTTTCCAAATAATCTCTGGTAGCATACGGAAAGCTACAACTATAAATAAATCAGAATCTAGATTTTTTAATCCTGTAACAAAACTCTCTTCTTTCAAATTTTCTGGTTGTAAGACTTCAATCTTCAATTCCTCTGCTTTTTGTTTTACAGCCGGAGAATGTATTTTTCTACCTCTCCCTTTCTTATTGTCTGGCGAACAAACTACAGCCACTACATTAAAATTAATATGAAGTTGCTCTAAAATATAAGCAGAAAATGGAGGGCTACCAAAGAATATTATTTTCATTTGGGCAAATTTAGAATAATTAAACAATCCAAGAATATTTATTTTTAGTGAGTTTAACTTTTATATTGTAAAATAGCTTTCAATATTTTTCTTTTATTAAATTAATAATTCAGAATAAATCTTTTTTCTTACTTTCTACACATATATCACATTTATTACATTTGTAATTATTTTTCTCTCCAAAGTAGCTTAATAATTGTTGTGTTCTGCAAATTGCATTTTCCTCTATATAAGATATAACGGACTCCATCTTTGTAATTTTTAATTGTTTTCTATTTTCTAATCTTTCTTCTGAAATTCTCATAGCAGATGACTCTACTCTATTTTTTGAAAAGATTAGTCTTGGTGTATTTGTTCTTGGTACGTATTTAAGTATATCTAACTGCTGTAATTTTTCAAGCATATCTAAAACTTTAGTAGATGTCGAATTATATCTACTTGCTAATGTTTGTTCATTTATTATAACATAATTCTCAAACAATCCACTATAAGAGCGTAATAATAATTTGATGAAAGAATCATAATGCATATTTGAAACTTGAAAACGATAGAGTTCCGAATTGTCTACAGTAAAATGTAATTTGGATGGTGAATAAGTAGAATCAGTAAGCTTGATAAATTCCTCTTTCTCTAAATATTTTAAAATATTATAAGTTTTATATGTCTTAAAATGATATCTCTCGCAAAAATCATTGATATCAAATTCAAAACTCTCTCCTTCAGCAGTATCAACTGCAATATGAAAATAATCCGCTATTTTTTGATAACATTTCCTAATTTCTTGTGCACTTGGAAATTGTGAAAGTATAAATTTGCTTAAATCAAGCCTATCACTTTTGTTAGAAATTAAAATAGAATAGGCCAATTCTCCTTGACGTCCAGCTCTTCCTGCTTCTTGAAAATAAGCCTCCAAAGAAGTTGGAGTATTTATATGAATTACAACTCTCACATTATCTTTATTAATTCCCATTCCAAAAGCATTAGTTGCTACCATTACCCTGATCTGCCCATTCATCCATTTTTCTTGTTTTTGATTACGAATCTCAATATTCAAACCTCCATGATAATAATCCGAAGATATTCCATTATTTCTAAGAAAAATAGTTATATCCTTAGTTTCCTTCCTACTACTTGCATATACAATTGCACTGCTTTTAAAATAATTTAAAATCTTTAATATTTTTGTTCTTTTATCTTCAACATTGATAACCACATAAGAAAGATTCTTTCTAATAAATGAGGATTTTAATAGATTTTTCTCTTTAAAAAAAAGTTTCTTTTGAATATCATTAATAATATCGGAAGTTGCGGTTGCGGTAAGTGCTAAAATAGGAGTATTTGGAATGACTTCTCTAATTTTTGAAATATGTAAATAGGCGGGTCTAAAATCATAACCCCACTCTGCTATACAATGTGCTTCATCTACTGTAATTAAATTTACATTCATCTGTCGAATTCTTTCTTGCACTATTTTATTTTGCAGCCTTTCAGGTGAAAGATATAAGAATTTGTAATTACCATAAATACAATTTCCTAGAACTACATCAACTTCATCTTTTGAAAAACCAGAAGTAATAGCAGCTGATTTTATTCCTTTTGACTTTAGGTGTTGTACTTGATCTTTCATCAAAGCAATTAAAGGAGAGATTACAATACAAATCCCATCTTGCATTAAAGAAGGTATCTGAAAACAAATGGATTTTCCACCTCCTGTTGGAAGCAAAGCTAAAGTATCTTTTCCATTCAAAACCGATTGTATTATTTCCTCTTGAAGTGGTCTGAAACAAGTATGTCCCCAATATTTTATTAGTATTTGTTTTGCATCAAACATTCTGCACGAAATTAAGTAAATTATTCCATTAAAAATTAAGCCCTTGGATGAAACGTAATTATAGCTTCTCTAAGATATTCTTTATCGATATGAGTATATATCTCAGTAGTAGTAATACTTTCGTGTCCAAGCATTTCTTGCACTGCCCTTAAATCAGCACCACCTTGAATTAAGTGTGTAGCAAATGAGTGTCTAAAAGTGTGTGGACTAATATTCTTTTTCAAACCGATCTTTTCTACTAATTGCTTGATGATAGTAAAGATCATTACTCTTGTCAGCTGTTTTCCCCTTCTGTTAAGAAAAATAATATCCTCATGCCCTTTTTGAATCTTTTGATGATTGCGAACCTCATTAACATAGATATTAAGGTATTTGAGTGCAATATTTCCGATAGGAGCAAGACGTTCTTTATTTCCTTTTCCTACTACTTTGATAAATCCTTCTACAAAACTTACATTTGATAGTTTTAAAGTGATTAGTTCTGTAACACGTAAACCACAACTATACAGCACCTCTAATATAGCACGATTTCTTTCTCCTTCAGCTTTGCTTAAATCAATTGCTGCAATGAGCTTGTCTATTTCTTTAATAGAAAGCGTATCTGGTAATTTCATACCAATTTTAGGAGATTCCAATAATTCAGTAGGATCCACAGTGATATAATCTTCCATTATGAGGTATTTATAAAACGCCTTGATTCCTGAGATGATTCTGCTTTGCGAACGAGTTGCAACTCCACTTTTACTAATATTATAAATAAATTCTGACAAATCACTTTTTTTAATTTCCAGCTCTGTTTTTTCTTTTTCTCTTGCAAAATCAGCTAGTTTTTTTACATCCCGAATGTATGCATCCACTGAATTAGTAGATAATGACCTTTCAATAGTCAAATAATTTTTAAAACCTAATATTGTCGATTCCCAACTCATTTTTTTAATTTTGCTAATATATGAGAGTGATTATTATTAACGGACCAAATTTAAACTTATTAGGCAAAAGAGAAAAATCTATTTATGGAGATATTTCTTTTGAGACATATTTTGAAAGATTAAAAAAGGAATTCTTTGCTATTGAATTAGAGTATTACCAAAGTAATGTGGAGGGTGAACTGATAAACAAACTGCAAGAAGTTGGTTTTTCTTATGATGCTATTTTGCTAAATACAGGAGGCTATACACATACTTCTATTGCAATTGCTGATACAGTTTCAGCTATTGATACTCCAGTAATTGAAGTACATATCTCTAATATCTATGCTCGTGAAGAATTTAGAAAAAAATCATTATTGTCTCCTAACTGCAAAGCGGTTATTTGTGGTCTGGGATTGGATTCTTATAAAGCGGGTTTATTAACTTTATAAATCCGAAAACCGCTTAATACCTTTAATTTTATTTTTAAACAGAATACTCCAATTTACTCTTCCAACTAATTTATTCTTTTGTTTAATCTTTTGGCGTTTGAATATGAGTTTTGGAATAGCATAATAAAAATAAAAATGTGCCTTTATAATAGCAAAGAAATGGGAGAAACCATCTTTTTGTTTCAAAAAAGTAATAGCGGCAACTAAATCTAGAAATAGGCGAAAAAGAACTACAAAAAACAAAGAGGGTAGAGGTAAGTTCTTAAGAAGCATATAAAGGTTATTTCTAAAATTAAGATATGTTTTAAAAGAAGAGCTAGCATTTAGCGTTCCGCCACCAACATGATAAACTTCCGATTTTGGCTCTACCATAACCTTATATCCTTTATTTCTCAATCGCCAGCAAAAGTCTATCTCTTCTTGGTGAGCAAAGAAATCAGAATCAAAACCACCTACTTCCCAAAAGATATCAGCTCTTACAAAAAGGCAAGCGCCAGTTGCCCAAAACACTTCTGCTGTATCATTGTATTGCCCAACATCTTCTTCTAAAAAATTAAAAACTCTACCTCTACAAAAAGGATAACCCAAATTATCTAGAAAACCACCAGAGGCACCTGCATATTCAAATTTAGTTCTGTTATTATAATCTAATAATTTTGGCTGACAAGCTGCAATATCTTTATCTTTATCCATCAAACTAATGATAGGGAATAACCAGTTAGCACTTACTTCCACATCTGAATTGAGCAATACATAATATTCAGCATGAATTCGATCTAAGGAATTATTATAACCTCCTGCAAAGCCCAAATTTTCTTTATTATTTATCACTTTAATAGCTGGAAAATTCTTATGTAAGAATAATAAAGAATCGTCAGTTGATCCATTATCAGCAATAATAACTTCTGCCGTATCGCTGTGCTGAATAATAGTTGGTAAGAACTTTTCTAGCCAATCTTTACCATTCCAATTAAGGATTACAATAGCTGTTTTTATTCTTCTTTTCTGTGTTTCCATCTTCTATGTGTCCATAACCAATATTGTGGTTTATTTATTATATCTTCTTCTAATCTTTTTGTAAAATCTTCTGTTATTCTTCCGTGAGGTTGCTCAATTGGTTTATCTGTTATCAGAGAGTATTCTACTTCATAATACCCTCTTTTTACTTTACTTATACTTACAAATACTACTGGCCAATTATATTCTTTTGAATATTTTTCTACCCCAAAAAGTACAGCGGTATCTTGATTTAAGAATTGTACCCAATGAGCTCTTTTAGGATTTGCTGGATTTTGATCAGAGCCGAAAACGATAATTCTTGGTTTAGAGTCTTTAATAAAAGACCCCTTAGTTTGTTGCATTGAGATTAATTCTAATCCAAATTTACTGCGTGATTTATAAATCTTTGAGTTAAAGAATGTATTTGATAAAGGCTTATAAATTGTGATACATTTATGATTAGAATATAGAGAAAAAGCTTGCGCACAAATTTCCCAGTTATTATAATGTCCTCCTACAAAAATGATACTTTGGCCTTGATCAGCAAAGGAGTTGCTAAATTCAGGATTCTTAATAGTTACTCTTTCTTTAATTTGTTTCTCTGAAATAGTAAACCCCTTAATACCTTCTAAAATAAGATCACAAAAGTGTTTGTAAAAATTACGCATAATTTCTTTTAATTCTTTATCTGTTTTATCAGGAAAAGAATTTTTAAGGTTGGTTGATACTATTTTCTTTCTGTATCCAAGTATTCTATAAAAAATAAAAAATAAAAGATCAGAAAATAAGTACAATATACGATAAGGAAGAAAGGAGATAGGAATAAGCAAAATGTAATAAAATACTTTTGTAATCATATTGGCAAATGTAAGTATTCTATCTTGGGTTGATGTAATTATTTATAAAATCATCACCAAAAGTTGGATTATCTACTTGTTCCAATCGATCTCTCCATTCCTGATTACTCACCTCGCCTTCTACATTTGAATAAGTTAACTTGTAATCCTGGATCCCTAAATGTTCATTCACAAAAACAAACTTACAATCTGATTGTTTTTGTAATTTATAATAATGCCAAATTTCATAAGGCAAATTAGCAGAAGAATTTTCTACTTTATGTCGACTATTTGGAGCGCCATATTGCAAATAAACCCTTCCTCTATCTGTTTTGTAACCCGGTAATTTTGCATTTCTAAATTCCTTATTAACACTTTTAACAACCCTATGGTATTTTTGCCATTCTTGATCAGGACTAAAATTATTTCTCCCTTTCCAGAAGTTGAGGAAAAACTTCTGCATTAGTAATAAATCATTATACCTTCCCTGATTCTCTGCAAATATATTCTCTAAAATAGTAGAAATAGGGTAGAGGTAGCTAATATACAAGAGTAAACTATCAATGCTTGTAATCTGTTCAACAAAAGTGCCCTTAATATCAACACTGCTAATATCATTCATACTTTTTTCATTCTTTAAGCCACTTCTCTGGAAAAAGAACTTTTTCTCCAGAATAAAATTATTTTTTACATCTCTTATATTGCATACCAAATTATAGTTTCCTGTAGATAGTTTCTTAATAGGGAATGAAAATAAATTTATTTCAATCTCTTTTGCTTCCATTCTTTTTGATTTAGTAAAATCGAAGAGCGGAACATTGGTTTCAAAGCTTTCAATATAGGTATTTAGTAAATATCTTTTTTCATTAGTAAAATATTTTTTAGTATTATAAATCTCAAAATAAAAAGATAAAGTATCTTGATTTGGGGGGTAGAAATTAGAAACATAAGGAGTAATATCAAAGCCATGTTTAGAAAGCTTGCTTTCTTGTATTGTTTTTTGGTATTTTTCAACCAATGTAATGTCAGAAATAGCTAATGTATCCTTTTGAAAATCCATAATAATATTTTCTTTATGCACCAACATCTCATCATCAGCATTAATATCTTTCACTTTTATCGTTAGTAAATATTCGCCATTTTCAAGTGCAATTCTTTGCTGATCAATAAATAAAAGGTTATTAGAAACACTATCCTCAAAATAAGGACTTCTTAAAGTGTAATGATCGTTAAAAATGAATCTATTAGATTTTGAGATCTCAATATAAATATCTAATTCTCCAAAATAATCATCCTTATCCTGAATTAATTGTACGGTATTAACATCAAAGGAAAGATAGGTTTCAATATAGCTTTGATTTTCTAGACTATTAAAGTTTGCTGTATACAAGAATGCTTTTAGTGTTTGTGCATTTATTAACACAGGAATACTACTAAGAATAATAAAAAGAATTGCTTTAATGTTCATGATGCTAAACTAATAAAATTAGATATATTATATTCCAAAATAAATTAAAGCCTAAAAGGATTTTTAGGATTGTTAAATATTTCTATTTTTGCTACCACCTTTGGAGAGATGGCAGAGTGGTCGAATGCACTGGTCTTGAAAACCAGCGTACAGCAATGTACCGGGGGTTCGAATCCCTCTCTCTCCGCATAAAAGCCCTTTTAAAAGGGCTTTTTATTTTATGTTCTAACCTCTTTTAACCATTCAATTTTTCCAAGTTTTTAATTATTAGAAAGAAAAGCCTCTACTAGAGAGGCTTTGTGATCGCGACAGGATTCGAACCTGTGACCGTCTGCTTAGAAGGCAGATGCTCTATCCAGCTGAGCTACGCGACCATTAAAAATTGGCTGCAAATTTAGTATTTTTTAACTCAGAAAAAATGCTTTTAGAAAGTATTATACTATTTGTTTAGATGAGCCATCTTTATAGCAGTAATAGCCGCTTCAACTCCTTTATTTCCATGCTTTCCTCCAGAACGATCTCTAGCTTGCTGTAAAGTATTATCCATAAGTACACCAAAAATTACAGGAACATTTAATCTAATATTTAAATCCTTTATTCCTAATGAAACCGCATTACACACAAAATCAAAATGTTTAGTTTCTCCTTGAATAACACTTCCTAAGCAAATAATAACATCTACTTCTTTTTTAGTCATAAGTTTGGTGCCAAATAAAAGCTCAAAACTTCCAGGAACTTCCATGACAAATATATTAGATGATGATGCTTTACACTTCAAAAGTGTTTCTTTGGCTCCACTTAAAAGTTTAGACGTAATCTCTGTATTCCAATTAGAAACTACTATACCAAAACGAATACTTTTTGCAGAAGGAATATCTGCCTTATCAAAAATGGAAAGATTTTTTTGTTGAGTTGCCATACTAGATTAGACTGTTATCTATTGCTAGCTCTTACAATATATTTATCAATATCTTGTGCAATCTTAGATTTGCTATAATCTTCTTTTATCTGATTATAAATCTCCAAAGCTTCTTCAAATTCTTCTCCCATTTCCAATATATGAGCTTGTTTCATTAAATATCTTGGAGTAGTGAACTCGTTATCATTATTTTCTACTGCTTTTTCATAATATTTTAGAGCTTTACTATTTTCTTCTAATTCTAAATAAGCATCCCCAATACAACCGAATGCTAAAGTAGATAAAATAATATCATCAGAAGAAAAATTACTTAAGTATTCAATAGCTTCTTCATATTGTGCAGTATGCAGATAGCATAGTCCAGCATAATAATTGGCTAAATTTCCAGCATTTGTTAAGTTATATTCATTTGAAACATCCAAAAAACCTAAAAACTGTCCATCTCCATTTAGTGCCAGATTAAAAGAATCTTTCTCAAAATACATTTCTGCCATATACATATCATCATGTGCTTCTTTCTCTAGTGGCTTCAAATAAAAATTAATAAAAGAAAGATAAAAAGCAATAATAGCAACAATTACTACAACTATCATAACCAGACTCCTCTGATTATCTTCTATATATTGTTCTGTTCTGGATAAAGTTTCTTCAATTTGTGCAAATTGCTTATCTGTTTTATCTATCTGTTTTGCCATATCTTCTATTTTTGAGGCACAAAAATAAGTTTTTTTTAACTTATTTCGCATTAAAGTAAAAGCAATTACAAAAGATAGTTATTTTTATAAAAAATAAAAAACCTTGTATCTGAAACAATTAGCATTATTAAATTTTAAAAACCATAGTGAAAGTAATTTTCAATTTGGAAAAAATATAAATTGTTTTGTGGGAGATAATGGCTCTGGAAAAACTAATATTCTAGATGCTATTCATTATTTATCCCTTAGTAAAAGTTATTTTAACAAGGTAGATATACAAAACATCAAATTTGAAGAAGATTTTTTTATTCTAAAAGGTCTTTTTATTAAAGAAAAAGAGCAATCTGACATTCAATGTAGTTTGCAAAAAGGAGAACAAAAAATCCTAAAATGTAATGGTAAAAAATATAAACGATTCTCGGACCATATTGGAAATTTTCCAGTAGTAATTATCTCACCAACTGATAGTAATATAATTTTAGATGGATCGGAAATTAGAAGAAGATATATTGATAGTAGTATTGCGCAATATAACATGCAATATCTTAAAAATCTTATCAGTTACAACAAAGCACTAAAACAAAGAAATATACTTTTAAAAAGCTTTGTAGAAAAACAATATTTTGATAAACTTTCTTTAGAAATATTTGATAATCAACTCATTAAATTTGGAACAGCTATCTTTAAAGAAAGAACATATTTTCTTGAGCAATTAATAGATATATTTAAGAAATATTATACCAATATTGCAAGCAAGAATGAGAAAGTAAATATTAAATATCAATCACAAATAAGTCAAAAAGATTTTTCAGATTTATTACATGCATCTTTAGAGAAAGATAGAGTAAGTCAATACACAAATGTAGGTATTCACAAAGATGAAATTATTTTTGAGATGGATGAGTATCCAATTAAAAAAATTGGCTCTCAAGGACAACAGAAGTCCTTTCTTATAGCGATGAAATTAGCACAATTTGATTTTATGCAAAAGAAAATAAGTTTAAAACCTATTTTACTTTTAGATGATATCTTTGATAAATTAGATGATAAAAGAGTGCAAAGAATTATTTCTTTTGCTAATAATGGCTTGTTTGGACAAGTATTCATTACTGACACACACAAACAAAGAACAGAAGAAATTTTAAATACATCAAAGATCGAGTATAATCTGTTTGAGATTAAAAATGGGGAGTTTATAAAATGAGAAAATCAAACCAACAATCTATAGGGATAGTTATCAAAAGATTACTAAAGAATCAAAAACTAGAAGGTCGATTAAAAGAGTTAGATGTGCTAGAATTAAGTGAAGAACTACTAGGGAAAAACCTAATGAGATACATAAACGATTTATCTATTAAGAATGGAACACTAATTATAAAGGTAAAATCTTCAGCTGTACGTAATGAACTCTCTTATCAAAAAAGTGAAATAATAAAAAAGGTAAACGATCAAGTTGG
>Ga0163108_10002356_pt1 | contig 13721 bp, 12 predicted proteins | sample Fk1155metaG_FD_109644 | JGI IMG/M metagenome (GOLD analysis project Ga0163108, IMG submission 109644) | Marine microbial communities from the Central Pacific Ocean - Fk160115 155m metaG | ecosystem: Environmental > Aquatic > Marine > Oceanic > Photic zone | place: The Central Pacific Ocean...
CAGAGTCGGGTGCCGTCCGGCGAGAAGACCGGCAGGCCGTCGAAGCCGGCACGCTCGGTGATACGAACTGGTTCTCGTTGGCCAAGGGCATCGACGAGGTACAGTTCGAAGTTGGTGAATCCGAGTTTGTTGCTGGCGAAAATGATGTAGTCGCCGGAGGAATGAAAATAGGGCGCCCACGACATCGACTTGAAGCGGGTTAGTTTGCGAACGTCGGAGCCGTCGAGCTTCATCGTGTGAATTTCCGCGACAGCTCCGGACTTGTTGAACCTACGCCAGACGATCCTCGAGCCGTCGGGCGAGAAAAATGGGCCGCCGTCGTAGCCGGGGGTGCGGGTCAGGCGGATCTGTTCCGAGCCGTCGGTGTTCATGATGTAGATTTCACCAAAGTAGGAAAGGTCGACTTCACGCAGTTTTTTCTCCTCCTTTGTCAAGGGATCGGCGTAGGCGCTGCGTGTCGAGCCGAACACGATATGTTTACCGTCTGGGGAGAAGGCCGCTTCGGCATCATAGCCCCGTGCGGTGGTGAGCCGGTTCAGGCCTGAGCCGTCGGGGTTGGCAGTGAAGATGTCCATCGTCTCGTCGTAGTCCCACGAGTAGCGCCGCTCCTTTCCGGAGGCACGAAAGTCGAGCTCTGCTTTCTGCTTGGCTTTGGACTGAGGATCGTGGTGCGTCGAGCCGAAGAGCACGAGCTCGCCCTTAGGATGAAAAAACGCGCAGGTCGTTTTGCCGTGACCCGGGGAGACGCGCGCCGTGTCGCCGGTCTCAAAATCAAGCGTGTAAATCTGGTAGAACGGATTACTGTTCTCCCGTTCGCTCTGGAAAATCAGCCTCGAGCCGTCGGCACTGAAATAGCCCTCGCCACTGCGTCGTCCCTCGAACGTGAGCTGACGTACTCGCGAGAGGAATGCGTCCTGTCCTTCGGCGGCGTGAGCGCTTGGCCAGGCGACGGTTAGCAGTGCGGCAGAGAGCAGCACCCGGGATTTGAACAAACAACAGACTGTCATTTCACCCCGGTTTTAGTTTCAACCTCGCCTATTTTCAACTAAGAGCTTGGCCGTGCTCCACATCGAGACAGTCGCGGATCGGGCCCAGCTCCGTGAGTTTGTCCGGTTCCCACTGCGCATCTATCCTGGTGACTCGCCATGGGTGCCGCCCATCTGGCGTGAAGAGGTGAAGAGGCTCGATCGCGCTCGCGGCCCGTTTTTCGAGCACTCGGACGCTGTGCTATTCCTCGCTCGGGACGCTGCCGGCGAGCCGGTCGGGCGCATCGCCGCGATCCGATTCAATCGCCACCTTGAGGTGTACAATGACGGCGTCGGCTTTTTCGGTTTTTTCGAGTGTGTCGATGACGAGTCGGTGGCCGGGCGCTTGTTTGCCGCGGCAGCGGACTGGCTGCGAGGGCAGGGGCTTGCGCGCATGCGCGGCCCGGCGAGCTTCACGATCAACGATGAGATAGGGTTGCTGATCGAGAATTTTGACGCTCCACCGACGCTGCTCACGACGTGGAACCCCCCTTATTACCAGCGACTTATCGAGTCGACCGGCTTGACCAAGGCGGAGGATCTGCTGGCTCGCGAGGTGGCGTTTGCCGACTTGGATGTGCGTTACCTAGATCGTCTGTCCAAGGCCGGGGGGCGTAACGGCCAAGTGACGATTCGTCCGGCGAACCTGGCCAAGCTTGAGGATGAGATCGACCTTTTGGTCAAGATTTACGACGAGGCGTGGCGCGAGAACTGGGGCGCGGTGCCGTTTAACCGTGATGAGTTTCTGAAACTGGCCGGCGAACTCAAGCCGTTTCTGCTGCCGGACTGCACGCTGATCGCAGAGTATGGCGGCGAGCCGGTGGGCATCTGCGTGGCATTGCCGGATATCAACGTTGCGGTCAAGGCATGCGGCGGTCGATTTGGGCCGCTTGGCCTTCTGCGTTTTTTTCTGGCACGCCGTCGGATCGAGGTGGTGCGCGGCGTGGTGGCCGGGGTGCTGAAGGCGCACCGGAACAAGGGAATCGAGTCGGCCTTCGGCGCGCGCTGCGCAAGCGCGTTGCTGGGCAGTCGCTACAAGCGGATCGAGTTTTCGTGGATGCTAGAGTCGAACCTCCGTGTGCATCGCGTGCTCGAAAATACCGGCGCAAAAGTGACCAAGCGCTGGCGTGTGTACGAGCGCGAGCTTTAGGCCCTCATCCGTTGTGGGCGATGTCTCTGTCGCAGTGGGGGCAGTGGTACCGGCCGATGGCCTGCTCGGTGGTGTCCAGCTTGATGCTTTGGCCGCACTCGGCGCAGTCAACGATCTCTGGGATTGGCTCGCGGCGCTCGTCCTCCGGCACGAGTTCGGGATTGATCGAGTGGAGAATCGCGATGGCGGCGGCCCTGGGATCGTTCGCGCCGATGATGGGCCGTCCGATGACGAGCCAGTTTGCGCCGGCTTGGATGGCCTCGGCGGGGATCATGGTGCGCTTTTGGTCATCGGTCTTGATCGATGCGGGTCGAATGCCGGGGGTGACCAGTTGAACATTGTCGCCCAGTTCGGCGCGAAGCATCTTGATGTCTTGTGGCGAACAAACCAAACCACGCAACCCCGCGTCGGTGGCGAGCTTGGCCAATCGCAATACCTGTTCCTGCGTATTGCCCTCGATACCCAACTCGGCGAGATCGCCATCGTCCATGCTGGTGAGCACGGTGACGCCGAGGACGAGCGGCGGTTCGGCGCGGAGCATGGCGGCCTGTTCGTGGGCGGCATTTTCGGCGGCGGCGAGCATCGTGGTGCCGCCCGAGGCGTGGACGGTGGCCATCTGGACACCCAGATCGGTGGCAGCAATGACAGCCTTGGTCACGGTGTTGGGGATGTCGTGTAGCTTGAGGTCGAGAAAGACTTTAGCGCCGGTGGCGCGGAGTTTGCGGACGATGTCCGGTCCGCCGCTGATGAACAGTTGCTTCCCTACCTTGAATGCGCCGACGACGGGAGCGAGTTCTTCTGCGAGCTTAAGGGCTTTCTGTGGGCTGGGCAGGTCAAGCGCAACAATGACTGGGTTTTTCACGGGGGGTCAGTTTAGATCGACGAATCCGTGTTGTCAGTCAGTTTTGTCGAACGCATGGCTTTTCAATGGTTGCCAACTCGAATGACCTTTGGCTAAATCGCCCGCGTGAAACGGTTCTCATACATCGCAACGTTCGTCCTGTCGCTTGGCCTCCTGTTCGCAGCCCAGGCTGCGGGGCCGGATGAATCCTTTATCCAAGCCTACTCGCTCATCGCGGAGGCCGACAATCTGAGCCGGCTCGGACAGAAAAAATCCGCCATCAAAAAATATCAGCAAGCCCGCAACGATCTTGCCGCCCTGCGGGCTGGTTACCCGGACTGGAAGTCTGGAATCGTCGATTACCGGATCAAGTACGTCGATCAAAAACTAAAAAGCCTGGGCGATACAGCCGCAGAAACGGCGCCAGCCCAAGCCAAGCCGATCGCCCTTGATCCCGTGGTCGCCCGCCGCGAGATAGCCGTCCTCAAGCGTAAAGTTCAGTCGCTTGAAAACGAGATTATACTCAAGGACGCCAAGCTAAAGGAGGCTCTCTCCGCTGTGCCAACTCCTGAGGAAACGAAGCAACTGGCCAAGATGGAGGGGGATCTCTCTGCACTACGGCAGGAAAACGCCAACCTCAAGGATGCCATTGACAAGACCACCGCCCAGTTGAAGACCACCGACAGTGGTTTGGCCAAGGCTCAGGCCGAAGCCAAGAAAGCCAACGAGGCGCTTGCCAAGGTACAGGAAGACGCAAAGACCGCCAAGATCAAGGCAAACGATCGTGAGGCTAAGCGCCTCGAAAAACAACTGGAGGACAAGCAGGAGTCTCTCGACAAAACTGAAAAGGAACTTGCATCACTCCAGACAGCAAACAAACAACTTGAGTCGGAACTCAAGTCGTTCAAAAAGGGAAGCCGTGAAAAAGACCTACAAGCGGAAGTCGAGTCGCTGCAAAAAAAACTGTCCGACAACCAGAAAGATCTTGAGAAAGTTTCAGGCAACCTTGCAGCGCTCCAGGATGACAAAGCCTCCCTTGAGTCGGAACTCAAGTCGTTCAAAAAAGGAAGCCGTGAAAAAGACCTACAAGCGGAAGCCGAGGCGCTACGAAAAAAACTGTCCGACAATCAGAAAGATCTTGAGAAAGTTTCAGGCAACCTTGCAGCGCTTCAGAATGACAAGGCTTCCCTCCTGGAGGAGCTCAAATCATTCAAAAAAGGTAATCGCGAAAAAGACCTCGAGACCAAGGTCGGTTCCCTCCAGAAACAATTGGTGAAGAGCAACAGCGAACTGAAGAAGCTCTCGAGTGAGCTGGTTTCCGCTGAGAGCCAAGGCGAATCGCTCAAGGATCAGGTCAAGTCACTCCAAAAAGGCTCCCGCGAAAAGGAGATGAGCAATTACATCAACTCGCTTGAGAAACGATTAGCCAAGGCCGAACGCAAAAACACCAACCCTGCCAGCAAAAAGAAAGGCGTCTCTGGTATCTTCACTTGGCGGAAATCGGGAAGAGCTGAGAAGGCTCAAGTCGCTGAGTTGCAGAACCGACTCGACACCCTCAGGTCGCGGTTGGAGATTCTCGAGGCCGAGAAAGTCCCCTATTCCGAGGAGGAAAAGAAGCTGTTCGCCGAGCCAAGCACGGGGGATCAACTTGCCAACACGCTTCAGGCCAAGGTCGCCACACTGCCGGAGGGTGGCGCAGCCGATTTCAAGGCGGGCAGGGCAGCTCTCGTCGAGGCCAAGTACGTCGAGGCAGAGCAAAAATTCCTGCATGTCCTCAAGCTCGACGAGCAAAACCCACTTACTTTGGCCAATCTCGCTATGGCGCAGATGGAACAGGGTAACTACGACGGTGCTGAAGCCAGCCTGACAAGGGCACTGAAAAACGACGACAAAGACGCATCTTCCCTGTCTCAGCTCGGCGCGCTTCGGTTTCGCCAGAAAAAGTACGAGGAGGCTCGTGACCACTTGGCCAAGGCCGTTAAGCTAAACCCGGGAGATGCCAATGCGCAGCACTTCCTCGGCTCGGCACTCAATCAACTTGGCCAACGAAAGGCCGCCGAGACTGCGCTGCGGAAGGCGGTTCAAATCAAGCCTGGCCACGCTGAGGCCCATCACAATCTCGCCGTGGTTTATGCCACCCAGAAACCGCCCTTCATCGCGCTGGCCAAGTTCCACTACGAAAAGGCAGTCGCGGGCGGCTACAAAAAGAACGCCGACCTTGAGAAGCTTCTGGGTGCGGAAAAGTAACCCTCATGCTTGGGCAGTACGTCGAGGAGTTGAGTCTCTCCACCCGCGGCCGCGGGTTTTACGAGATCACCCGTGACGTGAGTGGCCTGATCTCCGACAGCGGGTATGCGACTGGCTTGGCCACGCTGCATGTCCGGCACACATCCGCCTCGTTGCTCATACAGGAAAACGCCGATCCCAGCGTCCGCACCGATCTCGAGTCGGTCTTCGCTCGTCTGGCGCCGGATGCAGATCCGGTTTACGAACACAACTGCGAGGGCGACGACGACATGGCAGCCCATGTTCGCACCGCGCTGACCAACGTTAACTTGAGCATCCCCATCGCCAACGGCTCGATGGTGCTGGGTACTTGGCAGGGTATTTACCTCTGGGAACACCGTACCCACCCTCACACCCGCTGCATCCACGTCCACATCGTGGGCGATTAATTATTGACGTTCGTGTTTCCTAGGCTCTCAATCGGGCTCATGGCTTACTCGATTTCTTTTCTACGTCGTTTTGTCTTCGCCGCGAGTGCGTTTGCGCTTGGCCAAGTTGCAGTCCAGTCCGAGGTCAAGCTACCCTCCGTCTTCAGCGACCATATGGTTCTGCAGCAGGGTATGCGCCTCTCCGTGTGGGGTTGGGCTGATTCCAGCGAAGCGGTGAGCGTTTCCATCGCCGGCCAAACAAAAAAAACCAAGGCTGCTAAGGATGGCGCCTGGAAAGTGCAGATCAAGCCTCTCAAGGCCTCCAAGGCGCCTGTTGCCTTCACTGTCAAGGGCAGCAGCAACTCGATCGACTTTCAGGATGTTCTCGTCGGCGAAGTCTGGCTTTGCTCCGGCCAGTCGAACATGGAGTGGACAGTAGCCAACTCCAATAATCCCAACGAGGAGATTTCCAACGCCAAGCATCCGTTGATCCGTCACATTAAGATTCCGCATCGTCCAAGTGCCAAGGTGGAGAGCGATGTCACCACTGATGGTTGGCTGGTTTGCAGCCCGAAGACGGTGGCGAATTTCACCGCTGTCGGTTACTTTTTCGCCCGCAATTTGCTGGACGAAATCGATGTGCCGATCGGCCTGCTCGGCTGCAACTGGGGCGGTACCCGCATCGAGCCGTGGACCACGCCCAGCGGTTTCAAGTCCGTCCCCGCTCTGAAGGAAATTGCAGATAATCTCGACCAATATCCGCAGAAGCGCGACAACGGCTCGATCAACCACCAGTCTGCGCTTGCACTGCACAACGGCATGATTTCACCGATCAACCCTTATGGCATAAGGGGTGCGCTTTGGTACCAAGGCGAGAGCAACAATGGCGAGGGCATGCTTTATTACGAAAAGAAAAAAGCTCTGATCGAAGGTTGGCGCGATATTTGGAACAACAAAAAATTGCCGTTCTATTTTGTGCAGCTTGCGCCGTACAAATATGGCAACCGCAATCCGCACGACTTGGCCGGCATCTGGCAGGCGCAGTTGGCCACGCTAGAGGTTCCCTATACCGGCATGGCCGTCACCACCGACATCGGCAACACGCGTGACATTCATCCGCGCAACAAACAGGAAGTCGGCCGCCGGCTTGCTTTGTGGGCACTCACCAAGGATTACGGTAAAAAAGGTATCGAGTACTCCGGGCCTTTGTTCAAATCTGCCAGATTTCGAAAGAGTACTGCATCCGTTCGCTTTACTCATGCTGATGGTTTGAAATCAACCAACGGCCAAGCCCTGAGCCATTGGGAAGTTGCCGGTGAGGATGGGGAATTCGTCGCCGCCAAGGCGGAAATAAAAGGCAACACCGTGGTCGCTAGAAGTGACACAGTGAAGAAACCCAAGTTCGTACGCTTCGGCTACCATCAGGAAGCTGAACCAAACTTGGCTAATGGCGTTGGATTGCCTGCTTCGCCGTTCACTACAAGTGAAGTGAAGTAACTATAGACTTGGTCAAGCGCTTGGCCACAACCAATGGGCGCAACAATAAGACATTTCAACAGGGTCGTCGTTTCCATCTGTGCGGCGCTTGTTGTTTTCGTCATCAGGCCACTTGGCCAAGCAGATCAAAACTTCGAGCCGGATTTCAAAATTCACAGCGGCAAAAACGAGCGAATGCCCAAGCTCAAGTTGGCGCTGCCGAAGCATATTCAAGTATTCGGACTATATATCCAAGCGACCGACCGTGTGTCGGACACCAAGCTGCTGCACGCGGCTGACATCACCGCTGATTTCCTTGACAATGATCGCGATGGCAAGCCGGACAATCCAAAAGTAAACAACGAGCTCTGGAACGAGCGGTCGGCGGTCATCATGGGTTACGATGAACGAGAACTCGAACGGCTCCACGACCGTTACGGTGAGGTGTTCGACGACTACGCGCTGCAAGGCCTGTTTGCCACCGAGACGCTGCCGAACGCGGGACCGCACAACCCCAAATCGTCTGCGTTTGACGCTTCGATTGAGGAGAGCCTGCACATCGTCACCTCGGTCGGCTACGCGGGTGCTTACCCAAAAGTGTTCGGTGAGCGGCGTAGTTCCGAGCTTGCCAAAGCAATGGACGTCGCGCGCGGGGGGTACTTTCGCACCGTGCCGAGCCGCTATACCGCCGGGGCCTGGTACTCCTACGATGACCAAACCTGCGACTATGGTTGTCAGGTCACAGAGTATATTTACTGGGCGCTTACCAGCCTTCTCGACGGACAGAATTTCAAAAATCGTGGACGAGATATCGGGCACGAATGGAAACTGAACACACCTGAAAAACTGCGCGCCAAGGACAAGTCGGTCGTCAAAATTATCACCGATCCAAAGTATAAGCTCCCCACCCGGCTCCCCGATGCAAAGTACCGGCAAAAGCGCAAACAGGCAGGGATCCAACTCAACATTATTTCGGACGAAAACAGGTTCGCGCTGAACACCGAGTTGCCGGCCGGCTCGACGGCCATCGTCGAGAAAACCAACGATCTCCTTACCTGGGGCTTGGCTATGCGTGTTCCAGACGAGACTGTACTGCTGGATTCCCCCCTCGAAGCCAGGCTTGGCCAAGTGCGATTCTTCCGGATTCGCTTCGATGATTAGCCGCTGATCCCGATGCGGCTGTTCGACGCGCACAACCATTTTCAGGATGCCCGGTTTGGCGGCGAACAGGAGGACTTGATCTCCGATTGCGTCTCGGTTGGCTTGTCCAAAATGGTCGTCAACGGCACTCGCGAAAGCGACTGGCCCGCTATCGTGGACTTGGCCAGGCGCCACGATTGCGTGCTGCCGAGTTTCGGGCTGCACCCGTGGTTCGTTCATGAGCGGTCGCCGAATTGGCTGGCCAAGCTCGAGCAGCAACTTGACGCTTGGCCAGGCGCAGTCGGCGAGATCGGCCTCGATCGCAGGAAGCCCAGTTTGGCCTACGACGGGCAGGAGGAAGTATTCATCTCCCAACTGCGGTTGGCTGCCGAGCACGATCTCCCCGCGAGCATTCACTGCATCAAGACTTGGGGGCGGTTGAATGAACTGCTCTGCGTCGGTCCATTGCCTAAGCGTGGATTCTTGCTGCATAGCTACAGTGGCCCGGCGGAGATGGTCGAGCCGTTGGCTAAGCTTGGGGCGTACTTCAGTTTCCCTGGGGCCTTTATGCAGGAACGCAAAACACGTCAACGCGATGCTTTCCGCCAGGTACCGGTAGATCGCCTGCTCATTGAGACCGATGCCCCGGAACAGGTACTGCCGGAAGACCGCGTCACCCACCCGCTTGGCCAGGCGGTCAACCATCCGGCCAACATCGCTGCTGTGTACGAGGCGGCCATTGAGGCTCTTGGCCACCCACACGAAGATTTAGTCAAGCGCGTGGAGGAAAACTTCGTCCGATTGTTTGGCGGTTAATCGGCGGGTTCGTGGGAGACCAGATCGCGGGCTTTTTGGATCAGGCGCCAGTCGTCGATGATGTTGCCGAACTTGAAATTCGGCAGGCCGCTTTGCGCTTGGCCCAGTAGTTCGCCCGGGCCGCGCTGGCGCAGATCTTCCTCTGCCAGCGCAAAGCCGTCGCCTCCTTTCTCCATCACCTCGAGTCGTTGCCGTCCTTCGTCCGTGGTCTTGTCAGCAACGAGGATGCAGTGTGACTCGTGTGTGCCTCGTCCGATTCGCCCGCGCAGTTGGTGTAGTTGAGCAAGGCCAAACCGGTCAGCATTTTCAATGAGCATGATCGTTGCGTTGGGGATGTCAACGCCGACTTCGATCACGCTCGTTGCCAGCAGTGCCTTGGTTTTTCCAGCGAGAAAAGCGGCGACGACCTGCTCTTTGTCGGTGGACTTCAGCCGTCCGTGAAGCAGGTCGACGGCGTGTGGCGTGAGTTGCTTGCGGACGTTCTCGAGTTCCTGGTTGACTGCCTTGAGACCACCGCCACCTTCGTCATCGACGCGCGGATAAACGATGTATGCCTGTCGTCCTTCGGCCAGTTTTTCGCGGATGAACTTCCATACCTTGGGCAGGTCCTCCGGCGTGCGGATATGGGTGCGCACTTGGCCGCGGCCCGGGGGCAGTTCGTCGATCAGCGAGATATCGAGATCGCCGTAAACCGTCAGGCCAAGCGTGCGCGGGATCGGCGTGGCGGTCATCACGAGCACGTGCGGGTACTGCCCTTTGCGGACAAGTTTCTTTCTTTGTTCGACGCCAAACTTGTGCTGTTCATCGATGATTGCGAGCCCGATGTTCTCAAGCGCGAACTTGTCTTCGACGAGTGCGTGGGTGCCGATGACGAGTGGTGGCAGTTCGCTGTTTTCCATGTTTAACTCGGCTTGGTCGGGATCGCCCATTGTTTTTTTAGCGCCGGTGTGCAGATGCACCGGGATGTTGAGTGGCTCAAGCCATTTGCCGAAAACACGATAATGTTGCTCGGCCAAAATCTCCGTCGGTGCGAGCACGACCACGCTGAAGCCGCTCTCGATCGCCCGTAATGCAGCGCAGGCGGCGACCGCAGTTTTGCCGGAACCGACGTCGCCCTGCAGCAAACGGCGCATCGGGTGCGAGCCGGCCATATCCCGCGCGATCTCCCCCCAAGTCCGCTGCTGCGCGCCGGTAAACTCAAAGCCTATCGCATTCAAGAACGGCGTTACCAGTCGGTTGTCCGCGCTGCACGGTAGTGCCTTGACCTTGGACTGAAATGTTCTTCGTTTTTTGCGGATTTGCTGCTGAAACCGGATGAACTCCTCCAGTGCCAAGCGTTCGCGGGCCAGTTCGGTTTGGCTGAAGTGATCGGGGAAGTGTGCCGCCTTGAACGCCTCAGGCAGCGACAGCCAGTGGCTATCGTCTCCAGCAAGCAACTTGGCATTGGAATCCGGCGCCTGCTCGGCAAACTGCTCGACGGCATGCCACAGTACGCCGCGCAGCCAGCGCTGCTTGATGCCGTCGGTCAGGCGGTACACCGGCACAATGCGGTTGAGGTGGATGAACTCCTCGCCCTCCTCTGACACCTCGGCCTCGGGGTGATTCATCGTGCGCGGTTTCTCGCCCTTGACCTTGCCGTGCACGTGGACGAAGTCGCCGTTATTGTAGTAGCGCTCCATGTACGGCATGTTCCACCAGCGGCAATGTAGCCGAGCCGAGCCGTCGTCGAGGATGAACTCAAACAGGCTTTTGCCATAACGCATTCGCTTGACGCCGGCCGCGACGATGGTGCCTGCAACGGTGGCATCATCGCCTTGGGACAGGCTCTTGGCTTCATGCGACTGGTTGCGATCCTCGTAGCGCCTAGGCCCGTGCCAAAGCAGGTCGCCCACTGTGCGGATACCGAGCTTGGCTAGGCGCGACGCGCGTTCGCCGCCAACGCCGGGCAGTGTTGCCACCGGTTGGCCAAGGGGATTTGTCGCAGGCTCGGACATAGCGGCAGTTGTAGCGGCAAGTCGGCGTTTGGCCAAGCCGGTCGTCAATTTGCCTTTCACTTGGCCAACCCAAGATGTACAGTGCGCCCAGATGTCCGACGAGCAACTCCCCAAACACGACCTGTTGTGGGCCGAGTATCGCAACGTGTTCATGGAGATGGATGACTTGTCGCTCGGACGCTGGATGGCGCAGACTCTTGGGCAGTTCTCCGGCCAGGTCTGGAGGCTCTCCCATCCGCTGATGCTGGCTTATGATTTGGCGTCAGGCGTTGCACACGAACGGCAAATCTGGCTCAAAGGCATGGCAATCATCCCTGCCGACTACACCGCCGTCGAATGTTGCCGTGCCCCAATGCTGCCGCTCCTATCCCGGGACGTGTCCGATGTTGGCCTGCTTTGCAAACACTGCAACGAAACATGCGTTGAATTCAAGGATCTGCCGGATGAAATAAGGCAGAAACTCGACGCATGGTCGTCTATCTACGACAAGACGCACTCCATCGCGCACTGGGAGGATGACGGCAAAGTGCTGCCGCCCGACTACGACAAGGTTTTCGAGGCGGCGGCTCAAACCGCAGAAAAAATGCTGGTACAAGCCGGCTCCCAACTGGCGCCGGCGCTGCGTGAGTTCTATCCGACAGTGGTTTGGGAGGATCAGGACGAATGCCTAGAGGTACGGCCCGAGGACATTGATGCCTGACGGCGATCAGACCTGATCTTTTTGGTCGGGAAACTTCTCCTTGATCATGCGGACGAGTCGGTGTTCGTCCGCCGGCTCCATCTTGCGCCTCGGGATACGGCGTCGTACGCTGTCGAGCAGTTCCATCCAATCCTCGAACGCCGGCTCGGGATATTTCTCCCAGTTTTCGAAACGCCTTTCGCGTCGGAAAAATTTCCATGTGCCGCGTTCATTGCGGGCGTAGCACTCTATCCGTTCGCCGTACTCGTCACGTCGTTTCCAGCTAATTTCGCCTTTTGCCCCCATTTCAATCCGGCAGGTTGACACCTGCGACCGCCATCGCCGCCATCCCTTCGTCACGCCCGATGAAACCGAGCAACTCATTTGTCGTGGCCTTGATACCCACTTTATGCGGCGAAATGAGGAGAGCTTGGGCGACCGCGTTTTTCATCGCTGGAACGTGCGGCAGGATTTTTGGCGCCTCGGCGATCAGCGTGGCGTCGATGTTTACAATCGAGCCGCCGGTTTCGAGCACCAGTTCCGCTGCTTTCTCCAGAAACAGCCGGCTCGGGGCATCCTTCCACTGCGGTTCGCTGGGGGGGAAATAACTGCCGATGTCGCCGTGGCCTATCGCTCCCAGGATCGCGTCGCAGATCGCGTGCAAGAGCACATCGGCATCGGAATGCCCGTCGAGCCCCTTATTGTACTCGATCTCCACACCCCCGAGCCAGAGCGATCGTCCCTCCACGAGGCGGTGCACATCGTAACCAATTCCAGTATGAACCACGGCCGGATTATAGAGAGCTACTCCGCTTGGCCAAGGGCGAACATGGCGATGCCGGCGGCGACGGACGCGTTGAGCGAGTTGACACGGCCACGTTGAGCGATGCCGACGACGTCGTCGGCCATGTTGAGGATGTATTGGCCGACGGAACGATCTTCGCCGCCGATGACGAGCAGCAGATTCTCCGGCTTGTCTGTGGAGACTGTATCCAGCGACGATTTGCCGGCCATATCCAGTGCGGCGATGCGGTAGCCGGCCTCAGCGGCTTTGCGGGCATAGCTGTTAGCCGAGTCGCTGCGGCAGATTTTCATGAACTCCGTCGCCCCGGCGCTGACTTTGACCACCGACGGATAAATTTCCGGCACTCCTTTTTTTGGCAGGCAAACGGAGGTGAAACCGAACACCTCGGCACTGCGCAGGATGGCGCCGACGTTGTGTGGATCCTCGACGTTGTCGAGCATCAGCATGCGCGGCACACCGAGTAGCTCGTCGAAATTCGCGTACGGGTAGAGCGATGTCTTTAGGACCACTCCCTGGTGGTCGCGGCTGCCGGACAGTTGCATCAGGCGGCCTTTGTCCGTCCACTCGATCTCGATGCTGTGGCGCTCCAGAACGCCGAGCAATTTTTTTACGCGGGCGTTGTTGCGCATGCCCTCGTTGAGGTGGGCTGAGTACACGCGACGCTTCCCCGACCTCAATACCTCAAAGGCAGGGTTCAATCCGTACACATGTTCTCGACTCGACTTGGCCATCGGCGCGGCGGCAACTTACGGCAGGCTCCACGCGAAACCAAGTTCAGTCACGGTTCACTTTTAGCTTTCGAGCGGCCGAGTTTCACCGTTGACTCGGCTAAGCGGATGAATGGCGACGAACTTGAAGCTGTAATCGATCAAATCTGGGACGGCTTGCTCAAGGCGTCCAGTCAGGCGGAGCATCCATGGCGATTACCGGTGTTGGGCACGCAGGGACTCGATGGGCCGAGTGTCCGCACGATGGTTCTGCGTTCGGTCGATTTGGCAGCACGGCAACTAATCACTCAGACTGATGTTCGTTCGGTGAAGTTGACTGATTTCCGAAAGGATCCAAGGGTCACATGGCTTTTTTTTGATCCGCAAACCAAGGTGCAGGTGCGTGCCGGGGGTAGGGTGACAGTGCATCACGA
>Ga0163108_10002361_pt1 | contig 13705 bp, 7 predicted proteins | sample Fk1155metaG_FD_109644 | JGI IMG/M metagenome (GOLD analysis project Ga0163108, IMG submission 109644) | Marine microbial communities from the Central Pacific Ocean - Fk160115 155m metaG | ecosystem: Environmental > Aquatic > Marine > Oceanic > Photic zone | place: The Central Pacific Ocean...
TCTCCATCGTTCGCTGAGATGTCAACGTCGAAGACGGCCTTTCCGTTGTTGTTGAGGATCGCGGCGCAGTCAAAGTGCAGCCAGACAGCCGTCTTGGCATCGAGCAGATCGAGCGTCGGGCTCCAGATGTCATGCGACATCCCGCTGCCTGTCTGGTCCGAGGCTGCGTCACCCTGGTCAGAGTCCGAGATCAGGAAGTTGCCGGCTCCGGGAGCGCCATCTTCTCCGGGGGGGTTGGCGCGGCCGCCGGGATTCATTACAGTCCAGAAAGTGGTTGTCTCGATGGGGTTGGCGACCTCCACGACTCTCCAGCCTTCATCCACGAGGTCCGTGTCGTCGAAATATATCTCGAAATCGTCTTCGAAGAAGACATCCGCGGGAAGGTCGATTACAGGCATTGACAGCAACAGGAAAAGGAAGAATACGCAGGACAATTCCCGGTGACGAGTGATGTAGGAGAGCATCGGCTGTTTTCCTTCGTTAGAGCCCTCAGACGCATTTTTACAGAGCTAGCCGGGCTTTCGCCGGCCGGGCGTCCTAGGATGACCCAGACTATTTATTTAAGACCCATGAACCCTGACGATTATAGGTATAGACGAGGTGCAATGATAAATAAAAGGCGACCAGCGGAGCGGGAACCGCAGGATCCTGTCTATTCACAATGCGGGCTGGATTCACAGCTGAGGTTGTCTTCGCTCGGGTCCTGTCCGCATTCTCCAAATGGAGCGGGGAGCGCCTCGTCGCCTCGGAACAGGTAGCCGAGAATTCTGACCGCATCGGTGATGGACAGGCCTCCATCGTCATCTGAGTCAGCGGCTTTCAGGCAGCCTGGAGCGGCTCCATCGGTGAAGAGAAAGCGTAGTACGGTGATGGCATCTGTGATTGAGATCCTTCCATCGGAATCCGCGTCGCCGCGTTCCAGGACAGGTCCTTCCGGCGGGGTGTAGAGCTCCAGGCTGAAGGAGTCGACGCCCACGCGGCGGAGCTCCTCAAAGCTCGAGCTGAGATACTTGGCGCCAGCCTCCTGCAGGATCTCCCCCGCGCTATTAGCCTGGGGCGATACGAGCTCTACGATGGATACCGGCTCAGCCAGGCCATCGACCGTCACGGGCGGGTCGAGCACGATCCAATGCCGAACGAACGTGTTGTGGCGAGAGGCGGCGTAGACGAGCTCCCAATAGGACTGGCTCCTTCTGCGTTCACCCGCCAGCGAGACCTCGCCGCTCAGGAGCCGGATCGGGCCGAACTCTTCGTTCTGGGGCGGACGATAACGTTCGATGATGGAGATCGCGGCGCCGTCCTCCAGCGTCGCCCTGACCTGCCAGAGGTCGAGGCTCTGGTAGGAACAGGAATTGTAGTCGAGGAAGATTCTTCGAGCAGGGTCGGTTAAGGAGGTGATTTCTCCTTGCAGGGAGATTCCTTCTTCGAGGTAGGCCGCATCCAGGGAGAGCGATCCCTCGATGAGCTCTTCGCCCCTGGCGGTAAAGGGTTCGAGAAGGAAGAGTTTCAGCTTCAGCCGGAGGTCGTCGTCGATGGCGAAGACCTGGTCGAAGATAAATCTGTGACGCGTTGTTCCATTGTTGTTCTCGATGCGGCTGGAGCGCAGGAGTCCCGGTCCGATGGGCTGGAGGACCCTGGCTCCCGGCCCGAAGCGCAACTCCTCGATGAGCTCGAGCGGCGTGATGAGAGAGTCGGTTCTCAGCGTATGGGTGCCGCCTCGGAATTTGACCTGGCTCTTGAGTTCGTAGACGTTTCTTGGATCTCTCTGGATGCTTGCGTTGCCGAATCCAACACAGATCGGCGTGGAGTCCGTGATGTTGAGCTCGAATTGAGGGCGCGGCGGCATGGGCGCGTTGCGCAGGAAGGGACGAACCTGTTTGATGGCGAGGCGGCCATCGCTTTCGATCTTGAATTCGAGGTCGAGGACGATCTCGCCGCGCTCGTGTTCGCCGGTATCGACCGGGAGGTTCCGGTCGATGTGCCACAGCACCGCTCCAAGTTCGCGGAGCTGGTCATCTGTCAGGACGTTTTCGCCGGCCGGCAGCAGAGAGGACTCGCCGGATCTCGTGATATCAAGTACCTCGCCCCCGGTTACAAGCAGCAGGTCAACGGCCGTGGCGACTCCCGGGTCGGGGCTGACGACGCTGTTCTCGCCAATCTGCGAGGTGACCAGGTAGCGCGGGTCGAGGGGGTTGGATGGATTGCCAGTGAAGACGACCCCGTTGGCCAGCTCGCTGTCGAAGGTTCGGCTGACGAGAATCCCCATGCCGACCAGCTCATGGCCGATTCCGTAGAACGCTCGCTCCTCGACGGCGCGAAAGTTCCAGAGACTGGCCCAGACTCTCCTGAGGGCGCGGCCAATACCCCGCTCGTTTTCACGGTCGGCTTCGCAACGCGATGGGCCGTTGTCATCGGCGTCAAGATCGTCGGCCGCGCAGGCCGAGTAGGAGTTGTAGAGACCGGCCCCGTTAAACTCGAGCGCGTCCTCGACGTTGGAAGACGAGCGCAGACGAACCTTTGCCGTGGTGGAGCCGAACACCCTGTCGATTTTAGAGGCGATGCTTGCGATCAGATCCGCGCTCACCAGTCCCCTGTCTCTCATGTGCTCGCGCAGTCTATCGAGACTTTCGAACCGGTATTCCGAGCTGGACTGGAATTCTTCGGAGGCGAAGAGCTCGTTGATGTATTCCTCGTAGGTCACGATTCTCAGGGGGTCGATCGCCGAAAAGAGCCGGTTGGATCGGATAAACTCCAGGTAATGGTGAAGGGGTATACCGAAGCCCACCTCGCCATAGCGTTCAAAGGGACCCGTGAGGGTGTTCTGCAGGCGGGCCAGGTTGACCGTTTTTCCGCCGAAACGTGAGATGAGCAGGCCGCTGTCCCCGCCGAGCTCCATCTCGGCAAGGCTGACGAGCTCATCGAACTCCTCGTCCCTTTCAGGAGGGCTGTCAAGGCTGGGGCGGTTTCCGGCCCAGAAGGCCTCGGCCTCTTCCAGGGTCGCCTCTCGAAGGAGATATTCGTTTTGCTTTACCTCGAGCCTGACAAGCTGGCCGTCGAAGGGAGCGAACGCCGAGATCGCTCCTTCCAGGAAGGCGTTGGGGGTGTTCCTCCGCGCCGTCCTGACCGAGAGGTGGCTCAGCGGCCCCTGTGGTTCAGCGGTGATGACTCCTGAGACCACTCCCTCTATATCTCGCGGAGCGTGGTCGAGAACAAGGAGATCCTGGAAACTGATTCGCCCGTTTTCGTTCGCTTCTTCAAACGAGGCCTGGTCGAGAACCTTGACGGTTCCGTAACCGACGGCCTGGGTGTAGGGGATGTAGTCGGCGGCGATGTTCTGGGTGTCGAAAACGATGGGAAAGCCGGGCTCATCCCAGCGAGCCGCGTTTTCGCGCGCCGGGACACTGTCGGGCAGATAGGCCAGGGGAACCAGGTTGAAGGTCTGGGAGAAATGATCGTAGATCGCGCGCACCTCTTCCATGTTCAGGAGCTCGGCCGCGGAGGAACTGATGTCGGTATAGACGCTGAAACCGTAGACAGTTCCCTGGTCCGTAGAGATACGCGAGATGGAGCCGATATAGTATTCCCGGCTGGCCCGAAGACCGACAAGTCGGTTGTATTCATCCGGTCCCAGCAGAGGGAATCGCTCAGGGAAGGTCTGGGTGAGGAAGTCCTGGTGAAGATCGAAGAGTCGTCCGTTCTGGTAGAGAACAGGCAGGGCCCCCTGGTCCTCTGGATTGACCGGCATGACGAATTTCAGATCCAGTCCGCGGGGAGATGATGTGGCCAGCTCGTGGTAGTCAAGCTCCGTGCAGATCTCCTCGAGATGGGTCACCTCGAGCGCCGTGGGAGCCTGGTTGTAGTAGAAGGTCATATCCCTGCTGTCGTGATTGGCCGCGACGATGTCTACATCCGAGTCGTTATCAAGATCGCCGGCGACCACAAAGCGGGGGCCCTGGCCGGCATCGTAGGTCAGTCCGAAGCCCATTGTTCCATCTCCGAGGTTCAGCAGGATGGAGATGTTATGGCTCTCGGCGTTGCCGGTGATGACATCCGGCAGGCCGTCGCTGTTGATGTCGTGGATGATGAGTGAGTAGGGCGGGGAGCCCGCGTCGTAGCTGATGCCCGCGTCGAAGGTTCCATCTCCTCTTCCCTGGAGGAGAATGATGGACCTGTTCGAGGGATTGGCGACGACGAGATCCATCATTCCATCTCGATTCATGTCCCCCCCGGCAACGTAGTAGGGGGCGCCATCGACAGGAACCTCCGTGGCGGCGTCGAAGCGGCCATTGCCCTGGTTGAGCAGAACGGAAATGTTTCGCGAGCCGCGATTGGAGACCACCAGGTCGTTGGAGCCATCTCCGTTGAGATCTACCGCGTCGCTGCAGGCCGGTTGGCGTCCGACCTGGTAATCGCGCCGGCCAATGAAGGTTCCGTTTCCATCCGCCCGGTTGAGCCAGACGGTTATGGTTCCAGAACCTTCGTTGGCGCTGACAACCTCGGGGAACAGGTCGCCATTGAGCTCGGCAACCTGTACCTGGAACGGCCGCACGCCGGTACTCAGTCGACCTGTCCTGCGGAAGGCCGCGGCTCCCTGGTTGAGGAACACCTGCATATGGGCGCTCTGCATCGCCCCGGTTACGAGGTCCAGATCACCATCTCCATCAAAATCGCCGCTGTCGATCGCGTTGAGGTATTCTCCAGCCTGGACCGTCCGGCGAGGCCGCAGGGTTCCGTTTGAGTTCAGGAAGATCGTGATCGAGCGTCCATTTCCATCTCCTGTTGCGACATCCAGCGTTCCATTATTGTCAAAATCACCGATCGTGGCGGCATGGGGAGCCGGTCCCATATCGACAAGGGCCGGGTCGAGGGCTACCGCGCCCTGATCCCTGTTCCAGAGGATTCCGACACTGGTGAAACGCTCGAAGGCCGTTACCAGTTCGGGGTCGCCGTCGTTATCCAGGTCGCAGATGGTCAGAAGCCCGGGAGCGAATTCCACCGCGAAGGTGATGGGCTCAGACAGGAAGGCGCCGCTGGCATTGTTGAGGACTGAGACCACCGCCTCCCGTCCCCCAAAAACGATCTCGGGGTCGCCATCTCCATCGATGTCCCGGGCTTGAATCTGTTCCGGCCGGGCTGGGAAGTTGTCGACCAGGGTCATGTTGCCGCTTCCATCATTGTGGAGGATCGAGACCGATTCCATGTTGCTCGTGGCGAGGTCGAGATCACCGTCTCCATCGAGGTCCGCTGTCGCCATCTGGGACGGTATTCGCGAACCGATCGGAAAGTTCCGCGGTTCCGCGAAGGTTCCATCTCCATTTCCGACGATCATCGTGGCGTTGTCGGAGCGGCTGTTGAGCGCCAGGATATCCATGAGTCCATCGCCGTTGAAGTCTGCTATCTCGGCAGCGGTCGGGTAGTCGCCGACGGTCATACTGACGCCTTCGCCAAAGGTTCCGGCGCCCGTGTTCAGCCTGAAGGTGACGTCGTCGTTACTCGTGTTGGTGTAGAGGAGGTCAAGGCGCCCATCTTGATTGAGGTCTCCTGTGGTGACAAACCGGGTGGCTCGGTTCACCTCGAGACTTACGGGCTCGGAAAAAACTCCGCTGCCGTCATTCCAGAAGAGCTCGATGGTGAAGAAGTTCGCTGTGACCAGGTCGAGATCCCCGTCTTCGTCGAGATCCGCGGACTCGATGGAGCTGGCTCGAACACCGGCTGGGATGTCTGTCCTGGTGAAGACGCCTTCGCCCTGGTTGTTGAGCAGAGAGAGAGTTGAGCTGGTGTCGGCGTTCTTGTTCGCGGTGACGAGATCGTTGTCCCCATCTCCATCGAAATCTCCCGAGGTGAGCGCCCTGGGGAAACGCTCGACGGTAAGAGCCTGCTCGCGAAGTCCGAACTGCAGCGGAGCGAATTCGCATTCATCCGGTATGCCGTTTTCATTGCAGTCGGAGCTGGCGGCCCCTGCGATGTCAACCTGGTCCTCGACCCCATTGCGATTGCAGTCTACAGCCAGGGCGGACCCGCAGGCGTTGGGAAACGAAACTACCGCGGTCAGCAGGGCCAATATGAGTTTCAGGATCAACCTGTTATGACTGTTCATGTGAGATTGTGGAGGAACGAAGATAATTGTTGAATTGACAGAAATGAAGAGATAGTTGGCTTTCCCGGGCCTGGAAACGGGCCAGGTCCCTAACACCCGGCCAACAGGCGGCTACCAGTTTTTCCCCCGGGGCTCCTGCCCGTTTTTTCCAGGCTGGAAAGGGTTTCAGACAAGGCTCTATTTTACCGCAAAACACATTAAATCAAAGGGTTTGCGTTAGCCTCGCCGAAGGGCCGGACTCTTGTTTTATTCAGCCAGGAGGGTGTCGAGGAGGGTGTGTCCCATGAAGGTGTAGTGTCCCCGCCAGCGCACGATTCCTTTTTGGTCGATGACAACCGCGGCGGGCAGACCGCTGACCCTGTAGGGATACCAGCTGCGGCCTCCCTCATCCAAGGCTACATCCAGGAAGGGAACCTTGTTCGTTTCGACATAGATTTCAACTGGCGAGGTTCCCTTGGGGTCGTTCGGGTTGGCGATACCGATGAAGACCACTCCCTTATCCGACCATTTTTCCACATCACGCCGCATCTGCGGGAGCTCGCTCTTGCAGTGATTGCACCAGGTGGAGAAGAAGGTCAGGACAATGACCTCTCCCCGGAGAGATTCAAGTCCGCCGTCGACGACTCCTTTGAGCCACCGGGTTGCGTTGAGGGGCGGAGCCGGACGTCCAACCATGCCCAGCTCGTTGAGATACCGGGTGCGGATCTTTTTCGCGGTTGAGGCGTATTTGGGATCATTGCCGAAGTCCCTGAGGTACTTGTTGTAGAAAGCCTTCGCCTGGACATGATCTCCGAGTCCCGCGTTACAGATTCCCGCCCGCTCCAGCGCCCTGGGGCGGTATTTCGAGGTGCGCGGGAAATTTTCAAAGGCCGATTTGTAGGCGGCCAGCCCGCGTCGGTGGTCACCCAGAAGCAGGTAGCACGAGCCTGCCATGTAGGCCGCCTGTGAGGAGAAGTCCAGCTCGTCTTTGTAGCGATTGACGACTTCACGGAAGAGGATCGCGCTGGTCTCGAGGTTCGAGCCGGGGTCTTCCACTACCTCGCCGGGCTCAAGAGATTCTTCCCTGGCATCCTTGCCGCGGCGGAAATAGGTTTCCGCCAGCTCGAGCAGGACTTCCGCTCGCAGGGCATTCGGGGCTTTCATCTCGACCGCGCCGCCCAGGATTTCAAGCGCCCTGGTGTAGCGGCCCTGCTTCTGAAGGCTGAGGCCTTTTTCAAGCTCGGCTTTCGGATTTCCCTCATCCTGTCCATCGAGGTTGTAGCCGAGGCTGCCAGTGGGGCTTTCGAGTGCGCTGGCGATGGCTGGTTTCGGTTCTTTTTCCGGTTTCTCAGCCGGTACCGGTTCAGCAGGAGGGTTGGCCGGAGGGCTGGCAGGTTCAGTCTTTTCATTCGCCGGGACTGTCTCGCTGGAAGCCGTCTTCTCCGGCGCGCCGCTCTTTTCGGGTTCGGACGATGGCTGTGTCTTACCGCAGCCGGCCGGCGGCAGAAGAGCGAGCAGGAAGATGGCCTGGATAAGGACAGGCAGCTTCATAATGAACCTTTCAGCAGCACGAAAGAGAAGAACCCGATAGCTTCCGGAGACCGCTCCGGTGTTGGAGTCAGAAGAAATTCTATCATTTAATTCGCCTCCTGTATGCCCTGCCCCGCCAGGCGGAGCCTGAGGTCAGGAGAGGAGCGCTTCAACATGCGCTACCACACAGCGTGAGAGAGCCTGGACGTTGTAGCCTCCCTCGAGGACACTGACCAGTCGGCCGGGAGGAACCCTTCTTCTCACCTCGCGGGTCATCCAGGCAAAATCGTTTTTGCGCAGCGTAAGGCCGCCGAGGGGGTCATCAGCGTGCGAGTCAAAGCCCGCGCTGATGAGAACGAAGTCCGGCGAGAAATCATCGAAGATCGAATCCAGGTCGCGCCGGAATATTCCGCGGTAGGACTCGGCCTGGAACCCGGCGGCCAGCGGCCGGTTCAGGGTCGTTCCCTTGCCGTCTCCCTCACCCGTTTCTTTCGCGGCCCCCGTGCCCGGGTAGAGCGGTGATTGGTGTAGAGAGTAATAGAAAACGGTGGGGTCAGAATAGAAGATGTCCTGCGTCCCATTTCCGTGATGCACATCCCAATCGACGATGAGGATCTTTTTGCATCCCATCTGCTGCAGGTGGCGCGCGGCGATGGCTGCCGAATTGAACAGGCAGAATCCCATGGCCCGGCCGGGGGTCGCATGGTGTCCGGGAGGGCGGACAAGACAGAAGGCGGCTGGATATTCACCTCCGTAGCAGGCCTCTGTGGCTGAGAGCAGGCTTCCTGCGGCGAGCAGAGCAGCCTCGGCTGATTTTGCTGAATGGACCGTGTCAGCATCCAGGCGGCCTTCGAGCCCCCTTGTTTTTTCTACAAGCTCGAAAAGCTCGGTCTTGTGACAGCGCAGGATCTCTTTTTGAGTCGCGGGTCGGCCCGTGGTCCAATGCAGTTGTTTCGAGAGGCTGCCGGATTTTTTAAGAGCTTCGATGCTGGCCTCTAACCGGGCTGGACGCTCAGGATGCCGCGGTCCCGTGTCATGTTCTAAAAACAGCTTGTCGGTGTAGATGGGTATCTGGTTCATTCGGACTGGCGCTCCTGTGCAACGCATTGTCGCTCCGGAGCGTCCTGTATAGTGTCGAGTTCAGCGGCCGACTGGTCCACGGGGGGGCTTTTTCCTTCCTCCCGCTGGTGTTAACATGCTTCCTGTCAGCGTCCTTCCAGGGGCGAGCAACCGCGGCCTGCTCAGTCATTGAGTATAGGGGACAGATAGCTTGAGGGAAAGCCGGTCAAAAATTCACCTGTCGCTGCTGGCCCTGCTGGTCATGGCGGTGCCGCTCGCGCTGTTTTTCTATTACTATTCCAACCTGATGAACGAGGCTCAGAAGGACCGTCCTGAAGCGAGGCTGGTTCACGAGATGTACGAGGATGATCCGGTTGAAGAGAAGTTGCCTGAGCCCGTCGTTGTCGAGGCCAGCGAGTTCGAGGTGAGTGGACGGGCCTGCTTGCCGGACGGCAGCGGTGTTTCGGGTCTCAAGTTGATCCTTGCGGAGGAGAGCGTGGTTGCCGGGCCGGATGGGAGCTTCCATTTTCCGGCCGCGAAACGGGGGCGGGAGGCTGCCTTGCGGCTCGAGCTCAATGGAAAGAAGCTCGCTGTTTTTGAGAAGGTGCTGGTGGGAGATGATCCCGCGGCGGCGGGAACCGGTGGAACGGCCCTCGAGCTGTTGCCTTCGAAACCCGCGAAGATTGAATGGACTGTCCAGGTTCCCGGGAAACCGGCGGCGGCATCCGGCGGGAAAAAGACCTTCATAGGGCTTGGGGCTGTGCTTGTCGAAGGCTGGGGCGGAGGAGGGCGGATCTCGGTCCAGGGAACCTCCAGGCTTCCGGCTGGAGCGGGAATCTATTCACACCTTTCTTTTGATGGGTTCCGGGTTGCCGGCTGTCTCGACCCGGCGGTTGTCTCCGCAGAGGGTCGCTGGCAGGGGACCGTTTTCATTTCGCCTGAGCACCGCTGGTATTCGGGTTCGCACGAGCTGACCGCCAGCTTCAACGTGGTCGTTGAAGATCCCCGCCTGGTGGCTGAATGGGAACAGGAGCTCGGGGAGGGAAGCCTCCAGGATGCCGGAGAGATAGCTGCCAGCAGCGGGGTCTACATTGGGAATCCCAAGGAGGCCGAAGCTGAGGATCGCGCTGTCCAGGCCTATACTGTTCGGATGGTCCAGGAGGCCAGGCGCTATCGGGATGGCCTGCGCTCCCGGGTCGATGAAATACTCAGGCTTGGAAAGGGCTGGTCTCCGGAGTTGCTGGCCGTCCGTAACGGCAAACGGCCAGGCTGGTTTCACGAGGGTCTCGTAGGAGAGGATGGCAGCTTTTCCGAGAAGACCTGGAGGGTCTATCTCGATGAAAAATGGCGTCCCGGAATCTCAGCGTTACTGAAAGAGCACAGGGGAGAGCAGCCCGGCGAGGATGGTACCGCGAGAAAATATCAGGAATGCTACAGCCGCCTGGAAGGGCTGCTGAGCGGGGTTCTCAGATGAGCCGGGTCTATTCCATGTTCATCGTTTATCCGAGCTTTGATCTGAAGCCGCACGAGAAAGATTTCTATCTCGATGAGCGCGGCCGTGAAGACCTGGCGGTCCTGAAAAGGATCGTTGACGAACACTTTGAGCGGCTGGAGCGTTTCACCACGCTCGTGGAAAAATAGCCCTGCCCCGGGATGGACGCGGGAGATCGGTCAGTCTATTTTTCCCGTGAGGACGATCTTGAGCGGCCCCGAGGCGTATTGGAGCATGCGCCCCTTCTCATCGACCCAGATGCTTCCCTGCCACTTCCATTTCTTCGCCTCGAAGGAAAATCGTGTAATCGGTATTTTCCTGTCTCCGATCGTTAACGGAGTGCTCTGCACCTCGGGTTTGAAATCAATTTTCAGCACATCGCTGAACTCGGGATAGAAGACCTTGATCGTCCTGGGACCGGTGGTGTCGAGCTGCCTGGTGAAGAGATTCCATTGCTCCTGGCAGAGGGTTGAGAAAAGAAAGATGTCCTTGTCTACCTTGAGCTCTGTCTTGGAGGCCTGTTCCTTCTTCCTGTTGTTGGTGTAGATGGTCGTGGCCAGGCCATCGGTGAACTGGATGCTGGCTTCCTGGAAGGCTTTAAACGTTTTGTCAGAGGCGAAACGGAAATTTGTTTTTTCGGTGTAGGTAACGGGTGAGCCGCCCTTGGAGAAGAGCAGGGTTCCAACGGAATCCTGTATTTTCCCTTCGGCCTCCATCTTCCTTCGGATCGCGAGCTGGTAGTACTCCCCGGTTAATGACGGGCCATCTTTACGGCTGAAGCGGAAGACGGTCTCGCCGATCTTCTCCTTGTTTTTAAGCCAGAGGTACTTGTAGCCCCTGTCGAGCTTCCATCCCAATTCGAAGGCGGGCAGGGGGATGGTTGAAAGTACGAGCAGCAGGCACAAGAGAGGTTTTTTCTGGGTCATAGAGAGTCGTTGCCGCCCTGGAGGGATGTAATGCTTTCTGCGGCCCCGGGAACGTGCTCCCGAGTCTCCAACTGGTCATAGGATGGGCTAAAAACAGCAGCTATCGAGGCCACTGAATTATTCTATCCCGCTTTTTGAAAAGTCGTCGAAGGGAAAATATAAGATCTTTGATTATAAAAAGTTACAGAAGAAAAATTGGTCGCTCAAAACACCCCTGGAGGGCCTTTTTTCAGCAGGGATGGCACCGAGGCGGTAGACTTGATGATGTCGCAAAAGGAACCCCGGCAAGTTGTTCCCAGGGTGGGAGCGAAGTGGTTAGTGTCGGGAATATCATTAGATACATCGATCCAGAAGCCTGAAAAGGCCGGATCGCTGGCAGATTCAGGCCGGCCTGGTTGGAACTCTTGATTCCAGCCGCCGGAACCTTGCCCTGGAGGGTAGACGCATGGTCCGCAAGATAGAAAAAATCGAAAAAGAGATGGGCTATTGTGAGATCAAGCTCGAAAAGAAGCGCCGCCTGCGTCGTCAGGTGATGTTTCTCGATGCGGATCTCGAAGTCCTTGAAGAATTCAGTCGGAGCTACGAAGGATGCTATCGAAGCCTCTCGGAGCTTCCCTACCCGAAGATCGGCAACCAGGTCGCTGCTGAACGTCAGAGCCTCGAGGAGCCTGGCCCCTATTTCATGCGATGTAAGGATGATTTCATCGCCGCCGGAGCGGTTGAGATGGTTGGCGAGGAGATGAAACTGTTGCGGAGAGAAAAAGAGGATATCGAGGCCCGGTTCGAGACCTTTTCAGGTCTCGTCCGCAAGCGAGATCTGTTGCTCGAAGAGAAGCAGGAAGCCCTGCAGAGTATCGCTCCGATTCAGTCCACGCGGCTGCGCAAGGTCGGTGAGGATTTTAAGAAGACCGAGGAAGAGTGGCACGGCCTGACCGAAGACTCGATCAATATGGACGAAGCCATCGGCTACCTGAGCCGCAATGTGGATTATCTCGAGAGCGCCAGCAATTTTCTTACTGCCGCCAAGGGCGCCTTCGATGTTGAGGGATGGATTGATGGAGACTACGAAGGGACTCTCTTCAGGCATTCGAACATCGGCCGGGCCAGGGAGATGGTTTACGGGGCCAATCGGAACCTGAAGCTTGCCCAGAAAGAGCTTGTCTGCGTGGTCAGCCTGGAGTTTGACCTGACTGACTTCGAGCCGTTCATGGTGAATTTCCTGGGCTCGCTTTTCCATGACATCTTCATCGGGGGACGGCTTCATACGATTCTCGATCTCGTCGAGGAGGCGATTGTCGACAGCCGTTCCAGGCTGAAGGTCGTTCAGAAGAAGCGGGAACAGCTTCGCAAGAAGGCCGAGAGAACTGAGAAGGCCAGGGCCAGGTTGTTTCAGCGTATTGGCGGCGAAAAACGCGGGCGCCTGAGCCTCAATTGAAAGGCGTACCGGCGCCAGGCCGGGAACAGCGGCCTCCTCAATCGCCGCAGCCTAGCTGGTCGTCCGAGGGGTCGAGCCCGGGGTTGGGGAATGGAGGCGGAGGGATCATGCCTCCTCGGAAGAGGAAGTTCAGGCTGTAGGCCGCGTCAGCGACGTTGATCGTTCCGCTGTCGTTCGCATCTCCCGCATCGAGGCATTCCACCGGATCTTCGCCGAGGAAGAGGTAGCCGAGGATGACCACCGCGTCGGATATATTTACCACGCCGTTGGAGTCGGCGTCGCCGCGAACAAAGGCGCCTTGGCTCAGTCCGGCGGGAGAGAAGAATACGGTTCCGGGCTTGCCGATTCGCGGCAGGACCGTCATTGAGTCGACTGTCAGTATGTTTTCCAGCGGGGGTTCGCCGACTCCATTCGCCAGCCTTACGGCCGTGCTCCCCTCTGTGGGGGCATCAGGAGAAACATCAGCCACGATGTTCAGGATTCGTTGATTCTCTCCCGGCGGCAGGGTGCGCCCGTCGTATGGCGGCTCGATATCAAAGATGATGCCTGAGGTTACGTAGGGGAGCCCTGGATCGTTGGAGATGTTGTAGGCGAGGAGTTCCGCCCCGAGTGACCGTATATTGGTCAGGAGAAAATCGACCGAGGTGATTTCCAGGTGGGCCGGGTCAAAGGTCGCTGCCACCTGCAGAGCCTGCACGGGGACGTCGTGGGCCAGCTCAACCGGGATATAGACCGATTCCATGCCCGGGAACACTCGCACGTCATCGACCCAGATCCTGTTTTGCGATTCGGTGACCTCGACCGCCTGGCCGAGCTCGGCGGAGCTGCGTCCTCCAGGGCCGATGACCGTCAGGTTGATCTCGTATTCACCCACCTCCGGGTAGGTGTGTACGGGATCGCTCGATACGCTGACTGTCCCATCGCCGAAGGTCCAGAGCCAGGCCGTGATGTCGCCCTCGCTTTCATCTCGCAGCTGGATATCCAAGGGGACGATCCCCGAGAGCCTGTCGATGCTGAAGGCCGCGGTGGGGGGGCTGGCGTTTGTTGTCATCAAGAGGGAATTTTCGCGTTGGAATAGTACCGGATGGTTTCCGAACGTGTCTGTGGATATGACCGGCGCGAGCTGGCTTTCGCCATCAACGATGATGAACCGCGGCGCGGGAAGGGCATCGGGGTATCCAGACAGA
>Ga0163108_10002362_pt1 | contig 13700 bp, 14 predicted proteins | sample Fk1155metaG_FD_109644 | JGI IMG/M metagenome (GOLD analysis project Ga0163108, IMG submission 109644) | Marine microbial communities from the Central Pacific Ocean - Fk160115 155m metaG | ecosystem: Environmental > Aquatic > Marine > Oceanic > Photic zone | place: The Central Pacific Ocean...
AAACACAAGGTGCAGTAACGGATCGACTCCTTGACCTGCCGGATGGCATCGGCCAACCCCAGCGCCTCCTCGCCCGGAGACGACAGCACGTGGTGAGCCAGTCGCTCGGCAGACTTACGACCAATCCCGGGCAACCTGGCAAACTCGTTGATCAGGCAACCGACCGACTCTCCGTACGGGTGATCGGTTGTTTCAAATCGCTGCCTGGCCATATCAGTCAATCTCATGATCGGAACTCCGATCAAAGAACCGGGCGCCGACGGTCTGCGATCCCCGCGTTCGAGGATCATCAGGATGGGGGGGTTCCGCCACCTCCGGTGAATTGTGACATTGCATCGGAAAGCCCCGGCAGATCAAGCCCTCCGGCCAGCTGGTTCATTTCCCCTGCCGCCGCCTCGCGTGACCGGTCCATGGCCTGGTTGCCGGCCGCCACGACCAGGTCCTCGATCATCTCCCGGTCCCCGGTCTTCAACAGACTCTCATCGATCGTGCAGGAGAGGATTTTCTGCTGTCCCGAAACTTCGACCTGGACCATTCCGCCCCCGGCGGTACCGCTCACGCGAATTCTCGCCAACTTCTCCTGCATCTCACCCATCAACCCCTGCATCTGCGTGGCCTGCTTCATCAGAGACGCCAGATTTCCCAACCCGTTCAGCATCGCCTGTTCCTGTCCTGTTTATGTTCTCGCCCGCTCGCCGACCGGAAAAAGCCCCGGCCGGGTCGTGAAGATCCACTAGCCGTGACGAAACGCGCTTCAGCTTTGATCGTCGGAACCGGCCCGATTCACCGGCACCACGCGTTCGATCGTCGCCCCAAAAACGTCCTGCGCCTCCTCAACCAGCGCACCCAATTCCGGGATCTCCGCCGGAGCCCGAGCCGCCACATCCTCCTCAACCGCTGGATCCGGCTCTTCCAGAACCAGTCTCATCTGCACCACGTCACCCGTCTCGTTCTGCCACAGTTGCTGTAGACGGTGCATCACTTCCGGACGCTGACAGAACTGCTTCTGAAAATCATATCCCGACGGAAAGAACAGATCCAGACGGTTTGGCCCAGAAATTGCAACACGATTAACGCATTCAATGTGATCCCGCAGCAAGTCGCTGATGCTGCCAACCACGCGGTCCCAGACCTGCCGTTCTCCACCCTTGCGGCTGATCGCTGCCTCCTGGGCACTGCAATCCCCTGTGGGTTGATCAGCGGATGCGTTCACGTCCCGTGGCGTTTCAAGTGATCCCGACAGTTGGTCTTTTTCACCTGGATCCGCGGCGTTCTTGCCTTTCGGTTCAGGGACCACAGGTGCCGCGACCGGGTTGTCGGCAACGATCACCTCGGTCAGGGGGAGCGGATCAGGCGTTTTTTTTTCCCCGGTGGCTGGACCCGGCGACGGATTCCTCAACAGATCCAACCATTGGCCGACCCCCTGCAGGTTCTCGAGCGTCGCGATCCTGATCACGGCCAGATCGGCCAGCGCCCGGGATTGCCGCGTCCATCGCAACCGGCTGACTGTCTCGGCCAACACCTGCAAGGCGGCAATCGCGGTCTCGCTCCCCCACGAATCGGCAAGTTCCGACAGTCGATCGCTACTGTCCGGGCCGACACTGCGGGCGGCGACATCATTGGCGCCAGCGGCCCGAACCATCAGGTCGCGGCAACATTCGATCAACTGGCCGATCAACTCCTCCAATCGCACTCCCGACGCCAACGCTGCCTCGAAAGCGGCCATGGCTTCCGCGGGACGTCGTCCAACAAGTGGCTCGACCACTCCCAGCAGTTGTTCATCAGGAGCCGTGCCCAGCAAGCGGTGCACGTCATCGGCACCGATCTGCTGTTGTCCCAGGGCGAGCAACTGGTCCAACAGTGACTGGCTGTCGCGCATCGAGCCGGCTGCCCGTCGCGCCACGAGTTCCACGGCGTCTCGATCGACCGACACCCCCTCGGCCGTCGCAATCGTCTGCAGACGCCCGGCAATCTGGTCGAGCTCGATCAGGCCAAAGTCGAAGCGTTGGCAACGCGAGAGAATCGTCTCAGGAAGCTTCGTCGGCTCGGTCGTGCAGAAGATGAACTTGACGTTCTCGGGCGGCTCCTCGAGCGTCTTCAACAACGCGTTGAAGGCCTCCGATGTCAACTGGTGTACCTCGTCGATGATGTAGATCTTGTAGCGGGATCGCATCGACTTCACGCCGACATTGCGGCGAAGGTCACGGATGGCGTCGATCCCTCGATTCGAAGCCCCGTCCATCTCGAGCACATCGACATCCTGGCCGGCGGCCACGCCGCCGCAGACATCACACTCGTTGCAGGGCCGACCATCGATCGTGCCGGGACAATTCAGTGTCTTGGCGAGGATCCGGGCCATCGACGTCTTACCGACACCCCGCGCGCCGGTGAACAGATACGCGTGGGCCACACGGCCGCTGCTGATCGCGTTCTGCAGCCCGCGAGCCACGTGCTCCTGCCCGATCACCTCGTCAAAGGCCTGTGGCCGAAAACGACGGGCCAGTACCGTGTAGTGAGTCGACTTCTCGTCCATGCGGCCCGTGGCGTCCTGCGCGAGCGGTGGTGTCGATAACGAGGAAGCAGGGCCCGAAAGGGCAAGACGCGAAAGGCTATCTCCGCATGCACCTGAGAGCACAATGCTTAGGGCTGCGTCGGTTAGGACCTGACCCGGTTCACACGACCTCACCGCAGTTGGAGATAGCCTTTCGGGCCTCGCCCGTCGGTTACCCGAACCTCCCCCGTCTTCATGCAGCAATTATCGCTTCCCGGGCCGCAGCGTCAAGACACCGAAACTGCCAGAGACCCGACCGGGCTGGAAATCCGTCGTGATCGTCCCAGCTAGATCCGGGTCCGGACCCAGTCGCCGCGACGATAACGCCACATCAGCAACACCGCACGAACGGTGACATCCCCGCACATGGCCAACCATGCTCCCAGTAGACCGCCTTCGAGTTCGATTCCCATCCACCAGGCGAGAGGCAAACGAACACAAAACACGCCGGTCACGTTGGCCAGCAAGGGAAACCTCGAGTCGCCTGCCCCTCGCAGTGACGCCGTGTAGATGATTGCCAGGGCCAGTGGCAGCTGAAACACAGCATTGACGCGAAACGCCACTGCCCCGGCCTGGCTGACCGCCGACGATTCGTGCATCAGGCCGAACAACGCGGGAGCGAACACGAAGAAGACGATACCGATGATAACCGAGAGCAGGCCACATTGACGGGCGGCTTCGTGGCCGGAGGCCACGGCGCGTTCCTCTCGTCCGGCCCCCAGGGACTGCCCGATCAACGTGGCCGCCGCCGCTCCCCAGGCCACCGCTGGCAGGTAGGTGATCCCCTCGAGCCGCACGCCCACGATGTGGGCGGCAAACACGGCCCCCCCCCGCCCCGCGGCATCGAGCCGGGCAATGATCATCAGGAACATGAACTGCCCGACCCAGGTGACCGCGCCATCGACGGCAGCCGGGCCACCGATCCGCAAGACCCGCCGCGCCGTTTTCCCACCAACCCGCAGTTCCCGACCGGCCAGTTTCAAACCCGAGACCCCACGAGCCAACACCGCCAGGATCAAGCCACCACCGGCAAAGCGGGCGACGAGTGTTCCCGCGACAATCCCGTCGATTCCCCAGGAACTCACCGGGCCGAGGCCGAAGACGAGAAGGGTCGATACGAGGACATTGAGCACGCTGACCAGCCCCAGCACCAGCATCGGCGTCCTCATGTTGCCGGTTCCGCGCAACGCCGCTGCCGCCGCCAGTGTCACCCCGGTCGCCACGTGCCCCACACCGTCCACTCGCAGGTAAGTGACGACGATCCGACCAGCCTGATCCCGCATCTCCAGCAATCCGGCCATCCAGGGAGCGGTCACGTAGATCAACGCGTACACCACGGCCCCGGCCACCGCCGCCATCGCAACCGACCGGTTCATGACCCGGTTGGCCACGTCTCGCTCACCACGGCCCCAGTGCCGGGCGACCAGGGCCGTCGTCCCCGTGGCCACCAGGCCAAACAGCATCGAGGCCAACCAACCGACATAAGCCGCCAACCCGATCGCCCCGGTCGCCACCTCGCTGATTCGTCCCGACAGCCAGGTGTCATACAGGCCGACCAGGAATCCCAGGAACTGCTCGCACAGCACCGGCCAGGCCAGTACCAGCACGGTCCGTCCCAGTGGTCCGCCGAACAAGTCGCTCCCTTCATTGGCCGGGAGATTCCTGTCCGCTGTCATTCGGCAATCATGCCATCGGCCACCAGCAGATCGATCGCGCGGGCGAACGCATCGACGGTCGCGTCGACGTCTTCATCGGTGTGGGCCGCCGACGTCGATCCGGCCCAGCCCATCCAGTCGACCCCCTGCAGCAGCAACGCACAGCGAAAAGCGTGTCCGAGATCGTCATCGAACTTCACGTCCAATCGCCGGTAATCACCGTCGTGGGGAATCCAGTCGTCACCGTCGCGGGCCGGCCCATCGTATCCGGGAATGATCTTGATCGCCGAGAAGTCGCCGTAGGCAACCCATCCCACGCCCCTGGCTGCAAAGACCTCGTTGAGGCCTTGCCTGAGCGCCGCCGCCCGTTCGCTGGCGATCCGGGACGGCTCGCCCGTGGCTACCACCTCCAGGGCGGCCCGACCGGCCGCCGCGGAGAGAGGATTGGCATTGAATGTGCCCGGGTGCTTCATCTTCTTGCCAAGCGGATTACCAAACGCCAACACATCCAGCAGGTCGGCTCGGCCGGCCAGGCAACCACCGGGCAACCCGCCCGCCAGGACCTTGGCCATCGTTGTCATGTCCGGCACAATGTCACAGTGCGCCTGAAATCCACCCGGGTGCACCCGAAAGCCGGTGATCACTTCATCGAGAATCAGCAGGGTGTCATTGTCGGCTGTCAGTTGCCGCAACCCCTGCAGAAACTCGGCGCGGGCCGGAACAACACCCCAGCGGGCCCCGTTGCCCTCGTGGATCACACAGGCGGGCCGATGCTCCTGGATCGCCGCGGCCGCCGCCTCGAGGTCATTCGGTGGAACGATCACCAGATCGCCGAACACCCCCTCGGTGACACCCGGCGTGGCATAACCGGAATCGTCGTGCGGCGGCGAAGCCGCCGGGATCAACTGGTCATGCCAGCCGTGAAAGTGTCCGGCGAACTTCAGCACCTTGGTCCGGCCGGTGACGATCCGAGTCACCCGCAAGGCCATCAATGTCGCCTCGGTCCCGCTGTTGGTAAACCGCATCCGTTCGGCCGAGGGAACCAGCTGCTGCACCCGTTCGCCCCACTCCAACTCCAGTTCGTGGCAGGCCCCCGGATGAGTCGACCGGCCGACCTGCTGCTGCACCGCCTCGACGACCGCCGGATGCGAATGCCCCAACAGCAACGCGCCGTGTCCGACCCAGTAGTCGATCAGGTCGTTGCCGTCCCTGTCGGTCTTGTGGGAACCGACCGCCTGGTCGACGTAAACCGGAAACGGTTTCAGGAAACGGCTGTCGTGCGTGACCCCACTGGGGAACAGCTCGATCGCCCGCTCGTACAGCGATGCCGAGCTGGGAAACTTCTCACGAAATCGACTCTCCACCTGCTGCGCGGCCACCCGGCTCATCACTTGATCCTCTTCCTGTGTTCTGTCACTCGATCCCGGCTCGGGTCATTTCGCATCGATCGGGACGTTGAAATCTCCGGCAAGGTTGCGCCAGATCGAGTGGACGTGATTGGCACTGTTTTGCGTGTTGTTGTACTCGATCAGAAACGTCGGTCCCTGGACCCGATAATAATGTCGCTGGTTGATTTTCTCACTCCCCCACCAGGCAAAGGAGATGTTCTCCAGGCCGGCCTTGTTGATCTCGGTCCGCCGCTGGCGCTGGACATCGCCGGGCATGTTCCTGAGATACTCCGTCAACAGCGTCTGCATCAGTTTCTTCTGTACGGGGTTCATCTTCGAAACCGGCAGGCCGACCGGTTCGGTCGTCTCCGGCTGGGCAACCCCGCCGCCGCGGAGATCGTCGGGAGCCTGCCTGGATCGCCACACCACCTTCTGCTGGTCGGCCGAGCAGTTGGCCAGGATCGACCGTGCGATATCCTCCTCGCGACCCAACACGCGGATTCTCCGACCCGGCCCGGCATCAATTGTACCGGGATTGGCACCGAAAAATTCCGGGGTCGTGGCCAGCAGTTGACCGTCGGTGATCGTGTAATTCAGCGACAGGTGGTGTCCCTCGATCCGCCAGCCCCAGGTTCCCTTTGCAGCGGGCTTGCCAAAAATGCTGATGTAGTATTTCTGTGGATCCCGCCTGCTGCGACGCGTCTGACGATCACCTCCCTCGAGCAGGTAGAGCACTTCTTCGAGGCTCATCACGTTAAGGGCCTGGTCGTACCCGGCCTCGGACAAACCGCTCGCCAGCAACTTCAACGCAGCCTGCAAACGCGCCCCCTCCAGGTCTCTGATCGGCAGGCCCTGTCGCTTCCGGGGAATGAAATGCCAGTTGAGCCGTTCCTTGTCGGCGTAACCGAACAGGCACCGCGACGACTGGTTCTCGTCAAGCGTTTTCAGGAAAGCCCGGCCCGCCGCTACCATCGCCGCACCCGAATCCACCGCGTTGTTGGTTCGTGCCAACAGCAGCGAGGCCACGACCAACAGGGCCAGCGATGCTGCCAGGAGTCTGCGAATTGCCATGCGGGGGATCCTCGTGAGTGTCTCTGAAATGCAACAGTGGTTGTGTCCGGGTGAACGTCTCGAATCAACGACGTCCCGGTCTCGGGAACTCAACCCGGCGGCCAGGCCAGCAGGCGGCCACCGAGAACATGAACGTGGAGGTGGTCGACACTTTGTCCTCCATCGGGTCCGCTGTTGATCACCGTTCGAAAGCCGTTGTGCAACCCCAGGGTCTCGGCGACCTGCCGCGCCACCACCAGCAAGTGCCCCACCAGGGACTCGTCGCCATCCTCGAGAGCGGCCAGCGAGGGAATGGGTTTGCGAGGGATCACCAGGACATGAACGGGGGCCTGGGCGTTGATGTCATGAAACGCCAGGCAGCGATCGTCTTCGTAGACGATCTCGGCGGCAATTTCCCCATCGATGATCTGCTGAAAGACCGTCATTGCCCGGGAAACTACCACATCGAACGGCGATTCTCAATTCGCCGTGTCCACGGAGGGCATCAACTGGGTCTCGGCGAGATCAATCGCCGCCAACAGACCACGGGCCTTGTTGAGCGTTTCGTGGAATTCCGTCTCCGGAACACTGTCGGCAACGATCCCGGCGCCAGCCTGCACATACGCGTCGTGACCTTTCATCACCAGGGTCCGCAACGCGATGCAGGTGTCCATGTTTCCGGTGAAGTCAATGTAACCGACCGCGCCGGCGTAAGGTCCCCTGCGATGAGGTTCCTGTTCGTCGATGATTTCCATGGCCCGCACCTTCGGGGCTCCCGAAACCGTGCCCACCGGCAATCCCGCTCTCAATGCGTCCAGGGCCGAGTGACCCTCGGCCAGGCGGCCACGGACATTCGTGCTGATGTGCATCACGTGGCTGTAGCGTTCGACGGTCATCACGTCCGAGAGTTCAACACTGCCGTAGCCCGCGACACGTCCCACATCATTGCGGGCCAGGTCAACCAGCATCACGTGTTCGGCACGTTCCTTGGGGTCCGCGAGCAGTTTCTCGGCCAGTGCGTGATCTTCCTCGTCGGTCCGGCCTCGCCTGCAAGTTCCAGCCAACGGCCTGACTGTCACCTCACCGTCCTCGACACGAACCATGATCTCCGGCGAACTGCCGACAAGGTCCACGCCGGGCAACTTCAACAGGAACATGAACGGGCTGGGATTGACGACCCGCAATGCACGGTAGATATCCAGTGGGCGGGCCCGGGTTTCCAGGCTCAATCGCTGACTGAGAACGACCTGGAAGATATCCCCGGCGCGAATGTACTTCTGGCAGGCCGTCACGGCCTGCTGGAAACTCTCCTGCGAGAAGTTTGACACCGTTTCACGGTCACCGGCCCGAGCGGAATCGAAATCGGCCAACTGCAGTTCGTCTCCGGTCGATGCCAGCAACCCGCATGTTTCATCCACCCGAGCACACGCCCGTCGGTACTCTGCCTCGGGATCGTCAGCGTCGCTGCGGGCGTGTGCCACGACCAGCACGGTCTTGTTGATGTGATCAAAGACGACCATCCGGTCATAAAAGGCAAACACCATGTCGGGCAACTGCCTGTCATCCTCGGGGGGATTGGGCAGGTGCTCGCTGTAGCGAATCACGTCGTACCCGGCGTAACCGACGGCCCCGCCACAAAACCGGGGCAACCCGGGCACGGGGGCCGCCCGATAGCGTCCCAGCAGCGATTCGAGTTCGTTGAGCGGATCGGTCACCTCGCGGATTTCCCCTTCGCCGGGGACCTCATCCCTTCCGGTCGGGTCGTTCCCACACCCGGTCACCATCACCCGGCAACCGTGCGCTTCTATCCTCAGAAACGGGTCTGATCCGACGAAGCTGTAACGGCCCACCCGCTCGCCGCCAACCACGCTCTCGAACAGAAACGCGCAGTCCCCGGCGGCGATGCGACAGTAGGCGCTGACCGGAGTCAAAGTGTCGCTGACCAGGCGACGATAGACGGGAACCAGCCCGGACCCCTCGGCCAACTCGCAAAAACCATTGAAGTCGGGAAGATGGGCCATCGTCGCTTGCCGGGGGGGGCGAAACACCGCCTCCATACTAGCGGCTCGGTACTCCCGCCACACCTCGCTTGACGCACCCGGGACCCCGGCTAGAATTGGCGCCGCGCAGGGTATTCGCCTCACCGCACGCCCTTCGCCTTCCGATCACGCACGGGTCCGGTTTCATGAAAAAGTGCAGACGCTGTTCGAAACCGGCCACGCTGCACATCACGGAACTTCGGGAAGGCGATGTCCACGAATTGCACCTGTGCGAGACGTGCTACCACGAGTACCTCGACTATTCCGAGTCGGCGACTCCGGAGGAGGAGTCGACCGAGATTTCCATCGAGATCACCGGCGATCAGTCGCTGGAAGAAATCGACCAGTTGCTGTGTTCGAAGTGCGGGATCTCTTTTCGAGAGTTTCGCAGCCAGGGACGGCTTGGCTGCCCTCACGACTACACCGAGTTCGAAGCCGAGCTGATGCCGTTGTTGGAGAACATCCACGGAGAGACCCAACACTGCGGCAAGCTACCCGCACAGGCGTCGGACTCGAGCCAGCAACAGTACAAGCTGATCCGCCTTCGCAAGGAGCTCCAGTCCGCCGTGGCCTCGGAGGCCTACGAAACGGCGGCCGAACTCCGCGACACCATCGAGTCAATCGAAGTCGATCTCGACCGACCCAAATCCAGCGAAAACCCTCTCGACTCGCCACCGTGACCTGGCGAACAAGCCAGTCGTTTTCAAGACACCCCGGCTGGCAATGACCGTCAACACGACATGCAGGAGACGACATCTTGGACCTGGACGCGTTGATCCAGACCAGCGGTTCGTGGCTGAAGGGCACCGGCCCCGATGCTGACATCGTCGTGTCGAGTCGAATCCGGCTCGCTCGCAACCTGGCCCGCTTCCCGTTTGTCAGCCGCGCCGACGACGAGTTGCGATCGCAAATCGAATCCCTGCTCCGTCAACGGGTGATGGAATTGCCTTCGGCCAATCGTTTTCAGTATGTCAATGTCGATCAACTCGAACAGCTCGATCGCCAGTTTCTTGTTGAACGGCAACTGATCAGCCGTGAGCACGCCGACAGCCACGGTTCCCGCGGTGTGGCCATCAGCGACGAAGAGCATGTCAGCCTGATGATCAACGAGGAGGATCACCTGCGGATCCAGGTCCTGCAAAGCGGCCTCTCGCTGGAGAACTGCTGGGAACTGATCAGCCGGATTGACGGCCAGCTCGAGGAAGAACTGACATTTTGTTTTGATCAGCGACTGGGCTACCTGACCGCCTGCCCCACCAATGTCGGAACCGGGATTCGCGTCAGCGTCATGCTGCACCTGCCGGCGCTGGTCCTGACCAAGGAAGTCCAGAAGGTCTTCACGGCGCTGCAGAAAATCAACCTCGCCGTCCGCGGACTCTACGGGGAGGGCAGCCAGGCGATGGGTGACTTCTATCAGATCTCCAACCAGATCACTCTCGGAAAGAGCGAACAGCAGATCATCGACAATCTCAAGGATGTCGTCCCCAACATCATCAAGTACGAGCGGAAAGTCCGGAATGAACTGGTTCACAAGAGACGCCATGAACTGCATGACGAGATCTCGCGGGCCTACGGCATCCTGCAGACGGCCCAGACGATCAGTTCCGAAGAGACGATGCAGAGGCTTTCCAGCGTCAGGATGGGGATCAACCTCGAACTGATCGACGACCTGGGCATTCCCGCGGTCAACGAGTTGCTGATCCATACCCAGCCGGCCCACCTGCAGAAACACTGCAACAGCGAACTCGAAGTGCGGGAGCGAAACCAGGCCCGCGCTGCCTTTTTGAGGCAACGGTTGGCACAACGCCGCGGTGAGAACAACTGAGCGGACCTTCAGACGGCCAGTCAGACGGCCGGTTCACCGGTAAAGTAGGACGGCGCGGCGCCCTCGACCCACTTGATGTTGCAGCCAATACTCGGTCGTTGTTCGGCAGCAACCTCGTCTCCGGCCAGGACCGCATCGCAGGCCGCTCGCAGGTCAGCACCGGTGACCGGAATCCCACTCTCGGGCCTGCTGTCATCGAACTGGCCGCGATAGACAAGCTGCTGGTTGCCGTCGAAGACGAAGAAGTCCGGGGTGCACGCGGCGTGGTACGCCTTGGCAACCGACTGGGTTTCGTCGTAGAGATAGGGAAACGTGTAGCCGGCCTGGGCCACCTCGTCGGCCATCTGCTCGGGTCCGTCCGCGGGATGTGTCGCCACGTCGTTGGAACTGATCGCCACCATCGCCACGCCGCGGGCCTGGTACTCGCGACCAAACTCGGCCAGGGCCTCACGCAGGTGCACGACAAACGGGCAGTGATTGCAGATGAAGGCCACCACCAGCGCGGGGGCCTCGACGAAACTCGCCAGGTCCACCGGAGTTCCGGTAGTGTCGGGCAGTGTGAAATCCGGAGCCAGCGTTCCCAGATCCAGCATTGTCGAGGCAGTCTTGACCATCGAGAAATCTCCCTGAAAGTGAGCCGCGGGCCAGTAGACCCGTTGTGGCATCCGATCGCAAGCGAGCCGCTGCCGGGCACACGACGGTCCGACCGCGGTCAGTCGTGGAACTTCGCCAACAACGGTTCGATGACCGACTCGGGAACAAACTCGACCAGTTGAGCAGCCGAACCAGCCTGGCCCATCTGGGCAATCTGCTTGATCAAAGAACTCGACACCGACGTGTACTGCTCGCTGGCCATCAGGAACACTGTCTCGATCTCCGGGGCCAGGCTGCGATTGGCCAGGGTCAGAGTGAACTCCGACTCGATATCGGTCAGCGTCCGCATGCCTCGTAACATCACCGCAGCCCCACGCTCGCGGACGAAATCCACAGCCAGACCCTCAAAGCAAAGCACCTCGACGTTCTTCAACGGCACGACCAACTCGCTGACCAGCTTCAATCGTTCGTCGGACGAGAACAACGGTGTCTTCTCCGGGTTGACACCGATCGCCACCGTCAGCCGATCAAAGATTCCGGCACCACGCGAGATGATGTCCCAGTGCCCCAGGGTCGGTGGATCGAAACTGCCCACGTAGACCGCGTGGCTTGGGTCAAGTGTATTGGCCATCTCAGCGTCCTGTGATCCTGGTCGTCCTGACTGTCATCGTCGACTGCCACCAAGCATAACCAGCAACCGACCCGAACAACGAGGCCCAGACGACTCCTTGGGAACTCCTGCCATTCTGGCAGCAGGATTGGCCGCTGGCGGGGAACCTGCCTGCAGGTTTTCCGGGAAGGCGCGGCACCGAGAAAACCGGCCCTCGCCACGGTTCACATCACAAGCCGTTCAATTACAATGCTTTGTGGCTGTCGATCCAAACCAGCTGAAACCAAACAGTCGACTGGAACACGCTTTGCAGTTGTCGGTCTGTTGAAGAGGGATTCCTCGAGATCCCACGGGCGGTCATTCACCCAACCGTTTCTCTGAGCGAGACATCTGAGATGCCGGTTTTTCGCTGGGGCCAGAGCTGGGATCCGTTTCGCGATCTTGAGCGCGAAGTGGACCGACTGCTGCAAAGCGTCAATCTGACGTTTCAGGGTGTACGTGCCGGGCGACAATATCCGGCGATCAACGTCCACGAAACTCCCGACGCCTTCATCCTGACGGCAGAATTGCCAGCGACAGCCCCGGAAGACCTCGAGTTGACGATCGCCAACGGCGTGCTGACCCTGTCGGGTCATCGCCATGATGAGGCCGCCGTCTCCGAAGATCGTTACCGTCGACAGGAGCGGCCTCGTGGCACATGGCAACGAACGCTGCCGGTCCCCGAACGGGTTCAGGAAAACCAGTTGACAGCCGACTTCAACAACGGCGTCCTTCTCGTCCACCTGCCGAAGGCGCCACAGTTGGAGCCACGCCAGATTCCCGTCACCAGCGACTGATCACGCGATTTGCAACAATGTCACCAGACCAATCCGAACAACCGATTTCGAATCGGATCGATGACACGACACCGGCTCCGACCGAACGGTTCGTTTTCACGCCGCCGATCGACATTTTCGAGACCAGCGATGGATTGGTTCTCCGAGCGGACCTTCCCGGCGTTTCGATCGAGACACTCGAATTGCAGATCCAGGACAACCGCCTGACACTCTTCGGACGCGTCGAATCGGTGCTTCCCCCCGGAGCAATTCCCGTCCATCAGGAATTCGAGGTGGGCGACTTCCTGCGGTCGTTCATCCTCAGCGATGAAGTCGATCACGACCGGATCACCGCCCGGCTTTCACACGGGGTCCTCGAAGTCGAGTTGCCTCGAGCCGACCAACCCGAACCACGGCGGATTCAGGTCAACGCCGACTAGACTTCCTCACGGGGAATTCGGCGGGGGAATCGCGCCCGTCGGCGGTGTGCCGCCACCGGCCCTGATGTAATCGCCTCGGTGCCTGGCATACTGCTCGGCCGTCAGATCCTCGATCGCCGCCCCTGACACCTCGGTGCCACCGGCGTCGGCAAAACACCGCTTGAGGAAAGACACGCACCACCCACAACCGGACCCCGCACCACCGCACTCGCTGACCTGGCTGGCCCGTCGTGGCCGCGTGATGCGGATGAAATTGACGACCTTCCGCTTGCTGATATGAAAGCAGTAACAGATCGTGTCATCGAGTTTCACTTGCCCTCGGCTCCGCTGGTGGCATCGGTGACCAGAACGTAGCCGTCGTGCACCTTGTGGGTCAATCCAACGTGCTTGAGCACCGAACCGAGAATCCCGTCGACAGTGGTTCGCTCGAGATCCAGTTTCAATTTCCGGGCCAGCCGTGGTCCCGCCGCCAAACCTGCAGCCAACCTCAACTCAACCCCGGCCAGTTCCTCGATTTCCCGCAACAGCTCTTTCACCGAGACGGGTTGTTCCTGAGAAAAACGCAGCACCGGTTGCCTGAGCGCCTCCTGGATCTGTTCGGCCGATCTTGGTGGTTCCGGTTTGGGTGGTTCCGGTTTGGGTGGTTCCGGTTTGGGTGGTTCCGGTTTGGGTGGTTCCGGTTTGGGTGGTTCCGGTTTGGGTGGTTCCGGTTTGGGTGGTTCCTGGACGGGCG
>Ga0163108_10002363_pt1 | contig 13694 bp, 10 predicted proteins | sample Fk1155metaG_FD_109644 | JGI IMG/M metagenome (GOLD analysis project Ga0163108, IMG submission 109644) | Marine microbial communities from the Central Pacific Ocean - Fk160115 155m metaG | ecosystem: Environmental > Aquatic > Marine > Oceanic > Photic zone | place: The Central Pacific Ocean...
AACATAGCGTTGGTGTTCGACCAAGCTTGCGCCATCGATCTCGCCACCAAGGGCACCAGCAAAAACGTAGTCGAGGCGGTGCACACCTCGGTCAATCCGCAGGTCATCGACTGCCCCCCCGCCAGCGGCTCAAAACGCAGCATCGACGCCGTTGCCAAGGATGGCATCGTCATCAAGGCTCGTGGCCGTGTAACCGTGCGCACCAATCTGGCCAGCTTCGTAGGTGGAGCCACCGAGGACACCATCGTTGCACGCGTCGGCGAGGGCATCGTATCCTCCATTGGCTCCGAGCAAAGCTACAAGGATGTGCTGGAGAATCCGGATCGCATTTCAAAGAATGTACTGGCCAAAGGCCTCGACAGTAACACCGCATTTGAGATTCTCTCGATCGACATTGCGGACGTCGATGTCGGCGAAAACATCGGCGCCAAGCTACAGGCCGAGCAGGCGGAGTCCAATAAACTCGTCGCGCAGGCGCAGGCGGAAGTTCGCCGCGCAGCTGCTGTCGCGCAGGAACAGGAAATGACCGCCCGTGTAGCGGAGATGCAGGCGAAGGTTGTCGAGGCCGAGGCGCAGGTGCCGTTGGCCATGGCTGAGGCCTTCCGTAGCGGCAACCTCGGCATCATGGATTATTACAGGATGAAAAACCTCGCTGCCGACACTGACATGCGCAGCAAGATCGCCGGCAACGACGAGGCGGCCGACCCCAACAAACCGGAGAAATAAACCACCTTGGCCAACGGCTTCACAGAATGGCTGAACACCAGCGCGCAGGGGCTCTCTCTCCTCCAGTCCGACGGCAGCCTGATCTTTTACCTTATTTTCGGCCTTCTGGCTGCCGTAGTTAGTTGGATCAACAAGCGAAAGGAGGCTGCCAATCGCGAACGGCTAGCCCGTGCCGTGCCGGTGCAACCCTCCAAGACGGAAACAGCCGAGGAACCCACCGGCTGGCTGGGTCGACTCGAGCAACTGGTCGAGTCTCAACTCGACGAGACCGGCCAAAAACTCGAGAGGGAATACGACGACAACTACGAACAGGAATCGGTTGATATGCCTCCGTTAATCGGCGCCGACACACCTGCAACCCCTCCTCTGGTTGGCACAACACAGGAAGCATTCCGTGACACACCCCACACCAAGCAGTTGCGCGAGGCCGGACAAGCCAACGCCACCCGGAAAACGCCCTCGACTCGCACGCCAGTATACAACTCCCCCATTTACAAGGACAACATGGCACAGCGCATCGCCACCGATCTCCGCGCCGCGCGCCAGGCCGTCGTAGGTTCCATTATCCTCGGCCCGCCAAGGTCCTCCCAAAGCCCCGAGCAAGTCAATCGCCACTAAATCAATTTTTTCTAGGTGAGCCGTCAGTCGTTAAAAGAACAGCTGTCCTCTACATTGAGTCCGAAAACATCCGCATCTCGGTTTCGTATAACTCTCACTCCCTCCTCTTGAATCTGCTCAGCGGAAAGGCGTTGGGCAGGTGCCTCACCTCGCTTACCTCGCTGTCGCGCAACAGTACCTCGACGATGTCAAAACGAAACTTGGTCTCTTGGTTGCCGAGTCGCCGCAGGTACTCCTTTGCCGCTTGGCCAAGCAGCCGGCGCTTGCGCTGATCCACTGCGGCGGCGGGTCGGGTCCAGCCCCCTTCCGTCCGCGCCTTGACCTCGACGAACACCAGGCAATCATCGTCCCTAAAAACGAGATCAAGTTCGCTGCTCTTCGTGCGGAAGTTGGCGGTGAGAAACTTGAGACCGGCCTGCTTCAGATACCGCTTGGCCGCCACCTCGCCAACCCGCCCCCGGCGCAGGTGCTCCGGCTCGCGTTGCAGTCCAAGCGTTTGTTTAAGTTTGTGCCACAGACTCATCGGTCGTCAGGAACAAACCAAGCTGCGGTTCCGGCTTGATCGGTGCGAAGCTGTGCCGGTGCACACGACACGGCCCGAATTTAGTCAAGGCGTCGAGATGCTCTCGCGTGCCATAGCCCTTGTTCGCAGCAAAGCCGTAACCCGGAAATTCGCGGTCGAACTCCTCCATCATCCGGTCCCGCGTCACCTTGGCCAGAATGCTCGCAGCTGCTATCGAGTAGCTCAGCGAGTCGCCTTTCACCAGCGCCGTCTGCGCCGGGCCAAGCAGTGCCACCGGCCGACCATAGACGAGCACGTGCTCCGGCGCGCGGCCAAGCGCGGCCAACGCCTCGCTCATCGCCCGATGCGTGGCTTGCAAAATATTGATCCGGTCGATCTCCGCCGACTCGACCAGCGCCACTCCAAACTCGAATCCGTCCAGCGACTGGAGTAACTCGAAAAACAACTCCCTTTTTTTTGCGCTCAACTTTTTAGAGTCGTTCACCTCTTCCAGCGACTCGGGCAGCCCATCCCTAATATGTTCGGGAGAAAACACCGCCGCCACCGCAACCACCGGCCCAGCCAGCGGCCCGCGTCCGACCTCGTCCACACCAGCGATCCGCTCGCAGCCCTTGGCCAAACGTTCCCGCTCGTGCATAAACCGGTCATGCTTCATGGCTAGACAAACTTGCCAGGATTCAGAATGCCGTTTGGATCAACCGCCCGCTTGAATACCGTGTGCAGCTTCCGAGTCTCCGGCGATGTGGCCTGTTCCCACCATCTCAGGCGAGCCACGCCGATGCCGTGCTCGCCGGTAACCACCCCACCCCAAGCCAACACCTGTGCGAACAGGTCGTTCAACGCCGCACCGCTGCGCTTGACCTGTTCCGGGGCCGACTCGTCCATCATCAGGTTGACGTGGATGTTGCCGTCGCCAGCGTGACCGAAACAGGCTACTCGAATCCCGTGTTTTTTCTGTAGTTGACCGGCGAACTTGAAGAGTGGCTCGAGTTTGCCGCGCGGCACGGCGATGTCGTTGTTCAGCTTGGTCAGCCCAGTGTCGCGCAACGAGTATGAAAACTCACGGCGCAATTGCCAAAATCGCTCAACACCCGCCTGGCCAAATCCCTTACGGATGTTCAACGGCGAATACGACTTGAGCAGTTTCTGTAACTGGCCAAGCTCGCCACGCACCGTTTTTTCCTGCCCGTCGATCTCAACGATGAGATGCGCCTTGCAACCGTCAAACAGCTTGCTACCGGTTCGCTCGCGCGCTGCCGCCAGCGTGAAGGCATCGGCAACCTCAACAGCCGACGGCAAAAAACCGGCACGGAATATCGCCTGAATCGCTCGCGCGGCGTTGCGCATCGAGCCGAAGCCCATCCCAACGCAGGCCCGGAACGGCGGCAGCGGCAGCAGTTTGAGCGTCGCCTCGGTAATCACCCCCAACAGGCCCTCCGATCCAACGAAAAATCGTGCAAGGTCGAAACCGGTCTTATTTTTGTGGCAACGCCCGCCTAGCCTCGCGATCGAACCGTCCGGCAACACCACCTCAAGCCCGAGGACATAATCACGAGTGACACCGTACTTGAGACAGCGCGGGCCGCCGGCGTTGGTCGCAATATTGCCACCGATGCTGCAATCCGCGCGGCTGGCAGGGTCGGGCGGGTAGTACAGTCCCTTGGACTCTGCAGCACTCTGTAATTCGGCCGTGATGACGCCCGGTTGAACGATGGCGACGAAGTCGCTCCCACTGACTTCCCGGATGCGCTTCATGCGGGCCAGGCTCAGCGCGATGCCGCCGCGGACCGGCACACAGCCTCCGACATAACCCTGTCCTGCGCCACGCGCGGTCACCGGGATGCACTGTCTATTGGCAAACCGGAGAATCTCCGCAACAGCTTTGGTGCTGCGCGGCAATGCCACCGCGTCGGGTGGATTGGCGATATGCCACTTGTCACCGGCGTGCGAACAGAGCGTGCGCTCGTCCGTGCGCAGCGTGCCCTTGGCCAAGCGGCCTGCGAGTTGGACAAGTTGATTGCGGCGGGTACTTGTCATTCAACCGGGTGACCGCACGATTTCAAAAGATTCCGGGCTTCCTCCTCCCTGTCCGCCGGCACCTGCACGCGGATTCCACCGACACCGACCACATAACACTCCACGGCCAACGCACTGCTCTCATCGGCGACGAACACGTCGAAGCCCGCCGCCTCGAGCTGTGAGCGAACTAGCTGCGCTTCCGCCGAGTTGAGTGCACGGAATACCGTCTTGATTTCCATGGTCAAACCTCTACCGAACGGGTTTCGCGGATTGAATCAAGCACGGCGAACGTCAGCCGCATGCTTTGCATCGCCTCAGCGTACGGCAAAGGGTGATCCGCCTTGCCGCGCAAAAATGCCAACCACTCAATCATCTGCTCAGCATGACCTTTCGATCCGTACTTGAACTTCTTTCGAACAGGGTTTCGGTGGATCGTCAGCGACTGAAAGTTGGTAATGTCTGCCACTATTCCGGCACCGTAAACCGTGCAATGCTCCTTGGGATAGGTCATATCGCCCTCGGCAGAATAAATCAACTGCCCACTTGAGCCATCGGCGAACTCCACCTGCGCAGTCACACTGTCCGGCAACGGCAAAGCCCCCCCCGGTGGCCATGTGGTCTGTGCCGTGACACGCACCGGGCGCGAGTTGAACAGGAAACAAAAGTAGTCAAGGAAGTGGCAGCACTCGCTGATGACGCGCCCGCCGCTCTCGCCCTGGTTGGCATACCAATGGTCGGCATCGAGCTTTCCGGCGAACACACGGTAGCTGGCTGACTTCGGACCGGAAACACGATCAAGCTGCCTTTTCAACTCGACGCTCGCCGGAGCAAAGCGGCGGTTGAACCCAACCTGCACACTCTGCGGATAATCTGCAATCGTCGCGTCAATTTCATCCAACTCAGCACGCGAAATGCAAAGCGGTTTCTCGACGAAGACATGCCGCCCTGACTTGAGAGCAGCCACGACCATCGGCGCGTGAAGATGGTTACGCGTCCCGATCAGCACAGCACCGCCTTCCGCCTGGCCAAGCGCGGCGGCGGGATCGATCGCTGCCTCGGCAAAGCCGAACTTGTCGCGCACGTGGTTTGCACTGAGCGGGGTGTTGTTGACGATCGTACCCAGTGGAATTTTGCCTTTGATGCTCGGCAACAGCATCGTCCGGACGAAATTACCCGCCCCGATCACATCGAGCCGGCTCACCGGTTCGGCCAAGCGCATGACCGAAGGGAGGCCTTCAGGCTCGGCGTTTGGCTTGTCCTCTGTCTGGGCCGGTGTGTCGTCCACTTCACCGTACACCATCACCACGCCGACGTCATTCGAGGAGCCGTCTCCGAGCGCTTGGTATACCGGCAGTGCATCGTCAAATTTCACGCGCCGAGTGGTGATCGCGCCGAGATCGATCTCTCCGATACTCAGTAAATGCAAACAAGCCTGAAAATTGCGCTGTTCCGTCCAACGCACGTAGCCAATCGGGTAATCCGCGCCACCCCACTCGTACGACGGATCGTACCGGCCCGGGCCATATGAGCGCGAAAATCGCACGTCGAGTTCCTTGTTGGCAAAGACACGCCACGGCAACTCGATCTTCGTGATACCGACATCAACCATGCGGCCGCGATCTCGCAACGCGTCAGCGCACTGCTCGATCGGCGCATTGCTGTCGGTGCCAACACAGACCACCGCCGCGTCGACACCGTAACCGTCGGTCCACTCGCGAACCTCGTTATGCAAATCCTGCGACGGTGAAATCAACACCCGCTCGGCGCCCATCGCGGAGGCATGCTCTCGACGCGACTCGTCGAGATCCATCGCCATGACCCGCGCACCGTTGGCCTTGAGCAGGCCGGTAACCAGCAGGCCGACCAGCCCCTGCCCCATCACCAGCACCCGGTCGCCAAGCCTAGGCTCGGTCTGGCGCACCGCCTGCATCGCAATGGAGAGCAGCGTTGTGTAGGCCGCCTGCCACATCGGCACCGACTCCGGAACCTTGGCCACAAGCATATCCGGCACGGCAATGTACTCGGCGTGAAACGCGCACTCGGCACCACCGCAAGCCACGCGGTCGCCAACGCGAAAAATGGAGTTCCCCTCGTCCACCTCCTCGACAATCCCTGCCGCGCTGTAGCCAAGCGGCGTTGGCGACGAAAGGCGATTGCGCACTTTTTCGTAGGCAGATTTCCATCCGATGTTCCGCGCGGTATCGATCACCTTGCGAACCTGGTCGGGACGGGCCTTGGCTTTCTGGAGCAGATTCATCTTGGCCTGCTCTACCTTCATCTTCTCCGTGCCGATTGAGATAACCGAGTGCGTCGTGCGCACCAGTACTCCGCCCGGCGGCGGGACTGGACGTGGCACCTCCTGCAACTCCAGCCGTCCGTCCTGATATTGGGCAATCTGTTTCAACGTGCAAAAAAACTAGCATGCGCCAAGAATGGCGTCACCGATTTAAGTGACACTCTATTTGGTTTTCTGTTCGAGAATTTCCCCGTCCGGCGTGAGAGTGATTTCGGACACTCCGGCCGGGAGCGATGTTCTCGTGGTTTTACCGCTTGGCCAACGAACCTCGATAACAGACGGAGGCGTGGGCGTCGCCAGAACCTTGGTCAAGCTGTCCTGCGAACCGTAACCGCTGCCAAGCTGCCACTCGCGCCACGTCCCGCTGGTGCCCTCCGGTACCTGACCAAAGTTCAGCCGAACTGCTGAGCCGATGGCATCGGGATTCAACTTGCCGCCAACCAAGCGCACACGCAGGCCCCGCTTGGCTTTATTGTTGCGGAACAACCGGGTGCGCCCGCCGCTCTGCGTGACGACGAGATCGAGTCGACCATCAACATCATAGTCGGCCAGAGCACAGGCGCGTTGGTCGCCGTACATTACCAGACCGGCCTCATCGGCTTTCACTGGCGTAAAGTTTGCCTGGCCAAGACCTCGTAACCACAACCCTCGTCCGGAGTCGAGTCGATCGGCATCGGTTGGGAACGCGGCAAAGTTTTGAGCAAGAAACAGGTCGTCAATACCGTCCCCGTCAAGGTCTCCCACTGACACGCCGAACGCCGGGGACAGCTGCGCCTCCGGCGGCAGCGGCTTGGGTTCGAACCCTTCATTGCGATTCAGGAACACCATCGACTGCAACACCGCAGCCGTTACCGAGATAGCGGCGGCAGGGTGATAATCCATTAGCTTCAACACGCCGGCTCCGGCGTAATCGCGATGTGTTTGGAACACGCCACGCAGGCTGCTGTAGCCTTGAAACAGTGACTCCAAATCGCGGCTCGGCAGGTACCGTTTCAGCCGGTAATCCCATGCGCCAAGCACGAGCGAGGTTGGCACGCTGGATTCGGTGAAATTGTAATAGAGCCTCGGCGGGTTGATAAGGTTCGGCCGAAGCGACGTGTTGAGCCCCCAGTTGGTGGCGACGATATCGGTGCGACCATCACCGTCGAAATCACCGGTGGCGACACCCTGCCAAAGACCAGTGAACCCACTCATGCCAAGCACATCGGTCGCCTCGTTGAAAGTGCCTTGTGTGTTTTTAAAGACGCGCACCGGCCCCCACTCGGTTGCTGCAATCAACTCGGGAAAACGGTCGCCGTCGAGATCGCTGAATACCGCGCCGTTCACGAGGCCAAGTGACTGACTCAGCGTGCCGTCGGCCGGCTCAAGCCGCCTTGTGGTGTTACGCAACAGCACCGATACGCTTGCCTGCGGAAAGTGTCCCGTAACGGCGCGCCCACCGATGAACACGTCGAGATCGCCGTCGAGATCGACATCCGCCACAGCGATCGGCCCTGGCATGATGCCCTCAAGCGACTGGCCACCACCGGCCAATCCTCCGCTTTTTTTGAACGTCGCCAGCCGTGCCCGGGATCGTGGCGACTCGTAGTTCGTCATCGCTGCGAGCCATGTGCGCCGGCCACTGCCGTCCACCCAACCACACGCACTAACCACATCACCTGAAGTTTTGGACAATGCGGATGCGGCGACACGCCTGAACCGTCCGTCGCCTTGGTTCTGAAACACCGCCAGCTCCGACCCGGCCCCGGCTCCGACCAATAAATCGTCATCACCATCGTTGTCGTAATCCAGCCAAGCCAAGCCCGGACCGGAACGGTCGAGTCGCCTCGGCAATAGCGGTTGTAGCGCTGTGTCGTCGTACTCGTTCTCGACATGCGAGTGGTTAAGTAGCCGGCTGGCATCCTCGAAAAAAGGCTCCGAATTGGGCTTGCTCAAAGCCGGTTTCGGCGGCTCGCCGATTGGCTCGGCAATCTCGTAAATGTGATTTACCTGCGGGTCGCTGATGAACGAACGCCGGCCGCTTACCCAAACAACCTCGATCGAGCGATTCACCGTACCGGTGCCCATCGCAAACATGCGCAAAGGCTGATCGCCGGAGAGGTAGCGTCCGCCTGCGACAATTTCCTGAGTCTGCCGAATGCTGCCGACGACCACCGTCACACGTGCGCCGATGCCGTGTGTATTCGGCGGCAGACCGCGCAAACGCACAGCCACGCGCGGCGCAATTGCGTTGTTGCGGTAAACCAATGGTGGCTGGTTAAGGCAGTTGACAACGAGGTCGAGATCGCCGTCATTGTCGAGATCGCCAGTAGCAATGCCGTGGGACATCTGCAGCGAGTCAAATCCCCACGCGTGTCCCGTCTCGGCGAACGTGAAGTTGCCCATATTCCGGTAGGCAACGTTAGCCGTGGTATTGGGTGGGAACATCAGCAGACCGACCTTCGAGCGTTTGGCCTTGGGGAGGCGCGCGAACTTGGTCTGCGAGTCGCGGTCGTTGACATCATGCAAATGGCCATTGGTGACGAGCAGATCGTCGTAGCCGTCCAGATCCACATCGAGGAAGACCGGCTGCCATGACCAATCGGTCGCCGCCACACCCGCGTAACGAGCGACCTCAGCAAAAGTACCGTCTCCTCGATTCCAAAACATCGTGTTGCGTGCCACTTGCAGGCGCTTTACCAAGCCGCCCGGCACCGGGATCAGGGGGTTATTCGGGCTGCTTTTTGTCAGGCGAGTGGACGCATCTCGACTAAGCATCTCGACCACGAAAAAGTCGGTGTGTCCGTCGCGGTCGATGTCGGCAAAGTCCACCCCCATCGAAGCATAGGCTACCGAGCGCACCGCCTCTGGGCCAGCCTCTCGAAACCTCCCGGCACCGTCATTAATCCAGAACCGGTCCGGTGTCTGGAAGTCGTTGCAAACGTAAATGTCTGTGAAACCATCACCGTTGATGTCTCGCATCTGCGCGCACAAGCCAAAGTCAAGCGGCTCGGGAAGCGACTGACCGTCTGCACGAACAAATCGATTGGCGCGCCAAGGCACGCGCTGAAACACGCCCTGCCCGTCGTTCAGATAAAAGGCATCCGCCTCACCATATTCGATCAGCTGTCCATCGATGATTTTCAGCCGGTTGGCATGTTTGCCGGTCACTACCGAGTTTCCGGCCACCCGCCCCACCGCGAACGAACCACCATCACGCAACAGCGCCAGCTCGCCGAAGTTGGTCACATATAGGTCGAGGTCGCCGTCACGATCCACGTCGCCCATTGCGAGCGTTGTTCCTGAAGCGCGGCTCTCCAAGCCGACCTTGGCCGTGGTGTCAGTGAACTGCCCCTTGCCGTCATTCATTAAACAAAGTGCGCCCCTGCGGAAAGTTGTCAGCAACAGGTCGAGCGCACCATCGCCGTTAAGGTCGGCGAACGCCGCACCGCGCGTCAGGTGCCCGGTGGCCGCCGCGCCATTGGCCTTTGGCGCAGCTTCGAAACGCCAACCACCTTGATTGAGATACAGCTCGTTGTCGCCCTCAAGTCGGCAAAAAAAGATATCGCACAAGCCGTCGCTGTTGGCGTCACCCAGTGCCACGCCAGATCCATTCGTGAGATTGGAGCGACGCGCCAATGCCGCCCGGGAAACACGGTTGGTGAACTGCAAACCAATCGCGGCGTTTGGGATTTGGGTAAATCCGGGCCGCCCCTGCTCTGACAGCGTGATCTTGGCCAAGCGATGCCCGGGTGCCTCCAGCCACTCCAGCCCATTGGCCAGGCCGGAAACACCTGCCAGCAGCAAAACCAGAGAGCGATGCAGCCAAATCACGGGAGAAACTTAAATCCGCCCGCTGGTGAAGCAAGAGTGATTTGCCGAACTTGACTAGACAGTAGGCTAGCGACTAGTGCAGACTATCCCCAGTTGATAAAATACCCCTTCGTCATGGAACAAATCACTATCATTACAAAGGATTACAACGGGCTCACCGCCGACATCACCTCAGCGCTTGGCAGCAATGACATCAACATCGAGTCTCTCGACGCAAAGAAAATCGACGATGTTGGCGTCGTGATGCTCCGGGTTGATCAATACGACCGCGCCCAACACGTCCTGCACGATGCAGGCTGGAGTCCCATCACCGAGGACGCATTGCTGGTCCGCGTTAAGGATGAACCCGGCGCGGTTGCCAACTTGGCCAAGCGCTTCCGCGATGCAAATTTGCATGTGAGCAGTATGCGGATAGTTCAGCACCACGGTGACTGGGGCGCTATCTCCGTCTGCGCCGAACCGGTTAACAAAGCACGAGCCCTGGTGAATGATGAACTACTGGCAAACAGCACCATCGGTTAGCTGTGCGTTTTACCATTAGCCCGACGCGTGAGGCCAAGACGGAAGAAGCGGATGGGCAACTGCGAGAATATCATGCCGCACAACATCAGTAGGCAGCCAAACAACTCCCGCTCACTCAGTTTCTCATGCAGGATCAGCCAGCCGGCTAACACACCCACTACCGCTTCCATTGCGAAGATGATTGAGGCATGGACCGGATGCGCCTTTCGCTGACCGATGATTTGCAGCGTGAAAGCCACAGCAATCGACATTGAGCCGAGGTAAAGCGCTGGCAGAAACGCCGTGCGAAACTTGGCCAGTGTCATCGGTTCGGCAAGCAGCGCCAAGATCCAACTCGCCAGCGCGCACACGCTCACTTGGCCAAGCGCCAGGTGAAGAGAACTCACGCGATTGGTAAACCGATCGATCACCAGCACGTGCGCCGCCCAACAGATGGCTCCGAAAAACACAAGCAGGTCGCCATGGCCAATCGACCACTGTGCATCAGCCTGTTTGAAGCTCAGCAGCCACAGCCCGACCGTTGCCAGCGCCACGCCGGCCCACGTTTGCAAGTTTGTCCGGTGCCCCAAACCCAAACCCAGCAGCGGCACGAACACCACGTACAGCCCGGTGATAAAGCCGGCCTTGCCCGGCCCGGTCGCCTCGTCTCCAATCCCGGACTGCTGCAATACTGAGCCGAGAAAAAGGAACAATCCCGCACTGAGACTGGCCTTCACCCAGTCGCGCGAACGGAAGCCGCCCATAACCTCGCCGCGATGCCACACCAGCAGGATCACTGCGAGACAGAATGCACCGATTGAGTAACGCAAGCCGTTGAATGCGTTTGCCTCGAGGTAATCCGAGCCCATTTCCTGTGCCACAAAACCTACCCCCCAAATAATGCTGGTGATCAGCAGGAGCAGATTGCTGCCGAGTTTGTCCTGATTCATTGCGATTGGCCAAGCGGCCGCACGCACGTTATCGCTTGACGGCCAGTCGCTGAAAGACTGAATTGTTCGTGATGCAAATTGGTTTCATGCTGCACGTTGTGGCGATTGGCCAAGCGACCCCGACCCTCACAGGAGATAAGGCGAATCTACTTGATATGCTGAAGCGGTCTATCATTCGATATTTACCTACTCTCCTTCTACTAGCGAGTTCTCTGAATGGCGTGGTTCCCTCCGCCAAGGGACAAACGAAACACAGAACCTATTTCCAGGATCCAGCCGTCCCAATGATTTCGCTGCCGACCCAATTCACCTCATACCGATCCAATAGCGATCGGCGCATCCCAGAGGCAGGGCAAATCGACATCGCACGATTGAAGGGTCCAGGTTGCGTACGCCACATATGGCTTTTACCGGGAGATCACACCATCCTAGAAGTTCGAGTTGACGATGCACCCGAGCCACAGATTCATGTGCCATTAAAGCCGTTTTTTGGAATAATGCATGGATTAAGCCCCTACCCAATCAATTGCGCCGCCTACTCGGTCTTCCCAAATCCCCTGCCTGGCTTGCCTGGAACTCCAGGGTACAACCTATACCTGCCCATTCCTTTCGCCAAGTCCTGTCGCATCACCCTCCGAGGACCCAAAGGAGAGCGAGCCGTCGCGATGACCGATTGGCACCGATACGACAATGATTACTTCCTGACACCATTTCGACTGCATGCCTCCCACCGTCTCGAAAAACCTTCTGATCCACGGGGCTCCTATTTTGAAATAGCCGATATCAAGGGCTCCGGTTTTCTGGCCGGTGTCGTCATTGGGTATATCCAGAAAAATCATTCCGATATGGTGTTTCATACCGGTGGGATGACCATGCTGCTTGATGGTGAAACAAACCCGCACGTCATACGGGGGCACAACGTGGAGGATGATTTTGGATTCACTTGGGGGTTCAATGATCAACAAACACGATGGGCTGGCTGTCCTTGGCATGTGAATCGAGGACGTCTGGATCAGGATGGAGTATTTTACCGCTTTTTCGGACCTGACCCGGTAGCTTTTAATAGCTCCCTCTTGTTTCGAACTGGTAGCCGAGGGGATGACGTTGAATCGGTGGCTTATTATTATTTAGATGTGTCCGCGAGTAACACCACCCGCATGGTTTCACCTGAAGCATGGGAAGTCGTTGGTCTGTGGCCATTGAACGTTAAAGAGGATTGGGAACGCCTGGTTCCTCTACCGAAAAATACTTGGCCAGAGACCGTGTTTGAAGGCGATCGACCACACAAAGTCCACCGGTTAAAAAGCCAACGCGGATGGATCGATTTGCAGCATGTTTACTTTGAAAAACACCACGGCGCGACCCCGTTGACCATGCTCAACCATGCCGCTTATGCGAGGACATTTATAGAAAGCAGCAGGGTTCAAAAACTACAACTTAAGCTTAGCCTTGATGATACTGCTGTGGTTTGGTGGAATGGTAAAAAGGCAGCCACCTTGTACCATCAAGAAGATTTCAAAACTGGTCTAATCGAGGTTAAATCAATAAAGGGTCGCAACACTCTATTAATCAAAACCATCAACACTGATGCTCCCATGAACAAACGAATGTGGGCAATCCATGTTGCAGTCGAGCTCGAGGAAAATCCGTCGACTTTTTCTGGAAAAGAAAAGAAGCCAGGACAAGGAGCAATAAAAAAGCCGAAGGCTAATAAATGATTTCTTATATGCCCTGTTCAATCCGTTAAAATGCATGAGGGAGGAGGTAATGTGGGAAATATAATTTGTAAACTCTTCGAATTCGTTTTTGTTGTTGTCTGCCGGGTTGTGACAACTGAGAATTTTGTATTCCTCAATCAAAGACTTTTCGCAAAATGATCGATTTTCTGGTTCAATTTCCACATATGCTTCAGACGACATCAGTTTTGGTTTTAAGATTTACCAGTGTTTTTTTTCTGTTACCAATCAACCTGTGCCATTCGCTTGATTGGCCCCAATGGCGCGGCCCAACTCGCAACGGTATTCTGCCGGCTAACGGCCTGTCCCTGACCAAACTCCCCGACCAGCCGAAAATCGTCTGGAAAATCAAGACCACCGAAGGGCTTTCGTCGCCGGTAGTCGCCGGTGGCACCGTATTTCATTTCGAAAATCGTAGCGGAAAGGAAACCTTGGTCGGACTTTCAGCCGCTGACGGATCGGAGAAATGGGCCCAGGATCTAGCACCTGTCTTTGAGGATGGCCAGGGCCCT
>Ga0163108_10002364_pt1 | contig 13690 bp, 9 predicted proteins | sample Fk1155metaG_FD_109644 | JGI IMG/M metagenome (GOLD analysis project Ga0163108, IMG submission 109644) | Marine microbial communities from the Central Pacific Ocean - Fk160115 155m metaG | ecosystem: Environmental > Aquatic > Marine > Oceanic > Photic zone | place: The Central Pacific Ocean...
AAAATAAGGAAGTCAGGCAGATCACGCCACACAAAGTCGCCGCCAAAAACACACGCTTTTTCAGGATCACATATCTCGGTGCTAAGCCAGCCTACTGGGGAAGTTTTTGGGAATTCGAAGCTCACACCGGCGGCCTGCCTAAACTCCCGCGTAAGGTCGTCAAAGCCTCCGAAAAAAACACCAACCCTGCTCCGAAAAACAACACACACAGCATCCTGCCCCCAGAGGGCTTCAATCTATCCGTGTTTGCCCAACCGCCGCTGGTCAACTACCCGGTCTGCCTGACAGCCGCTTCGACCGGGGAACTGTTTGTCGGCATCGACGAACAGGGCTCGCTCGGAAAGGAAAAAGGGCGTGGCCGCGTGGTCCGCTGTCTCGATACGGATGGAGATGGCAAGGCTGATCAGGTCAACACCTTCGCCAGGATGGATCACCCGCGCGGATTGATCTACGACAACGGCTTGCTCTGGGTGCTGCATCCGCCCTACCTCACTCTTTACGAGGACACTGATCGCGATGGTGTAGCCGAGAAGGAGAAGCGACTAATCAGCGGTATCAGCACAGATTATGTCGGTAAACGCGGTGCCGACCACACCACCAATGGCATCCGCATGGGTATCGACGGCTGGATTTACATTGCGGTGGGTGACTTCGGTTTCACCAAGGCCGTCGGTGCGGATGGTCGCACTCTCAGTCGACGAGGCGGAGGCATTGTCCGTGTGCGGCCGGATGGCACCGAGATGGAGATTTACAACTGGGGCCAGCGCAACATTCTCGATGCGTGCATCGATCCGTACCTCAACATTTTCACTCGCGACAACACCAATGACGGCGGCGGCTGGGATATCCGCTTTTCGCACATCATCCAGACCGGCGAATACGGCTACCCGTCTTGGTATAAGAATTTCCCGGATGAAATCATGCCAACCCTGGCGGACTACGGCGGCGGATCTGGTTGTGGTGGGATGTTCTATCACGACACCCGCTGGCCGGAACCATTCAGCCACGCCGTTTATACCTGTGATTGGGGACGCAGCGCGGTCTTCATCCACAATCCCACTCCGATCGGCGCCACCTTTCATCCCCATCAGGAAACATTTCTCGCCATCAACCGACCGACCGACATCGACGTTGACGGCAGCGGCCGAATGTACGTCTCCAGTTGGCAGGGCGGTGGCTTCAGCTACAGCCATCCGAACGTTGGTTATATCGTCCAACTCACGCCGAAAAATTACAAATCAAAACCGTTCCCCGATATAACTCAACTCAGTGATGAAGACCTTTATCAGCTACTCACCGGTCCCAGCCAGGTTCAAAATCTTCACGCACAACTTGAAATTCGCCGCCGCGGTCGCAGTTCGCAACGTACCAAGGTGCTCGTCAACATCGCCTCAGATGAAGGCACTCCTCTCACGGGCCGTGTGGCGGCGATCTTCACCCTTAAACAACTCGACGGCACCCAAGCCAGTACCAATCTGCTAAAGCTCAGCGAACAGACCGAAATCACCGAATTCGCCCTGCGCGCCCTCACAGATCGCACCAGCCAATTGGATGGACTTAAATCGGAACCATTCGTTCGTGCACTAAAGAGTGAAAACCTGCGCGTTCGTGCCCAAGCGTTGATCAGCTTAGGACGCCTCGGAGACACCTTAGCTGCACGTGCTATCTTGCCACACGCTGCCGCGCCCCGCTTGGCCAAGAGTCCAAAGCAAAACGAACCCAATCCAGCCGCAGTGATCCCGCACTTGGCCACCCGGGCCCTTATCGCCCTCAAGCCGGTGGACACCTTGTTGGCGTCACTCGACACCGACCACAAATTGACCGCTTTGAGTGTGTTGAAATTCATTCACGACGACACCGTCGTGGACACGCTCGTCGGCCGCGCCAAAGCCAAGCCGAACTTGGCCACTTTCGCCACACTCGTCCGGCTCTACCATCGGGAAGGCGACTACACGCAGGGTTGGTGGGGCACCCGGCCAGACACCAGCGGACCCTACTTCGACCGCGTGAAGTGGAGCGGCAGCGACCGGATCGAGGCCGGCCTCAAGATGGCGCTAGCCCAAGCCCCAAAGGAAACAGTCGACTTCGTCAGGGCAATCCTGGCCAAGCACAAGGTCAAGATTAACGGACTGCCTGCAGGTCAGGCTATTCCTGCGAATGACTCCGCGAACGGACCCATCCAGATTCCCCAACCCACTGGCGACCCGAAAAGCTGGATTGCCACGCTGGGTGAAAAAACCGCCATTGATCGCGCAATCAAGGCCAAGGGCAACGCGAAGCGCGGCGAAAAACTCTTCACCAGCCAAGCATGCATCGTTTGCCACACCACTCGAGATGGCCAGACACCGAAAGGCCCCCACCTTGCCGACATCGGCAAACGCTACAAGACTCAGGAGCTGATTCAGTCCATCCTCAACCCAAACGCGATAGTCGCTCAGGGTTTTGACACCTACTCATTCACAATGAAAGACGACACTGTGCACCTCGGCTTCGTCACGCTGGAAAGCGCGGACACCGTCAGCATACTAAACGCTGCCGGTATCGCTGCCAATCTCCCGACCAAACAGCTCAGGAAGCGTGATAAAATCCTGGCCTCCTCCATGACGCCGGGCCTTGTTGCCGGTTTGACGCCGGAGCAACTGGCCGACCTGATCGCCTATCTCGACTCCATTTGATGTCAGACGGTTTTTACGACACAAACAAGGCGCTCTCCGAATATTTGCTGTTCCACTACGGCAAACCGGACGAGGTGCTGCCGTGGGATTTCGGACCAACCGACGCTCTCAACTATCCCGTACGCTGCATCACAGAATGCGTCGACACCACCCGCATACCTATCAACGCCCGGGCACTTGATCTTGGCTGCGCCGTGGGCCGATCAACTTTTGAACTTGCCCGACACTGCAATGAAGTCGTCGGCATCGACCTGTCTGAAAATTTCATCTCCGCCGCCAAGCAACTGCAATGCGAAGGCCTGCTCGACTACTCTTTCACAACCGAGGGTGAGCTTGCTCAAGCGGCAACGGCCAAAGTGCACGCTGAAATAGACCGATCCCGGGTACGGTTCGAACAGGGAGACGCCACCTTTCTAAGGAACGGCCTTGGCCAATTCAACGTGGTGCTGATGGCGAACTTGATCGACCGCCTCCCATGCCCGGCGAAATGCCTACAACAACTCTCCGACCTCGTCTTACCCGGTGGCCAGCTCATTATCGCCTCACCCTGCACTTGGCTGCAAGAATACACGCCAAAAAACGAATGGCTTGGCGGCAGCCAGACGCTTGGCCGTGCACAAACCCTAGACACCCTCTGCGAACTCCTTTCCCCCTCCTTCACCCTGCATGGCACATCGGATCTCCCCTTCCTCATCCGCGAGCATGCACGGAAATACCAGTGGAGCGTCGCGCAAGCCACCCGCTGGCTCCGCCAATAATCAATGCCCCAACCAGCCAGGCATGCACGGGGCAAGAATAGCCTCACTCATGCCGTGGATGATTTTTTTGTCAGCAGGGCAAATGGTGGCCAGTACACCGCCGAGCGTGGCTCTGGCTGAGCCGAAGTCGCCGTGCACGAAGTAGTACGGGCAAAGTCTCACGCGCCCCTGCATCGTGCGAGCTTGGTCAAGCTCGAAGTCGTACCACTCGGCCTCGACGCGGGTCGGCCGATGATAACGCTGCAGGATACACGGCGACTCGTCGAAACCCTCGATCGCCCGGTCCACGGCTGCCGTCCACTCGTTACGAGGCAGATCGCTGCCGAGCCAGACACCCCGTGCGCCCCAGGCTTGTTCGGAGAAACCGGAGATTTTCAGGATCAAGTTGCGCTCCTTTTGCGAGAGCTCTTTGAGCTGTTGCCAGTCTGTCAGGCCAAGGCCGGGGTAGGCAGCATGCGGCGGAAGCGGTGCGGGATCGATCACCCACGTTTGTGGCAGGAGCGACTCAAGCGTGCGCTTAAAACTTTCGCCAAGCTGTTGCCGCCACGTCTCTGCAAGGTTGCGGTTGTGGAACAGCGCAAAGAGCATTTTCTCCTCGAGGAACGCTTTCGGTGGCGGTGTCACGCTGATGCGCTTGTCGACCGCGGCGGCAAATAGCGGCTCCGCGGCGGGAACGTTCGCCAGGTCGAACAGTTCAAAAAAACGGTACACCGCATCGCCTGCGGCGAAGTCAGTAATACCCTGCCCGTGGACGCTGAAGCGATCGGGGTTAATCTGCTCGGCGAGCCATTTCATCTCCGGTTTGTAGGTGGCGGATTCGTCGGAGACAACCAGACCCACATTGGCGGCCTCGCCGAAGATACCGGCGAAACCTTCAAGCACGCCGGTCGCGCCGCCGAGTACCTCGGCACCGGCACCGGCGTAGGTGCGGTTGAGCCAGGCTGTGAGGCCAATGCCCCCGGGGACGCTGTCCAACTCTGTGATTTGGAGGCCATCGTCGGTCAGCAAAATGTCAGGCCGGATTACACGTGGAAGCTCGGCGCGAAACGCTTTGCTCCGCTGGAGGTCGATGATTGACTGGGGCTTGCCGCGATCGAGCCAGGCACTTGGCCAAGCAGGAAGTCTTCCCTCAGCACTCCATTGGTAAAGCATGTTCGCAGCCTGATAGAACTTCAGCAGCACACGCCCCAGTTGCTCAAGTTGCTTGACGGTTTTTTTGTCGAGTGGGAACGGTCGCGTGGCGATGCGCCACTGATGCCCGGCAAAGAGTCCGTCGGCGGGCAGGGTTTGCCGGACATGTTGCGCGGTTTGTTCGGGCGAAAGTTGACTATCGGTTCCCATCAGCTGGAGCCAACGTGAAGCCTCGCCCCGTCGCGGGTCAAGTCCCCGGTGGTGGGGCGATCATCTCACCGGAGAGAATTGTCACCGCTTGGCCGCCAAGGAGGACCCGGTCTCCGGCAAGTGTGCACCGGACAAAACCGCCGCGCCTTGAGGCCTGAAAGCCAACGAGCTCGTTGCAGCCAATCCGCTCCGCCCAGAATGGTGCGAGGCAACAATGCGCCGAACCGGTCACTGGATCCTCGTCGATGCCGAGTGAGGGACAAAAAAACCTGGAGACAAAGTCAGCTGGGCCGTTTTCTGAAATTGCAGTGACGATCACGCCGCGCGTTCCAAGCCTGGACAAGCGGGCAAGGTCGGGAGCCAGGTTGCGAATCGCTTGTTCATTCGCGATTTGTACGAGGATGTCCATCCGGTTTTGGCCGCACCAAAGAATCTCCGAGCCAAGCGGCTTGGCCAGGTCGTCAGGCGGTACACATTCGGCAGCCGGTTCGGCGGGGAAATCCATCTCAATGAGTTGGTCATTTTGCCGGGCGGTCAGTGTGCCGCTGCTGGTTTGAAAGATGGCCGGCTTGTCATTGCCCAGGCGCCCGGTTTCCCAAATCGCATGAGCCGTGGCCAGAGTGGCGTGACCGCAAAGATCCACCTCGTCAACCGGCGTAAACCACCGAAGCCCGAAGCCGTCACCGCTTGGCCATACGAATGCTGTCTCGGAGAGATTCATCTCGGCCGCGACCCGCTGCATCCAGTCGGTCGGCGGTTCGGTGTCGGGCAAACATACGGCAGCTGGGTTACCGGTGAACGGCTCTTCGGCAAATGCGTCGATCTGCAAAACGGGCAATTTCGCTTGGCTTGGCACTCGGCGGGAATGATTACCGTACGCGCCGGCTGGACAAGTCTTTTTGCAAACTTGTTTCGGGTTGCGGCTGACGGCATGGTCTGCCGCCGCGAAGAAGGCACGATGAGCGAACCCGATTACAAATATGGCCGCAGCGGACAGGGCGGCATGGTATGGCTGGTGTTGACAGTGGCGTTGGTAGGGGCGCTGGTGTATTTCCTGAATCGGGATGCCAATGATGGCCAGGGTGGCGGGCAGACCTTGGTTGTCTATTGCGCGGCTGGCGTCAAGAAGGCGGTCGAGGAGGCGGCCGGGAAATTCGAGCACGAAACCGGCACGAAAGTGTCCCTTGAGTACGGCAGCAGCGGGGTGCTTGCCAACAAGCTCAAAATTGACAAGGAGGGTGGCATGGCGCGGGCGGATGTTTATATCCCAGCCGACTATGTTTACGCCGAGCGCGCGTCTGTGGACGGGCTCACCGCCGAGTCGCTGAAGGTCGCCACTTGGAAGGTTGTACTTGGCACCAAGCCGGGCAGCGACCTGATCCTGGACAATTGCGACGTTGTGCTGACACAAAAAATTTCGTTCGTGATATGCGATCCACTTACCGGCGTTGGCAAGAAGACGAAAAAGATGCTCGAGGAATCCGGCCACTGGGCGGCAGTGAATGCGGCGAAATCGGCCTCGTTCCCGACCGTGACCGAGGCCGCGTTGGCGGTGAAGGAAAACGCCGGAACGCAGGCGGCTTTTGTGTGGGACTCGGTCGCACGGCAGTTCGGGCTGCGGGTGCTCGAGTTACCGGAACTGGAGGCGAGCAAGGCAAACATCACTGTGGCAGTGACGACTACAACGGCACAGCCAACCTTGGCACTGAAGTTTGCCCGCTACCTCGCCGCGCCGACCCGGGGCGGAACGGTGTTCGCCAATCACCACTATGTGCCAATCCCCGGCGACGAGTGGACCGAGACACCCAAGCTGCGCATCGATTGCGGCGGCGTGAACCGCGAGGCGGTGGAGAAAACCATCCGTGAATTTCAACAGCGCGAAGGCGCGTCGATCGATGTCGTGTATGCCGGTTGCGGCACACTGGTGAGCAAAATGCAGACCGGGGAACATGGACTGCCGGATATTTTCATGACCTGCGACATGGCGTACCTCGACATGGCGCAGAAGAAAATGAATCAACCCTTCGGACCGGACCTGAAAGTCTCAAGCACGCGCATCGTGATGCTCGTGGCCAAGGGCAACCCACACGGCATCCGCTCGCTCATCGACTTAGCCAAGCGCGGGTTGCGTGTCGGCACGACCGACCCCAAGGCAAGCACGCTCGGCGCGCTGAGTCACCAACTGTGCCGTGAGACCGGTCAGTTCGACTCCATCGAGCAAAACATCGTGATGATGGCCGACACCGCGCATACGCTGGTTCAAACGATGGAGGCCGGCCAAAAACTCGACGTGGCGCTCGTGTACGAGGCGAACATCCGGCACATGATTGACCGGTTCGACTCCGTGCCGCTCCAGCCCAAGCGCGCGCTCGCCGTGCAAAACATCGCTGCCCGGAAGACCACGCCGTACCCGCGGTTGGTCCGGCGGTTGATGGAGCATCTCACGTCGCAGATATCGCGCCGTCGATTTGAGCAACTCGGCTTCAGTTGGGAGGCAAACGGCGAATGAGCACCTCGACGCGATCCGGTTTTCGTGTCCCCTCTGACAAACCGTTTCTCATTGGACTCTGCGTGCTGGGAGGCAGCTATCTGCTGATTATCGGCGCAATGGTTTTGGCCGACCTGGTATTCCTGAATTACAACGACCAACCGGTGCTGGGCCCGGAGATGGTGCAGCAGGGCCGGTACTCCGGCGGCGAGGTCGCCGTAGCGCTCGAGACGGGTCGGAACTATTTTTTTCGCAAAGGCAAAAACGACGATAGTCTGCGCGTTGGCAAACAGATAATCGCCGGAAACAATCTATTCCGTGCGCTGGACGATCGAGCCGTCCTCATACCCCGGGCAAACGATAAACCGATCACGGCATCGTTGCGACCGGAGGCGATTATGACGCAGATCACCGTGTCGAACAATGTTGCCACCGTGACAACGGACGTGGCGCACGGATTGTTGTGGGGCGAGTTCATTCGCGTAAGCAGCACGGGCAAGCCGGCGTGGGACGGAGTCCGCGAAATCACCGACACGACGACGAACCAGATTTCGTTTGCTGTGGGGCCTCCCTCACGCCAGCAGGCCGTTCTTGTAGCCCCGACGGGGAAGCTTTCGCTCTCCAAGCCCAACCCGCTCGTGCAGGCGTTGCGGAGCCGCGACATCCGTTTTTCCATCAAGCTGAGTCTTGTCAGCTGCACCCTCACCACATTGTTGTCGCTGTGGGTGGCGGTGCCGATCGGATACATGATGAGCCGGTTCGAGTTTCGCGGCAAGCCGCTCATCGACACGCTGCTCGACATCCCTATTGTGCTGCCGCCGTTGGTCGTTGGGCTGAGTTTGCTCATCCTGTTTCGCTATATGCCGGAGTGGCTCAGCGACACCGTCGTCTACAAATGGCCGGCGGTGGTGCTGGCACAGTTCATGGTGGCGTGCGCGTTTGCCGTGCGAACGATGCGCGTGACGTTTGACCAGATCCCGCAGCGGTTCGAGCAGGTCGCCCTCACGCTGGGCTGCAACCGGCGGCGGGCGTTCTGGCGTGTGATCATGCCGCAGGCCAAAGGCGGCCTGTTGGCGGCCGGCACGCTGGCGTGGGCGCGGGCGCTGGGCGAGTTCGGGCCGATCCTCGTCTTCGCCGGAGCCACGCGGCAAAAAACCGAGGTGCTGCCGACGAGCGCCTTTCTTGAACTTCAGTCCGGCAGAACCGAGGGCATGCTGGCGGTATCGCTCATCATGATTGCCGCCGCGGTGGTGGTGTTCATCATCGCTCGAACGCTGGGCATGAAACGAATTTTCGCATGATCGCCCTCGAAAACATCGCACTGCGTCAGGGCTCTTTTGAACTGCGCGACATCAGTCTCGAACTGGCCGGCGGCGAGTACGGCGTGCTCATGGGCGGAAGCGGCTGCGGCAAGACCACATTGCTCGAGTCGGTTTGCGGTCTTCGCAAAATCAGTGACGGACGAATCATCCTCGGCGAGCGCGACGTCACCCTGCTGCCGCCCGCCGAGCGCGGGGTCGGTTACGTGCCACAGGATAGGGCGCTGTTCCCGACGCTGCCGGTGCGCGAGCAATTGGCCTTCGCGCTGGTGCTGCGCGAGCTTGGCCAAGCGGACATCTCGAGTCGCGTAGATGAGTTGGCGGAACTGCTCGGGCTGACCGCGCTGCTCGACCGCATGCCGGACAAGCTCAGCGGCGGCGAGGCGCAGCGGGTTGCGCTTGGCCGCGCACTAGCGCACCGGCCATCGGTGCTGTGTCTGGACGAGCCGTTGGCAGCGCTCGACGAAGAATTGCATGATGAGATGTGCCAACTGCTCGAGCGTGTGCACCACGAGACCGGCGTGACAATCCTGCACATCACCCACAGCCCAAGCGAGGCCAAGCGCCTGGCCGGTTGCCATTTCCGCCTGGCCAATGGCAAAGTGCAGCGCGATGAGTGATCCAAGACACCTGCCGGAACTGACCGACGCAGAGCGCGAAATTTATTCTTGGCAAACAACGGTCAAGGACTTCGGTGAGGAGGGGCAGCGCAAACTGAAGGCTGCCAGCGTGCTCATCAGTCGCATTGGCGGGTTGGGCGGATTGGTCGCCTACGAACTGGCGGCGGCGGGTATTGGCCGGTTGATTCTCGCCCACGGTGGCACGCTCAAGCCAAGCGATCTGAACCGGCAACTGCTCATGCGGCATGACGCGGTTGGTCAAGCGCGAATCGACATCGCCGTCAAGTCGCTTACTGCGCTGAATCCGAGGCTCGAGATTGTCGCCGTACCGGAGAACGTCAACGAGACCAACGTCGCGGAACTGGTCGACCAAGCGGACGTGGTGGTGGACTGCGCACCGTTGTTCGAGGAACGCTTCGCGATAAACGATGCCTGTGTGCGACAGGCCAAGCCGATGGTTGAGTGCGCGATGTACGAGACGGAAGCGCACATCACCAGCTTCGCACCGGGCAAGACCGGCTGTCTGCGCTGCCTGTACCCGGAGCAACCGGATGACTGGAAGCGTCGTTTCCCGGTGATCGGTGCCGTGTCGGGCACTGTTGGCTGCCTCGGCGCGATGGAGGCAATCAAGCTCATCGCCGAGTTGGGCGAACCGCTTTACGGCAGATTGCTGACGATGGATCTGCGATGCATGAGTTTTCAGCAAGTCAATATCAAGCGCGATCCGGACTGTGCGGTTTGCGCCCGTAACAGTTGAAGATTCAGTTGTAATCCAATCCACGCAGGTCTATTTTTCTGCTCTACGACCGCATGAAACGGGAAAGGATCACACCCGAGAACCGTGGTTTCACGTTGATCGAACTGCTCGTGGTGATCGCCACCATTGCGATCCTCGCCGGGCTCCTGCTGCCAGCCCTAGCGAAGACCAAGTCCAAGGGACAAGCAGCACGTTGCATGTCCAACATGCGCAATTGGAGCATGGCAACAGCGATGTATCTGGATGACTATGACAATTTTCTGCCGCACTTTGGCGATTCGTCCACCGATTACTGGAAATCATTTTGGCACGCCAAACTGGCCCCTTACGTCGCCCGAAAATCCGAGGAGGGAAAATTTTTCACCGAGCGAGAAGTATACAATTACGAACTCCGCAAATGCCCCGGCGGCAGCACGGGGCTGGTGCCGTTTTCACATTCCAAGAAATCCTCCAGCGCGTGGAACTGCTGGATCGGGGCAAACTTCGGAGCCTACGGTAATCCGCTCAGCGGGCCGTTTTACTATGGCAACCGGACTCCGCCATTGAATGTCTCGCGCATTCGAAACCCGTCCGCTGCGATGATGTTCATGGACACGATAACGCATTACGTCTATTCACCGGTCGATCAGGCCTACCGGTTCACCGTTGACTTTAACAAGGATGGGAACGTGGACACGATGCCGCAGTATCCCGAAACGCCCTTCAACTACGGCCGCCCAACGGTGCACAACAACGGTTCCAACAACACGCTTCTGGATGGACATGTCGAGCGGATTTCGTTTCAGGCCCTCTGGGCGATCGACAAGCAAAAACAAGTGATCCACCCCTTCTGGTACATGGAGGATTGAGTCGGATAAAAAAGCCTTGGCAATTAAGTCGGCTCGTTGGTATTTTGTCGGGCGTGAAGAGACCAAAAAGGCGCCTTTTTTTGCAAAAAAACACCGGATTCACTCTAATCGAGTTGCTGGTCGTGATTGCCATCATCGCGATTTTAGCCGCACTGCTGCTACCAGCCTTGGCCAACGCCAAGGAGAGCGGACGCTCCGTCAAGTGTCTCAGCAACATGCGTCAGGTCGGCATGGGCATCTATATGTACAAGGATGATTATGACGAGCATCTGCCCTTCGCAGGTTCGACCGACCGAAACTGGCATGAGGACTGGGTGTGGGGTGGCCCGGGCGATGCGGTGCTACAACGGAATAGGGACTGGAGCCGGTACGATCCGAACATAGCGTTCCACGCCGAGGCAGGATCGATTTTCTCCCATGTGACTGGCCAAGACATCATCCGGAGAAACCGGATGCCGAACACCCGTAACAAGACGGTCTACGGCGTATACCGCTGCCCGAGCACGGGCGCGATTGGCTTGGCTCTGCGAGTCAACTTCAGCATGACCAGTTTCATGAACGGGCAGACCGGCGGCATACATCCCGGCATCAAGTATTCGATCGTGAAGAATCCATCCGAAAAGTTCCTGATGCTAAATGAGGATCCGCACTCTATGCGAAATGCCAGTTTTCATCCGCACGGGACGGCGTTCGGAAACAAAGGCGGCCAAGCAGTCGGAGTCAACGCGATGGGAGAAAAAATTCATACCATGCACACGACCGGCATCAACGGAGCTTACTTTGACGGCCACGCCGAGAGCATCAAGCATGAGCGGATCATGGAAATCCAGAAAAGCCCACAGTTGATCGACAAGTATTTCAACCCGCTCAAGTGAAGATCGCATTCAGGAATGATTTTTGGCAAAAAGGGCCGGGCTGAACCCCGGCTCTTTTTTTCGACAAACCCGAATAACCGAAATGAAACAAACTACTGAAGTCTTTTCAGGACAAAAAATCTATTTTTCACCATTCAGTGTGGTTCGACGTTTCTTGGCGCTTTTCATCGCATTTGCTTTTTCTGTTGCACCGGCATTTGCACAGGAGCCTTCGAAGGCAGGTGGAGTGTTCGATCAGGTAGATGCCGTGGCCGGAACATTGGTTGCCTGGATTGCCTCGGCGTTCTTTTTTCCAATCTACACTTCTTCGTCAGGAACAGAAATTCCGCTAGTGGTTGCTTGGCTGGTTGTTGGAGCTATTTTTTTTACCGTTCGAATGGGCTTCGTCAACTTCCGTGGATTCAAACACGCGGTCGATGTGGTTCGCGGTCGATATGACGATCCAAATGACGAAGGCGAGGTGAACCACTTTCAGGCGTTATCCTCCGCACTCTCGGCCACCGTCGGATTGGGCAACATCGCCGGTGTTGCCATCGCTGTGAGCCTAGGTGGGCCTGGCGCTATCTTTTGGATGATCATCGCCGGGTTCCTTGGCATGTCCTCAAAGTTCACCGAGTGTACGCTTGGCCAGAAATACCGTGAAACCCGCCCCGACGGGAGAGTCATGGGTGGTGCGATGTTTTATCTCTCGAAGGGCTTAGCTGAGAAAGGATTTGGTAGTTTCGGCAAGGTGCTTGCAGTACTGTTTGCCATTCTCTGCATTGGCGGTTCATTTGGTGGTGGCAACACGTTTCAGGTAAATCAATCCCTAAATGCGGTGGAGAAGACAGTGCCTTTTCTTGCAGAACACCGCTGGGTCTTCGGCCTTATTATGGCCATGCTGACCGGCTTGGTCATCATCGGAGGAATCAAGCGCATCGCGCAGACCGCCGAGAAGATTGTACCAGCAATGTGCGGTATTTATCTTTTGGCCTGCCTAGTGGTGTTGTTCATGAACGCTTCTGAGATTCCTGCTGCGTTTGGCACGATCTTTGAAAGTGCCTTTAATCCAAGTGCGGCTTGGGGTGGCTTCATCGGTGTGTTGGTTACAGGGTTCAAGCGAGCTGCTTTTTCCAACGAGGCCGGTGTGGGCTCAGCGGCAATCGCCCATTCCGCCGCTAGGACGAAGTATCCGGTCCGGGAGGGCATTGTGGCGCTTCTCGAGCCATTCATTGACACAATCATCGTCTGCACCATGACCGGCTTGGTGATTGTTATTACCGGTCATTACGAGGGAGGCGATGCTGCAGAGATCGCCAAGCCATTCGCAGCGGATAACAACGGCGCCGGGCTAACCTCTACGGCGTTTGCTGCAGAAATTGCCTGGTTTCCATACATTCTTTCGGTGGCGGTGGTGTTATTCGCATTCAGTACTATGATAGCATGGTCATACTACGGCGAGCGCTGCTGGGCGTGGCTCTTTGGCGACGGATCCTCAATGGTGTATCGCTGGCTTTTCCTAGTAATGGTTTTCCTTGGGTCGATTATCACCTCGACCAACGTCCTCGACTTTGGCGACCTAATGATTTTGGGTATGGCATTTCCGAACGTACTAGGACTCTACTTCCTTGCCGGCGGCGTGAAGGGTGACTTGGATGAATATCTAGGCAAGTTGAAGCGGGGTGAGTTTGAGAAAACGGAGTAACACTTGGCCAAGTGCCACCGGTTGACGGTTTGGCTTCAAACTTGAAACCGATAACTTCAGACTCTCAAGGTGAATCCCTTTCCCATCGTTGGTCGTGAGTTGCTGGTGACTTCCCGCAGGCGGGAAACCCAGGTCATCCGCTTTGTCACGGCTCTTACTGCCATAGTGGTCCTTACTTGGATGTTCATTGTCATGCGGATGAATAACGCACCGCCGCATGAGTTTAGCCAAATCATTTTCGGCGTGATTGCCGGCTTTGCCTTTTTCTTCTGCAATCTGGCCGGCGTACGTTTGACGGCTGACACGCTCAGCGAGGAGAAGCGCA
>Ga0163108_10002365_pt1 | contig 13685 bp, 13 predicted proteins | sample Fk1155metaG_FD_109644 | JGI IMG/M metagenome (GOLD analysis project Ga0163108, IMG submission 109644) | Marine microbial communities from the Central Pacific Ocean - Fk160115 155m metaG | ecosystem: Environmental > Aquatic > Marine > Oceanic > Photic zone | place: The Central Pacific Ocean...
GTTCGATGTCTATGGCACTGAAGGGCTCGTCGGCCAACAGCATGCTTGGTTCGGAAAGAAGGGCCCGACCCAGCGCCACCCGCTGTCGTTCGCCCCCGGACAAGTACCGAATCCTTCTGTCCAAAAGGTGGCCAATTTCCAACATCTCGATGATTGGATCTTTGGGCGTGATCGCTGCTTTGGAGTGGATACCAAAGCCCAGATTTTCAGCCACACTGAGGTGGGGATAGAGCAGAGCGTCTTGGGTGACCAATCCGACCCTTCGGTGGCGTGGCGGCATCCATGTGTTGCTGCCTGAAAAGCATTGTCCCTTGAACTGAATGGATGCATGCTGGGGGCGAAAAATCCCTGCCACAGCATGCAGAACAGATGTTTTTCCACTCCCCGATGGACCGATAAGTCCGATGGTCCCGTTGTGGCTTTGTAGTTGGAAATCCAAATCAAACCCGGAAGGAAAGGCATGCCGAATATCGATGTCGAATACCGGTTTCACAGTTGCTCCCCGGTCAATTGACGTTGTCGCCACACCAGTCGTTCATAGGCCACAAGAGCGATGAGCGTGATGAGGACCGAACAGGCGACGAGCATGGCTGCGGATTTTGTTCCATCGGGTTGTTCGGCCAATGCGTAGACAGCAAGGGCCAAAGTACGGGTTTCACCGGGTTGATCTCCAGCGATCATTGCTGTGGCCCCAAATTCGCCGAGGGCCCGCGCAAAGGCCAACACACAGCCGGCAGCGATGCCCGGCAAAGCCATGGGTAGCGTCACGCGTAGAAAAGCTTCAAAGGGGGTCAAGCCCAAGGTTTCAGCCAACTGGGGGTATCGGTTGTCGACCGACTCGATCGCTTGCCTTGTGAGAATCAAAATCAAAGGAAAGCCGACAACGGCTGCTGCGAGCACGGCGGCCCAGCGTGTGAATGCCAAGGGCAATCCAATGGCGGCGACCGTTTGAAGCAAGAGCCAACCGGTCACAACCGGAGGCAACACCAGGGGGGCCAAGCACACGGTGCTCAATACCGCTTTGAATCGGAACTCCCTGCGTGCCATCAACCACCCGAGTCCGAGCGCTGGAACGATGCTGAGCAGCAAGCTGATGCCCCCGACCCAGAGGCTGATGACAATGGGCTCCATGCTCTGAACTTCCGATTTCTTAAGGGCTGTTCTTGTTGCGTCTGTGGATTCAGGGGCTTCAACAAACCCGTGATTCAAGAAGATTTTTTTGCCTTCTTCTCCCGTTAGTCGTTCAAATACCGTGACCGCAACGGGGTTGTTCGCTCCTTCTTTCGTGAGTGCGAATGGGATTTCGATGGAACTGTGGAGGCCTGGGTCGACAACAAACCGCAGTTCAAGGTCTGGTGCGATGGCCAGATCGGAGCGGTAGACGAAGCCAGCATCCACGGTACCAGCGGACAAGTGAGCAAGCACAGCCCGTACATTGCTGGCATTCAACAGATTGGGTTGGATGGCTTCGTCGAGCCCAAGAGACTGGATTGCTTCCCGCGCGTATTGGCCGGCGGGGGTGCTTTCGCTTCCAATGGCAATTTTGTTTGCCTTGGCAAGGGTGCTGAGGTTTTTGACCGCAGGCGAGGTACCTTTTGGGGTCGCCACCACCAATTGATTGCCGAGAAGGGGAATGCTGCGGTCGATCAACCCTGCATTTGAAAGGCTTTCTACCCATTCAGGGTGTGCCAGGGCCACAATGTCTGCAGGTGCGCCCGAGAGAACCTGGGTGGCAAGCCTTCCGGAACCGCCAAAATTGAGAGACACAGTGTGGTCTTGGGTGGCTTCGGTCATGGCTTCTGTCAAGCTGGATGCGGCCAAGATACGGACGGGATTGGCGTGCGCAAACGCGGTGAAACCCATCACCAAGAGCAGCGCCCACATTCGTGCGATCCCATTCATCACAACATCTGTATTGCATCGCCGTTTGACAGGCTTCCACACGGCGCTACGAGGGCCTATGTACAGGAGAAGATCATGCTGAATGTTGGCGACAAAGCACCCGACTTTAATCTACAGGACCAGGATGGAAACGCGGTTTCCCTTTCGGATTTCCGTGGAAAAAAAGTGCTTATTTGGTTCTACCCAAAAGCTTCTACCCCTGGTTGTACGGTGGAGGGCTGCAACATTCGTGATCACCAAGCACGTTTTTCGGATGCCAATGTCCAAGTTCTTGGCATGAGCAAGGACTCGGTGAAGCGGCAGAAAAATTTTGCCACCAAACAGGGTTTTCAGTACCCCTTGTTGTCCGATGAAAGTGGTGCCACCGTGGAAGCCTATGGTGCTTGGGGTCCAAAGAAGTTCATGGGCAGAGAGTTTGATGGAATTCTTCGAATTTCCTATGTCATCGACGAGCAAGGCAGCATTGAGCAGGTTTTTGGCAAGGTGAAAACCAAGACCCACGGTGAAGATGTTCTCAATACGCTGTAGAAGGCGTGCGGCGGAACGCGCCGCTCGGTAGGCAGGAGTACAAATGCGCACAGGATTGATAGGTTGGCGAGGCATGGTGGGCTCGGTCTTGATGGGCCGCATGCGTGCCGAAGGCGACTTCGATGGTTTGGATGTTTCCTTCTTTTCGACATCCAGTCCTGGAAAACCGGGACCCGATGTCGGGCAGGGCCCCCAGCCTCTCTTGGATGCCCATGACTTGGATGTATTGGCGGAATTCGATGTGCTGCTGACTTGCCAAGGTGGGGATTACACCCAGGCTGTGTACCCCAAGCTGCGTTCGCGCGGATGGAATGGCGTATGGATTGATGCGGCGAGTGCCCTTCGTATGGAGGCGGACACGACATTGGTTTTGGACCCGCTCAATGGGGATGCCGTTCATGATGCATACAGCAATGGTTGTCGAACATTTGCCGGTGCCAATTGCACGGTAAGTCTGCTGTTGATGGGCTTGCAAGGGCTCATTGCTTCGGGCCATGTGGAATGGATCTCGACCATGACCTACCAAGCAGCTTCGGGTGCGGGTGCGGCCAATTTGAAAGAACTCGTTCGGCAGATGAAATTTCTAGGGGAATCGGCTTCATCTGTTCTCAAGGATCCGGCATCGGGCGTGCTTGCACTTGATCGGACCATCGCCGAAGCGCTGGAAGAGCCCGCCTTTCCCACGGAGCACTTTGGTGCCCCCCTCGCCGCCAGCGCCATCCCTTGGATCGATCGCTTGGTCGATGGTGGGATGACACGGGAAGAGTGGAAGGCGATGGCCGAGGCCAACAAGATTATAGGACGCTCCGCCGAACCGCTTCCCATCGATGGTTTGTGTGTGCGCATCGGTGCCATGCGGTGCCATGCCCAAGCGGTGACCATCAAGCTGGATAGCGATCTTCCATTGGATGAGATCACGTCCATGTTGGATGAAGCGAACCCTTGGTCTGGTGTTGTACCCAACACAAAGGAAGCCACGCTAACCGGCCTTACACCGGCAGCAGTGGCGGGTACCTTGGGGGTTCCTGTGGGCCGTTTGCGCAAAATGAAGCTGGGCCCCGACTACGTGACTGCGTTCACCGTAGGGGACCAACTTCTATGGGGCGCTGCCGAACCTCTCCGGCGGATGCTGGAGATTGTTCGGGGCCGTTTATAAGGCTTTGCCGTTTTGCTCGAGCATGAATTCGACAGTCACGTCTGTACCACCACCAGCGGTGGCAGAGGCCATGGCACTGTAGGACTGCTCGGCAGAAATCTGAGCACTTTCAACGGCTGAATAACCATGGTTGGTGATGTTGCTGACGGCGGCTGGACCGACTGCTTTTGCTGTGATGAGTTCTGCGCCCGGCTTGAGCGATGCCGGAGTTGGCATACTGTTCAGACTCACAGCTGAAGAGGTTTCGATAATCGAAGACATTGTAAGTTTCCTTTCTGTTGAAGAAAGAGAACGCACCAAATTTCGGGTAGGCTTGTTCTCAGGTGCTTTCCCCGGCGATCCTGTGGTGGGCCTTGACTGCTTTCTACCTCGATTGCTTCCAAAAGCAAGCCGTAAACCTGTCTTTCGGCCGAATCGGAACCAAAACCGAAGGCATCTGCCGCGATTTCGTACTTGTTTTTGGCTTTTGTTCGAACGCTGGACTAAAGGGCCACGGCGAGCCATTTGGCTCTGGAGGGAGACCATGGCGACTGCTCGACTTGAACAAGTGCGCACCCAAAACATTCCAATGGCCTTGTTTTGTTATTTCATTTTGATGTGGGTACCGATCACGATCAGTGCCGGCTTCATGGGAATATGGAACTCCTTTGGCGATGCGGGAATCAACATCACCCACTGCGTGATTTTCATGTTGGTACTGCGGCAGCTGAACGTTTTTACGCTCTCCACCCTTTTTCACCGCTCCTATTCGCATCGTCAGTTTCAGTATCACCCCATCCTGGAGCACCCCATGCGGGTATGGAACTGGGTTTGGGTGGGTACCGGTGGACGAGCATGGTCCATTCTCCACCGTTGGCATCATGCGGCAGCCGATACCGAAGATGATCCGCACAGCCCGACCAAAACGGGTGGAAGCATCTGGAACATCACGCAACAGACCTTCAAGTCGTACCAAGAATGTTTGCACAACCCAGATAAGTACAAAAAGTTTGAGTACAAACTCCCCGATGACAAGTTTGAGCACTTTGTTCGCTACTTGGAATCCAAGGGTGTGTGGGGCTTGATCATCGTTCGCTTGCCGCTCGTGTTTGCGATCATGATTCCTTTCATTGGTTGGCAGGCCTCCATTTGTGCCCTTCCCGGCATCATGGGATCGGTTTGGTTTTCTACGGTGATTATCGTCAATGGCTTGTGCCATAAAATTGGCTACCAAGTCATGGATTCCGGTGACACCAGCACCAACCTGTTCCCCATCGACATCTTCGGCTGGGGCGAAGCGCTGCACCACAATCACCATTACCAACAGGGCCGCGCGAACATGGCGATCACGTCCTTTGAGTGGGACCCAGGCTACGCCGTTCTGTGGTGTTTGAGCAAAGTGGGCTTGGTGAGAAACCTGAAGGCCTAGGCTTACCAGCCGCAGCCTCTTTCCCAGAGGTCATCACCCGCATTGGCGTAGGCATCGGACCACGTTTCCAGCCAATTGTTGGCCCGGTGAACGAAATTGGCCACATCGGGGTCGTCCTCGACGGCCACATTCATCTCGGCCGAGTCCAGGTCGATCCGGCCACTCGGTGTTCCAAGCCCGGGAACGCGTGTGGACAAGCGTGTCACATTGGCGCCTTCGGCCCAGCGGTCGTCATCGTCCATCGGCAGGTGTCCGGGTAGATCGGACCACGCCTCGATGAAGGTCATTTCGCCCGCATCATTGAAGACGAACTCTTCATAGATCGGACATCCACGTCCCTCGTGCTCCGGATCTTCGTAGTAGAAGACGACCCGACACCGCGCAAAGGGCTGTGCATCAAAGAACAGGCATTCCCGCTGGGGGATGGTGGAAGGATAGGCCCGAAGCAAGGTGTCGGTCGACATGATGTTGTCGTAGCCGAAGGCGGTCAGGTAGAGCCAAGGCGGCCATTCCCACCGGGCCACCAACTCGGAGTATTCTGGGTGAATTGTCCGGTCTTCGGCCGTATCCATGGTGCTGAAATAGAGGTTCGCCTGTTCGACGTAATATTCCGGATCCATGGTGGGCTGAAGGCAGTCGGCGGTGGCCGCCGTTGTCGAACAGTGATCACTGTCCGCTGGTTCGCCACTCTTGTCGCTGGGTGCGCACGCAAGGCATACGACTGTCGGAAGCCACCGCATCTTCCCTCCCGGGGTGGATTGTACCCCAGGTGGCGCGGCTTATTCGCAGTCTCCCGGAGAGATTGTTTCGATCTCGATTTTCAGCATCGGCCACGAGCAGTCTTCGCCCGAGTTCTGCACGTACGATCCGGTGCCGTAATCGGTCCAGTTCTTTGTGCAGTCCAAGTTGAAGTTGGAGTAGCCGACATATGGAAAGCCCATACCGTCCCATTCAAGTGCGACGAAGTAGTCGGTGGAGCGGAAACCTTCTTCAGGGATGATCTGGCTCAAATCAAAGGTGAGCCATGCCGCCATTTGTTCCCGATCGCCTCCAGACCAATCTGCGTCGGCTGGAAGGGTCAAAGGGGCCCAATCCAAACCGCCTTTCGTCACGGTAATGGTTTTTTTGTACGGGGTTCCCGTTGGGGTGCGCGAATTGTAGAAGCTCACGGACAATGAGTTGGAGTCATCGTAAAAGTCGAAGTACCAGGCGGGGTAGGACACCAAGACTTCCACCTCGGTGGGCCGCCAGCTCTTGTCGCCAGCCACGTGATCGCTGCCCATAGACAAGGTGAGTCCGTCCCGAACTTCGGGAAGGCCAAAGGCATCCTGAAGTGCAGAGACCTCTTCGATATCGAAGGCGGTGCTGTCTTCGATGCAGTCATCCGTTGTTTCCGTGGGCTCTTCGGACTCGTCGGTGTCATCGGAGCCCGGAAGATCGGAAGCTTCGGCGATGCCTGTGTCATCACCGACCCCAAGTTCTGGGGTGATGGCACCCATTTTGTATTCGGAGCACGCAGCGCCCCATGTAGCGGTAATAGACAGCAAAAAAGCGTGTTTTGGGCTCATGACATTCTCCTGGTTCACACACAAGTTACGGCGATCACAGGAACGAGAAAAGCGATATATACTGAACTAAATGATCAAAATTAATGAACAAAGCAGGCTGTGTGCTGGGTCGGTGGCAGAATGATGGAGGACAAATGGCCGACCATGTTACCGAGGCAGTATTGTTCGTTTCATCACGACAACCCTTCACATACGAGAGATTGGAAAATGAACCACCTGAAGAGCATGATTATCATGGGGCTGACCATCGGTTCCACCGCGGCCTATGGCGGGACCATCACGGTGTCCCCAAAACAGAACCTCCGCAATTCGACTGGTTTCTTCCGGTGTTCATTGTGGTTGCAGGGTGATGGCTTTCCCGTGGATTACGAGAAGTCCACGCAAAGAGTCAGTGCACCAATCTCTGGCGCCCGTGCGAGCTGCACCTTCGAAAATGTACAGCCCGGCAAGTACGCGATCTCTGTTTTGCACGATGAAAATGACAACAAGCGGATGGATGCAACAGAGAGGGGTGCTCCGAAAGAAGGCTTTGGCTTCAGCAACAATGCCTTCCCGCAAGGCCGACAGACCCCGAGCTTCGAATCGGCTGCGTTTGAGTATGACGGCTCGAACAGCACGATAGCGTTGGAGATTCGCTATCTTCCTGCAGGATAGGCAGCGCCCTTAGCAGACAAAAAAAGAGGCCCGGCAAGATGCCGGGCCTCTGTTTGTTTGGGTGTGGGCCCTATTCAGGACACACGAATCCAGGACCGAATGTACCGACTGTCCACCAGTCGCTTCCAGACATGTCCATGGTTTGGGTCGCGATGATGTCGCAGACTTCATTGGTCGTTGGGTCCACATAGACCACACGAACAGTGGTGTCTGTAGCGCCGTTGCCATGGTCACTGTAGTAGTGAATCTTGACTTCGTACCCAGCATCCGATGAGTAATCGGCGGCACTCTTGACGTTTTCTGGGCCGTAGCCGTAGATCACGTCGATATCGAGGCTACCCCAGTCACGGCGTGAACTGTAGTACGCGATTTCAGACAAGCTGCCGAGTTCGGTCACGTGGGTGTCGATGTCGGTGTCGTCTTTGTCCCATGTTGTGTTGACCCACAGTTCTTGTGGAGGCAACTCAGCGGGTTGGCAGAACTCGATGGGAAGGCTTTCACCTTCACCGTTGAGTTCTTCGTCGGTATCGACTTGAACCACGGCGTATCCACCAGGAAGAGAGATCGACCAGTTGATGTCGCCACCGCTCACTTTGACACGGTCGGTCAGGTACACAGGCACACCATCCACAGCCTCACCCACTTGGATGCGGACGAAGGCTTCCGTGATGTCGGCGTCTGTGGTTGCGGCGAGAGTCAGGACCGGTGCAATGCCGTCTTCACACGTGATCGGGTTGTCTGCGCCCGAGACAGCGGCGTCGCTGGCATCGGCGGTGTTGGTTCCATCGGAAATGGTGAATGAGAGCCAGCCTTCGCCGTCACCACTGATGCTGACGGTACCGTCTTCCGCCACTTCCGTCACTTCCTCGAGGACTTCTTCGGGCGGTTCTTCGGGCGGTGCTTCGGGTGGTGCTGTTGGCTCGAGGACCGGCGCTTCGCATCGAACGTTTCCGTCGCGTGGCAAGCTGAACTCCGTCACATCGGTTGCGGTTGGATCCGAAAGGTCGACATCCAGCGTGATCATGCTCTCGAGGGTCACGAGCTTCGTTGTCTCATCGAAGCCAATGACGTCTTGGGTGCAGGTTGCTGTTCCGGAGCCGGTCAAGACCGCAACGAAGCCAAGGTCGGAAGAGAGGGTCACATCTTCAACGACGAAGTTGTTTCCATCCCAGCTTGTGGCCCCTTGGTCAACCGGTGTGTTGAGTTTGGACACGTCGATCCGGCCGGAACATCCAGGAACTTCCGTTCCTTCGATCGTGCAGACCGAAGAATCGAATGCATCGGGATTGTCGGTTGGTGTGTAGAGAACGACGGAGCGGTTGTCCGGCTCGTCGCCATCGATGTTGAGTGTGCCCACGACATTGACGGTTACGCCCGCAGCGTCGACGGCATCCTTGACGGCATCGCAGCCGGTCAGCGCGAGTGCTGCCGTGCCCATTGCCACCAAGTTCAATCGTTTGGTGTTCATAGTAGTCTCCTCAGGTATACCGGACGTGCGCGAAGCTGCGCGATTCATCAGGCAGCGCAATTTGTATCAGAAGTTGGCGTTGATAGGGGAACTTCGTTGACCAAAAGTGCTCTTTTTTTGTCCATCCTGGGTTCTCAGGGTGGGCGGGACATCCACTCTTTCAGTCAGAGACGGCTGAGTGGTAGAGCCATCGGCCCCGATCCCGGAGAAACAGAGAGCGCTCGGTGAAGGAGGCGTCTTCTGTAGCTTGGGTCAGGTGTGCGGTGAATTCGACCCAGCCCCTTGCATCATTGTGATCGGATCCATGGATCGTGAGGCCGACGAAGGACACAGCCTCGCAAAAAGCCTGAATCTGATCGTGCCACGGCCCCCGGGCATCTTGATGGTGGGGTCCATCGGGGTGTGTGGTGTTCATGATGTGGGAGACATGGCCCAGCGCGTACGCGGCGTACCGCGATCGCATCAAGGTTTCCGGTGAGGGGGCTGCCGATCCCCGGAGAATGGGACCGCAACAACTCTTGGCTTTCCGACCACTGTGGCATGGGCAAGGCTTGTTGGCCGCTGGCTTCATGCGTTTACCAAGTCCATCCACCTTTCCAACTCTTTCGGAATGTGTGGCCTTGGCTGGGGGGCTTCTTGGGGTTGGTGGAGTCTCCCAGGTAGAACAGAACGATTCGATCATCCTTTTGGATGCCATGGAAGTACTCGGCATTCCGCTGAATGCCAGGAATGGTGGACACCACGTCTGTGGCAACGATGAGAAAGCTTTGTCCTTCCCGAACCGTGGAGGCTTGCTGGGGTGGAATCGCCATGGGAACAACGCTGTACGTTCCGCTGAAGCCCAGCTTGTTGTCCATCAAATGAAGAAAGGTTCCGTCTGCCCGAAACCGCCATCGTTCTGGGGTGTCGCCTGGTGAAGGCTCTGCCACCGGCACTTCGAGAAAGCGTTTCCCGTTGTGCATGTGGTAGCCAACCAAAATCCAGTCGCCTTCCAGCGAAACCTTGTCTTTGGCCTTCGCTGTTTTCGGAACCAACAAGATGCTCATCAGGATCAGAAAGAGTGCCGGTCTGAAAAGTTGGAAAGGTTTCATGGTCGATGTGTTCATTTAGGCGGGGTTTTCGCTGAGGTCTTTCACGTGTTTTAGGACGCGCATGTGGATGCGGTGGACCACAAAGTCGGACCAGAGCCGCCAATAGCCCCCGGGCGCGAGATCGAGGGTGTACCAGGTCGTTCCACGCAGCAGTGTCTTGCCGTCTTGTTCGATCAACTCAAACTGGCCGCGCTGGCTCAACATCGTATCGTGCAGGTGGGGTGCGTAGACTTCTTCGTAGGGGCTCCATTCGTGCATGGGCTCCGGCTGGTCGATGACATTGAAGGCCAGGCGGTGTGGGGGTTCCCATGCGGTGATGGGTTCGACGAAGGGCCCGGTGGTGAACTCGCAATAGCGGACAGCACCGACGCCTTCGCCTTCGATGGTGGCACGCAGTGGGCATGCGATGCCTGTGTTCATCAGCCAGTCTTCCGGTGGCGGGAGATCGGAGAAGCCCACCACGTTGGGCCAGACCTCTTCAGGGGGGACGTCGACGGTGATTTCACTGGTCATCTCGTAGACGGGCAGCGGGACATCCATGGCGGCGTCCGTTCCCCCAAGGATGGGCAACACGAAGGCCATGGTCGTGACGCCGTGGCCAGAGGGGCCGACCCCCCGTGCGAGCAAGGTGCCAAAGAAGGCCCCGAAAGTGGAGAGCGCAAAGACCAGGGGAGAAACCATCATGAGGCAGACGATGCCTTCCAGGGCGAAGATGATGAGCATGCCGCAGCAGAGCAGGCACCCCACCAGGCTGACGATCAAGGCCGCAACAAACCCCCGGTATTGGTGTCGGTTTACCCGCCACCCGGCGATGGTTCCCATCACGACGGGCCCACCGACAAAGAGCATCAAACCGTACTCTCCCAGCAAGAAAACGGAGATCACCATCACGATCATCCCGAAGCCAGCCGACAGGGCGATGGCTTCCATCGCACTCCGGAGAATGCTCATCTCTTTGAAGGTTCGTTCTGTCGCTTCGGTGTTGGCGGGTCGGCTTGGCAAGGCCGAGAAGGCTGCGATGGCGAGCAGGTTGAAGACTGGAATCAGAAAGCTGAGCCCTACCCATGCGCTCATGCCTGCGTCTCGGGCACGCCGAAGGCTCATGCTGAGACCGATCCATAGAAAAGGAAGCGCCCACAGGGCCAGGGTGATCAGGGGCCAGCCCGGATCGCCGGTGGACACCTGATCGGGCAACAACTCTTGAATGATGGCGCCACGGGATCCCATGGAGGGGGCCAAATAGATCAGCGGATTGAACAAGACCAATGACAGGTTTGCCCCATTCATGATCAGAATCAAGGCATCCCCGATGCAGCGCACCAGCATGAGTCCCACACCGCTGAGGAGGTAGGTTTTTCGATCGACTGAATGTTGAAAGCCAAACCAAAGTTTGAGCCAGTGTTTTGCCGTGCTCATCGTTCCTGCCTTGATTCGGATGCTACCAGAAGCTTCAAATCCTTCCGAGCAGGTTTCGGCTTTGGATGGCCGAAGCGGTCAAGAATCCAGCGACCAGTGCACCACCGATGCCGGCGGTGGAAATGTCTTGTCCGGTCAGCCACAGCCCTTTGATGGGGGTGCGGGGTGTGAGGTGCCGGGCCATGAAGCGATCGGGTGAGTGGGCCAGACCGTAGATCTCCCCACGGCGGTGGCCGGAAAAATGTGCGGTGCTCAGCGGGGTCGACAATTCACAGTGGTCCACGTGCCCTTCGATCTGGGGTTCGACCCGGTACAGTTCCGACAACAGACGCTCGGTGAACTCTTGTTTGAAGGCGAGGTAGTCGTCGCCGCGCTTCATCCATCGGGTGCCCTCCCATTCTGCAAACCATTCGTAGGGGGCCAAGGTGATGGCCTGGATGGTGCTTTTCCCTGGGTACCGGTTGTACCAATCGGGGTCTTTGGCCGACGGAAAACTGATGTACGTCAGCGGCAAAGGTGCCGTGCGATCTTCGAGATACCGGGCGATGTTTTGGTCGTGATCGTCGGTGGGGTACAGCCAGTGATTCGACCGCGGCATCTGCAAGTCTTCGGCGGTTTGCTTGCACCCCACATACAGACACACGTGTGCGGCGGACCGATCGACGGTTTGGCTCGGTTGAAGCATGTTGAAGCGCGCCGCGGTTTCCGCTTCGAGCAGGTGTTGGATGGTGTTGATGTAGCCAGCACCACTGATGACAATGGGGGCATGGAGGGTTCGGCCGTCTTCCAGCGTGACACCGGTCGCTTTCTTGTTGTTCACGTTGATGCGGACCACATTGGCCTTGGTGATGACTTGGCCGCCATGGCTGTGAATGACCTGGGCGATGGTGTCGGCGATGACGCTGGCGCCGCCCACCGGGTACGACCCGCCACGAAAGTAATGGCGCACCAAAATGGCATGCATGCCGAAGGAGCTCTGTCCGGGGGGAAGGCCGTAGTCTCCGTATTGGCCGCACAAGACCCCGATCAGTCGTTTGTTCTGGGTGAGCCCTTGCAGGACTTCCAGCGTTGTTTTTCCCGCCACCTGCTCAAATGCACGCCGCATGCGTCCACCCGCGATTCCGGAAATGAATTTCGGGGTCGCTTTTTCCGCCATGTAGCTGCGGAAGGAGCGGGTCGTCTCGAGGACCAGCTGTATGTATGCATCGATGGCTTCTTCCTCTTCTGGAAACCATTCCATCAAGCAGGCACGAAAGTTGTCGTTGCCTGCGCGCAAGGCGTATTCGTCGTCCCCAAACCGGATGCGGTCGTACACATCGCCCATATAGGCCCACTGAATCTCCCCATCGGACACATAGTCGAACATTTTGCGGGCCATGGAGTGTTCTTGGTGCACTTCACCGATGTAGTGCAGGCCCACATCCCATTCGTAGCCCTTTCGTTTGAAGACATGGGAGAAGCCGCCCGCCGCATAGTGTTGTTCCAGCACCAAGACCTTCTTGCCTTCTTTGGCGAGGACGGCGCCTGCACCCAGTCCCCCCGGGCCGGAACCAATGACAATCACATCCCATTGATCGGCGATGTCACTCTGTTTGTAAGATGCGATGGGTTTGGACATGGTTTCTCCAAGGCGCCCATTGTAGCGCCCGAAACACCGATGTTTGTCACGCCTTTGTGTGGATGGGCACGCCGAAAAATTCAGGGGGTGGTATCGGGTTTCAGTGGCAGTTCGATCTTTTGTCCGCCGTCGTAGGCCTTCATCACCGCGCACAACGCGGGTGCAGCGGCAGAAAAGTCATAAGACCGGACAGCTGTTCCCGAATTCCATTTTGTTTTTTCGAACCGCTTGCGGCGCCTCCACATGCTTTGGATTTTGGGAAGGGAGGCTTCCACCAAGTCATGCAGGGGGTCCGAGACGGGAAAATCGAGGATATTGGATCGGGTCAGGTGGAACCCATCTCCGACGCTGCGCCAAAACTCCATGAACACATCCGAAGCGATGAGCCCCAAGAACCGGTAAAAGGTGTTTCTGTCCGAAAAGGTGAATGCGTGGGTGCCGTTGGCCGCTTCGCCCCGCACCGAGATGTAATTGCGGGCCACGGCTCCGATGTGCAGCGTGTGGCGTCCTGAATCGCTCACCAGATCCCCGAGCGAATACCGCACGTTCTCGTTGTGGAGGTAGCGTGCGATGTCCGGTGAAGACGGGCGAATGAATTGGTTCCCGAGCCGGTGGTGCGTCACATCCTCAAAGTGGGGTGTGTCGGCGAGCAGGGTGGCCCGACCCGCGGCACTCCATCGGTGCAGCTTGGAGGAGTACAGCCTGTGCTCTGGAGCGGTGTAGGCCGAAATGATGGTGCAGCGTTGGCTGTTGGCTTTGTTCGTGTTTTGGTTTTGGGGCTTGCCCGCCTTGAAGAGCGTGTCGGGGATGTTGTCGAAGTGGCTGAGGTACACCGCCAAATCGCGTGCGCGAAACTTCTCGCGCAGGGCGGCATAA
>Ga0163108_10002367_pt1 | contig 13675 bp, 12 predicted proteins | sample Fk1155metaG_FD_109644 | JGI IMG/M metagenome (GOLD analysis project Ga0163108, IMG submission 109644) | Marine microbial communities from the Central Pacific Ocean - Fk160115 155m metaG | ecosystem: Environmental > Aquatic > Marine > Oceanic > Photic zone | place: The Central Pacific Ocean...
ATCCATTTATGTGTCATATCTCTATATTTAATAAGAGGTAAAATATGATTATCATCTATTGCTCGAGCTGTTTGAAGTATAAAATTCCCTTTATATGAGATTTCACTAAGTTTCTCAAAAACCCTATTAAAATCAGCATTACCCTCACCTAATGGAACGGTTGTACCTCGATATTTCCTATCTTTTACATGAACATTCAAAATACTGTTTCCGTAAGCTTTAAATTCATCATCAACGTTATACCCCAATGAAGCACTATTACCAATATCATAGTTTATACCAAAAGACTCTGAATCGAGCCTTTGAATAAAAGCATGAAGCCGATGTGGATTAAAATCTGATTCAAAGACTATTTTTTGATTATTTAATTTAAATTTCTCCAAATGATCCATTAAGAAAGCTACTAGATAATCTTCTTGAGTCTTATTATTCAAGCTTCCATTGTCTACTAATGGTACAACAATGAATGAAATACCCAAGTCTTTACAAGCATCAGAAACATTTAAAAATTCTTCTTCTAAAAAAACCCTGTTCTTTTTAGAAGATTTCCAAAAAGGGGCTTGCATAAAGCAATCGCCTGTCAAGGAGGGTATTTTAAGATTATGCTTATAGCATAATTCTTTAATTTCAGATCTCCCTTCTTTCGACAATAATGGATTTAGATAGAGATCAGTATGATCTAATGTCCATTCAATAAGATGGAAATTATATTCTTCTGCTTGAGAGAATTCCTCTCTCCAATGATCACTTGGGAAAGCTTGGATCTTTCCATCCACTAAAGGTGATAGTCTCCCTTGAATAAAACCTATTTTATTTTTCATTGATGCACTAATTGAATTAGTTAACTTCTCTAATATAATTCTTCAACTAACTCTAATAATAAACCTTCTGGACCAGTTGCATATATTACTTCTACTGAACCATCGGGAGAACGTTGGGGAGATGCTGGAAAGGTTACACCTTCTTTAGAAAGTTTTTTATAAGTTTCACTTAGATTGCTGACTGTCATAGATATGTGAGTAAGCCCAGTCGAAAAAGGTGTGCCTTCCCAAATAGGCTTATCTGGATGAGATTCAAAAAAAAGCAATTCTAGCATAGAATTATCTGGCGCTCGTAGCTTGGCTGTGGTGACTCTTACATTAACTAGACCCATCATTTCATCTATATGAGGGCCAAATTCATCCATTTCCTTAATGAGCTTAAAACCAAGCAAATCACACCAAAAGGTTTTTGCTTTTTCTAGGTCAGTTACAACCAGTCCTACATGCCTAAAATTGATAATCATATTTCTTTTATCTGAGATGCATTCTTTTAATGAATATTTCTTGGCTCATTGCATTCCCATCTTGAGAGATTGCAAATAGCACATAATCTGCAACTTCCTGAGGTTGAAGAAAAGTTGAGTAATCCTGTCCTTTTGTTGCAAGGCCCATTTCACCTTGAGTTGACGAAGGTGAAATGCAATATACTCTAACTCCATATTCACTGAGTTCATCATGAAGAGCAAGGCTCATGCCAAGAAGTCCATGTTTAGAGGAACAATATGCTACTGTATTTTTGAAGCCCGCATATGAAGAAGCAGAGCCAATATTAACTATCCTCCCCCACCTGTTTTTAATCATATTTTTTGATAACTCAACCGACAAAAGATAAGGAGCATGAAGATTAACATTCATCACTTTATTGTATTCTATAAAATTTAATTCTGTGATAGGATTTTGTGTAAAAATACCAGCACAATTTATCAGAATATCAATTCTTCCATATGATAATGTTTCATCTATAATTCTCAAAATCTCGGAATGTTCAGATATATCTCCACTAATAACTTTGACATTTGAAGGCAATCTTTTTTTTATTTTATTTAATCTTTCTTGATTAGTACCTGAAATTACTAAATTAACTCCAATATTTGATAAAGACTCAGCAATGGCCCCTCCAATTGCTCCAGAAGCACCACTTATAAATGCAGTCTTTCCTTTTAAACAAGAATAATCAGTCATTTTTGAATAACTCATTAATATTTTTAATATGCTTTTCTAGAATATATCTTACTTTTTCAATGTCTCCTTTTTCATCAATTTCACTTGAAGCTTCAGTGATATATGGAAACACCTTATTGCCATGCAGTAAATTTTTTTCAACAATTAGATTTGACCTAACAATATCAACATATCCATTGGCATCATAAGTAGTTGGGTATGATTGTCTTGCAAAGTTACTCTTGTCTAGGTCTGTATCTTGTCTAAAAACCCTATTCAACACATTATCCTCAATCTCAAAAGTTTTATATGCTGATTCGCTCATCTTATGAACTGATCTTAAGGATGTAAAATCACTACCTATAAATTTTGAAATTGCATCATCTATAATATTTGGCTCTCTTAATGGAGTTGTAGGCCTTAAATGAACAAAGTATTCCGGAACATAGCCTTCATTGATTTCCATCCATTCTATGATATGTAAAAAAAACTCGATATCAGTCGAGTGATCTTGTGAAATTTCTTCAGGTCTAAGGAAGGGTGTTTCTGCGCCATAGGTCTTAGCTATTTTTACATATTCATCAGAATTAGTTGAAACAATAACTCTATCTATTAATTTAGCTTGTTGTGCTGCTTTAATTGAATAGGCCATTAAGGGCCTGCCCAAGATTTTTTTTATATTTTTATCTGGGACCCCTTTAGATCCGCATCTTGCTGGGATAATAGCAACAACATTCTTCATATTAATCGTTATTAAAAAACTCAGCTTCTACAATTCCACATATAATTTGGCCAATCATAATATGGCACTCTTGGATTCTTGCGGTAATATCGGATGGAACATTAATACAGGTTGTATTTGATTGAATTTTACCTCCAGATCTTCCTGTAAAAATATATGTTTTTATATTTAAAGATTTTGCTGTTTCAAGTGCATTTATAATATTTTTACTATTACCGCTTGTCGTTATACCAATAAGAATATCTTCAGATTTAGCAATAGCTTCAAGCTCTCTAGAAAAAACATTTTCAAAACCATAATCATTTCCTATAGCTGATAAAGATGAATTATTAGTTCCTAATGCAATAGAAGCTAGAGCATCTCGGTCAAATGCATATTTCCCAGTAAATTCAGCAGATAAATGTTGAGCATCTGAAAAACTTCCACCATTGCCACAAAAGATAACCTTCCCACCCTTTTCTAGAGAAGTAATACATTCTTTGGCTATTTCGTCAATTAAGTTAATTATTGCTTCATCATTAAGTATCAGATTTTTTACTTCTGAAGATTCCTTTATATCTTTTTTAATTCTTTCAATAAACATTAAATTACACCCTCCAATTTTTCCATTGCTACCCAGAAACCTTCTCCTCCATTTTTATGTCCTTGCCAAATTTCTGGAATAAATGAAGCACCAGGACACCTTTCTTTTAATATTGCTCCTAGACGATCAAAGTCAATATCTCCATCCCCAACTTGTAAGCCTTCACCATTAACTCCTTTTGCATCCCCTAGATGTAGATGTGCTGTAAAAGGTGCGATCTTCCTTGCAAAATCATAAAAATCTAATTTGTAATGATTACATGTTAATTGAGTATGTGAAACATCAAAGCATATTCTTAGGTTTAGTTTTGTTGCCCATTCTGTTATTTCATCTATTTTTACGAACATATTTTGATGCCGTTGTCCCCCAAAATGCCATGGGAAAGGTGCCATTGTTTGGGGTATTAACTCAATACCATCCATGTCTAGCTCCTCTAGGCTTTTAGAAAACTGTTCATAGTAACTTGGAATGATTGATTCATCTAGACTCTTGTCCATAGTAAAGCCGCCAATATTTGCAACTATCATAGGCTTTGTAGTTCTTGGAAAATAATTTTTAAGTTCTCTTGTTATATCTATTACTCTTTGGGTCTCCTTTAGTGATTCTTCTCTATAAGCTGTATCTGGAGTAGCTAAATCCATCAAATGACTGCCGGCAAATAATTCAGGTGCATGAACTACAAAATCAGATTCAAATTTTGTCTTAAAATAATCTGATAAATCAAGATCCATGTCTGAGTAAGATAAATGAAACTCCCAAAGATCAGGTGTTATTTTATTATTGTATTCATTGAAGTCATGATATCTAACCGGAATACCCCAAGGTCTATTGAATTTATACGCTCTTGGTTCAATTAGTTCATCAGACAGATCCGAAGGATAGAAAAAATCCTCTTCATCCATATTATGATCTAAAACACGGCCTAATAATTTTTTGTATTTTTGAGGAGAAAGCCCCTGACCAGGACTAAGAACCTTAATATCTTTTGCTTCTATAACGTGTCCTTTCTTTAGATATGAAGCGGCTACTAAACTTTTACCTAGATTCTCTCTATTAATCATCTCACCTTGTGACAACTCTCTCGTTTTCCCATCTCCCTTTGATTCTTCAATTTCCCTCACCCCATTAATAAGTAATTTAAACTCATCATAAGTTAAGCTTGCAGCATGGTCTGGTCCTTCCATATTTCTATCTAGGGTAAAATGTCTTTCAATAACACAAGAATCTAGGGCTGTAGCAGCTAAAGATACATTGATACCCCTTTCATGGCCCGAGTAACCGACGAAAGGATGAATTTTTCTTAACTGTTTGATCCATTTTAAATTAATATCATGTAGTGGTGCTGGATAAGTACTATTGCAATGAAGTAAGACAAATCTGGTGCCTCTATCTTTAAGAAACTTTACTGTATACATAACTTCTTTTTCTGTATTCATCCCTGTAGAAAGAATTAAAGGTTTATTTGTTCTCACTAAAATATCTAACAAAGGAATATTGGTTAAGTCTGCAGAAGCTACTTTATATGCAGGAACATTAAATTCTTCAAGAATTCTAACGCTCTCTTCATCCCATGGTGTACATAGGTACAAAATTCCTCTTTTTTTGCAATAATCTGCAAGTTGTTTTTGCTCATCAACTGATAGCTCAAACCTCCTTAATAAATCTAGTACATATTCTGTACCTAAATCTTCCCCAGCTTTATTTATTGATCTTTTCCTATAGACTTTATCTAAATGCCTCATTTGAAACTTTACACAATCAGCTTTCATCTTTATGGCCAGATCAATCATTTTCTTAGCCCTCTTAAATGAGCCGTTATGGTTATTACCAATTTCTGCGATTATGAAAGTTCGACCTGAACCAATCAAATGATTACCAATTTTAAAACTCTTATTCATCTTAATTTAGATTTTTGATTCCCTCACAGTCCATGATCTAAGACCCTCTTTTTCAAACCCAAAAGGCCTTATATCTAATTTAGATTCACCTAGAAACTCGATAAGTTCATATTTTTTATTGGGGGGAGTATAAAATATAAAGAAGCCTCCACCTCCTGCTCCTAGAAGCTTGCCACCAATAGCCCCATGCTTAAGAGCATTTTCATAAATTGCATCCAACTGATTGTTTGAAATCTGATTGCTGAGTTTCTTTTTATTTTTCCAGGCCTGATTAAGAGACATACCAAAGCGTAATAGCTCTCCTCTTAGTAATTGATTACGCATCTCAAAACATAATGCTACATTAGCTTGAACGTGTTTTTTTATATCTTTCTTCTCCATCTCTAACCGTTGCTCTTTATGAATGTTTCCAGAATTATGTGATCCGCCTGTATCACAGAGTATAAGACTTTCTTCTAATTCAAGCAGAATATCATTATGAATTCTTAGTGGGTGAACAACATTCTGATCCATTTTAAACTCCATGAAATTAAACCCACCAAATACTGTTGCATATTGATCTTGCCAACCTCCTTCTATCCTGTGATAAAGCCTTTCAGCTTGGTAAGCAAGTTCTGCTAGTTCATGATGATCCCAACGATCTTGTCTAAATTGATTAAAACAACCTAATATCGCGGCAGCTACAACAGCTGAACCTCCAAGTCCTGATCCCATTGGAAAATCTGAATTAACATCTAATTCAAATCCAAAATCAGGACTAATTGTTTTAAGCAAAGCCTGAATCAAACCAAAGCTGTCCTCTGGCTTTAAAGCATCTTCAAGATTCTTTGCACTGAGAGTTTTCTTTAAATCTAGAGAGTTAATGACAATTTCACTATCTTCCCTAATTCTCAATGTAGCATGACTATAAATAGAAATAGTTGTATTGATGACAGCGCCAATTTCCCCAGAAAAATAGTGTGTTAGGTCAGAACCACCACCACCAAAACTTATTCTAACTGGAGCTTTTGCCCTAGCAAAAACTGCTTGTTCCTGTTGTACAGGAAGATAATCTCTACTTACAATTTCAACTAATTTTTTATTTTCATCCAACAGTGGCAAAACTCTAATCCTATGGTCAAGCTTCTTCAGAAGAAGCTCTCTTGATGTTGATGGGTCTTCCCATAAAAATTCAGTGTTGGCACATAAACTTACCGGATCATCTAGAGAGGCATCTGCTTTTAACAAATAACGTCTAACATCTCCATCAGTCACAAGTCCAATCACTTTATTTGAAGAATCCACAGTAAGTATTATTCCATGGTTATTCTTTTCAATAAGTGTAAGAGCAACTCTCAAAGAAGCATCTTGAGAAATCAAGAATCTATCTGCATCCATAACTAAACCTATTAACCTTTATATAAAAAATATTTATGATTTTTTTGCCATCTTCCTAAAAATACTATTTCTTGATGACAGATCAGTATAATTTCCTTTATCTATAACTTTTCCGTCTTCAATTAAATAAATACAATCACACTGTTCGACCGTTGTAATCCTATGGGCAATCATAATAATCGTCTTTGTTCCAGAAAAATCATGAATCGCATCCATAATATGTGTTTCTGTAATACTATCTAAAGCACTTGTAGCTTCATCTAAAAATAAAATATCAGCATTATTATACAATGCTCTGGCAATACCAACTCTTTGTCTCTGCCCACCAGAAAGCTGGACTCCTCTCTCCCCAACCCTAGTATCTAAGCCATTTGGTAATTCTGAAATAAGCTCATCTAAGTGTGACAAGGTGCTTGCTTCATTGACTCTTTTATCATCTATATCTTCTGGCTTTAGGCCAAATGCTATATTTTCACGTATGCTTGCATCAGCTAAAAAAATGACTTGAGAAACAAACCCCAAGCTATTCTGCCATCTTCTCAGATTTTCCTTAGATAAAGGTTCACCATCAATTAAAACTTTACCTTTGTTAGGTTCAATAAGTCCTAACAAAACATCAACCGCAGTGGACTTTCCAGAACCAGAAGAACCAACCAGACCTATTACTTTATTTACTGGTATTTCTAAATTTAATTCAGAAAGAGCGGGTCTTTTTGTTCCAGGGTATTGAAATGTTATATTTTTAAGTTGTATTGAGTCATTTAAAGTTACGTAACTTTTTGAACTAGTTCTTTCTTGTGTATTATGGTTAGAGTCATTGATACTAGCCAAAAGATCCTTTCTAATATTTATTAAACCTGATAAATTTCCTCTAATCTGGGAGAGGCTAAAATATATTTGTTGGAATGCAGGAAGTAACTTGAATCCTGCTAATACGAAAATAGAAAGAATTGGAAGAATAGCTCCAAGATTACCCTCAAGTTTAATTAGTAAGTACATCACTAAAAAAATAACTGCTCCAAATGCTATAAGCTCAACAGCATATCTTGGAGCTTGTCCGAGAACTTGAGTTCTACCTTTAGCAAAGGCAAACCCTTTGCTAGCCTCAAAAAACCTACTATTAAAAGAAGCCTGACGTCCTAATAATAATATATCTTTTATACCTCCAAAGCCTTCACCCATTAGTTTAAATCTTTTAGCTTGCTCGTTTGTTATTGCCTCCCCATTATTAGATAAACGCTGACGAACAGTTTGGTAAAGAAAAAAATACGTAAAATAAAAAATGCTTGCTCCTGCAATGGCAACGATCGGGCTATAGATAAAAATAGCTACACACATAATGATAACCATAAATAATTTTGCATTCATTTGCATGAGAGGGGTAATAATTCCAGATGTTACTCTTTCACATTCCTGTGCAATTTTATTAGTCAATTGATTACTATTACCATCCGCATGAAATAACCATGGTTGACTCATATAATATCTATATAATCTAGAGCTTAGATCAGCTCCAATCTGTGCAGCATACATTGATAATTTCCAAATAGTATACATTGATACAAGAGTAGCAATGACTAAAACTATGAGTACACAGCATGCAATTAATAATAGAAAATCTGTGGTGTCTGTGAAACCTAAATCCCGATACCAATCTGCTAAAAAACCTTGCCCTTCTAACTGACTTATGTCTCCAACCAAAGTCATAAAAGGTCCTATTGATAGAACACTTGACACTTCTGCTATAGACATAATAATGACTAAAAACTGTAGCCTAAATAACCTATTGCGTTGCTCTTTACTTAAGAGCAAATAAAGTTCTCTTATATTTGAAAACATAATAAAAATTTATCAGTAGATATTATTGATGCTCGATATACCAAGGCATAACTTTCTGCATGCCTTTGGATAAGTTGAATTCAGGCTCGTATTCTAGCAGCCTCTTAGCTTTACTGACATCTGCTTGAGAGTGTCTGACATCTCCAGGACGAAAATCTCTATAAATTGGTTCATAAGGGTATTCTTTCCCATAATCTATAAGTGTCGTTCTTATAATAGCAAATAAATCATTAAGTGAAGTTCTATCTCCTACGGCAATATTAAAAACTTCATGCTTCGACAAGTGGTCGGCATTAGCAGCTAATAAATTAGCTTTTACTACATTTTCGATGAAGCAAAAATCTCTACTTGTCTCACCATCACCATTTATGAAGACTTTTTCTTGTTTAATAATTGCTGATATCCATTTTGGTATAACTGCAGCATACGCTCCCTCTGGGTCCTGTCTTTTTCCAAAGACATTAAAATACCTTAGCCCAATACTTTTAAATCCATAAGATAGGTGAAAAACATCTGCATATAGCTCATTTACATACTTACTAACCGCATAGGGCGACAAAGGGTTACCAATATTTTCTTCTACTTTTGGTAAGGCTGTATGATCCCCATAAGTTGAACTACTTGCTGCATATACAAAACTTTTAACGTTAGAATCTTTTGCTGCTATGATCATATTTATAAAGCCATCTATGTTAGCTGTATTAGTTGCTAATGGGTCTTTAATAGACCTAGGCACTGACCCAAGTGCTGCTTGATGGAGAACATAATCAACATTTCTGCATGCTTTAGCACAAGTATCATAGCTGGAAATATCCCCTTCAATAAACTGAAAACTTCTCCATTTTTTTTCATCAATATTGTCTCTTACTTGTTCTAAATTCTTTTTATACCCAGTAGAAAAATTATCTACACCAACTACACTTTGTCCTAATAGAAGCAATTGTTCCAAAAGATTACTACCAATAAATCCAGCCACACCAGTTATCAGCCATCTACTTTGATTATTATTTAATTTTTCTAAAAGCTCTGAATATATATCCATGGAATTTTACTTTTGTATAACTACAGTCTTAGATCGCTTAGCTCAGCTGGGAAAATGTGTTTTAGATCATAAACAATACTTTTCTTCTTTCCAAAACTTCTAATTTTAGAGGCACCCATTTCTCTAAAAGCACTATGCGCTACAGAAATAACAATGGCATCGTATTTATTAATCTCAGGATTACTTATACAATTTATAGAATATTTTTTCCCTGCTTCTGGAACATTGATCCATGGATCATAGCAATCAACATTGGCCTCATTTTTAGTCAGTTCTTTTATTAGATCAATAACTTTTGTATTTCTTAGATCAGGACAATTCTCTTTGAAGGTTAGACCCATAATTAGAATATTTGAATCTTTTATTTCTATATGGGATTGGGTCATAGCACTTATTAAATGATCTGCCACATAACGCCCCATTGAATCATTCAGCTTTCTACCTGCCAAGATAATTTCTGGTTCATAACCAACTTGTTGTGCTTTAAAAGTAAGATAATATGGGTCAACACCTATGCAGTGGCCTCCTACTAATCCAGGACGAAATGGCAAAAAATTCCATTTAGTACCAGCTGCTGACAAAACTTCTTCTGTATCTATTCCTAGTTTATGAAAAATGAGTGCTAATTCATTAATTAAACTAATATTAATATCACGTTGAGTGTTTTCTATAACTTTTGCTGCCTCAGCTACCTTAATGGAAGAAGCTTTATGTGTTCCTGCCCCTATGATACTACTATAAAGATCATCCACTATCTGAGCAGCTTCAGGAGTTGATCCTGAAGTAACTTTCACGATATTTGTTAAATTATGATCCTTGTCTCCCGGGTTAATTCTTTCAGGGCTATATCCTACAAAAAATTCCTCATTAAATTTCAATTTAGAAACTTCTTCAAGAACAGGTACGCAAATTTCCTCTGTAGCCCCTGGATAGACTGTTGATTCATAAATAACTAGGTCATTTCTTTTTAATATACTTCCTATTTTTTCGGTTGCTGATACTAGTGGAGCAAAATCAGGTTTATTATGTGTATCAATAGGAGTTGGAACAGCAAGGATAAAGCAATTACAATCAGATAAATCATTTATTTTATTAGTAAAACTTAAGTTCTTAGCAGCTTTTAACATTACTGAAGAAACCTCAAGAGTCTTATCTTCAGCTCTAGACAGTTCCTTAATTCTTTGATTACTAATATCGTAGCCTATCACATTTCTAATAAGACCAAACTCAGTTGCTAATGGTAAGCCAACATAACCCAACCCTATAATTCCTAACCTAATATCTTGTAACATCATTATTAGTTATTTATTTATTGAATAATTAATTGGTTTAAAAAAAATAATGGATTCTATTATCTATTTCTTATGAAATAGACAAGCTTAAATCAGTGTTTTTTTTCCTGTGAGAAGATAAACAATTATTACAAAAGTTGACGACAATATTAGGCCTAAAAAAGTTCCTACAAACAATATTATTGATCGAAATGGGCCGGACTTCTCCATCGGAATAAATGGTTTATCGAAAGCTTGTATCATATAGTCTGGTTTTATATTTGCCATCATTTGAGTATTTAATTGAGAAGTAATCAGTGAACTTATTGATTGCTGGACAACAGAAACATTGTTTAAACTAGACTCCTTATAAAGATAATCAAGAGCCTTCTTAGACTCTGCTAAATCCCTCTGACGCCTAAGGCTGTTTACTTCTTGTATAATTAGTTTCAGAAAATCATATGCGAAAACGGGAGATTCATGCTCCACAGCCAAATATATAATACCTTTACTCACATCATATTCTGCTGTTACCATACCTCGGTATAGAGGATATAACTCTAGATATGAAGGCCTTCCTGCCACCCAAGTCTTATTTTTCCGATCATACATACTGGCATCATAAATCGAGGATTGTGACTTTTGATCAAACTTCTTAAAAGCAACCAAGTTTGGCAGAACATAATCAAAATTTGATATTAGATGATTTAAGAAATCCCTGGATTTGATTGTTGCTACAGCAATTTCTCCTGTGCTCATACTACCACTTGATGCGAGATTAATTCCTGTAGTCATTTTAACTAAACTGCCAACACTCTGAGAAGCTCTATTGCTAGCTCCACCATCATTAATTGCCACTACTAGACTCTCAGAAAGATACAAGTTAGGTAAAGTTAGAGCATATACTAGGGTCACAATAATAGATATACCTGTCACCAAGCCTATTAGTCTTCGACAATCAAACATAACTGTTATGATCTCTTTTAGATCTAAGTCTTTGTCATCAGTTGATTCTATATTAGTCATAATTCCTTCTTAAGTATCTCTATCTCTTTCTTTAGTCTATTATACTCTTCAGATTTGTGGCGTAAAAAACTTTCTGCAAGAACTGACTTATTTATCAGTCCTTGGGGTGTCAATAAATATAGATAACCAAGTTTATTATCAGAACGTCTAAAATTGTTTATTTTTAACCATCCCTTATCTATTAGTGAACGAACAATATAATTTGTTTTTCCTAAGCTTACTCCAACTAACTTAGCTATTTGACGCTGAGTCATATTTGGATCATCTTCTATAATCTTTAGAATTTTATATTCTATATCTGACTTGGGCATAATATTTCAACAATAGCTACCGCAGGGATAAATTAATTAACCCCTTATTTTGATGTAAACATAGTGTGTTCATATTTGAACAAGTATAATATACAGTATGTTCAATAAATGAACAAGCAAATTAGGATGACAATAGTTGGACGATTAAATAATGGAATTAAATTCTAAAAGATTCAATAATTTCTTTCTTGCCGACATTAGACGCGGGTAATTCTGCAGCAGTAAGTTGATTTGTAAAGTTTAATAGTAATCTCACCCGATCTTTACTATTTTTTGATATAAATATTGCCTCCATTCCTTGAAAAGCTCCTTTCTTAATTATAATTTTCTCTCCTTTCTCAAAATCTCGTTTAATCTTCTTTTGTTTAAACACTCCTGCTTTATCTGATTTTGACTGTAGATAGGTTATCAATTGATTAGGTACCTGTGCGATTCTTTGTCCAAAGAAAATAACTTTACTAACACCTATGGTCGAGCGGATGCAAGACCAATCATCTTCTTGATTTAATTTAATAAATATATAGCGAGGAAACATTGCTTCTAATTTTTCTGATATGGATTTTTTGGAACCCTGTTCGATAGAGATGATTGGAAGAAACACTTGAAAACCTTGATTTTCAAGATGCTTTTTTGCCCTTATCTCTTGTTTGGCCTTTGTGTAAACCAAAGTCCAAATTACGGTATTCTTTTCCATTGATTATAACTTTACTACTATTTGGCTAATAATATAGCAATTTATAACAGGGTAAATTTTTAGTAAAAGAAAAGCCTAGAAACTATTAACTGCAGCTGCAGCTAATGCCATTTGATAAATAATCTGTGTCACTTCAGTGGTTGCTCTAATTGCTGAGAAAGGCTTCACAGTTAGAGGAACAACAATGGTATCCCCATTTTCAAGAACACTAGAATTTTTCCTAAAAAAACCACTTTGAGCTAATTGATTGGGAGAGACAATACTACCATCAGATTTAACTAAGTAAATAGTATTACTATCAGCAAATTCATTAGCCCCTCCACTCAAATTGATATAATCATAAATGCCAAGATTTGACTTAAATATATGGGTATTTGGAACATATACCTCCCCTATTACAGAAATAGTTTGCTGAATTTTTGGTATATGTAATGTGTCCCCGTCTTCCAAAATAATGTCTACATCATTACCCTTCAGAATTGAATCAAGATCAATAACTAGTCTGCCTAATGCAGAATCTTTTGATGAGTCCTCCACAAGAAGTGTGGTTAATTGATTTATTGCTTCCCCACTTAAAGTGTTTGTACCTAGTCCAGCAGCTTGACTGGAAAGCACAATTTTCCTTCTCAGCTCTGACCTAGCACTTTTTAACCTTTTCATTTCAGATTCTTGTAATGATTTTCTTGTAAGTCTAGCAGCATCAACTGATGCATAATCGGTTAAGCCGCCAGCTCTATTTATCAATTCACTGATTGTCTGATTTTCAGAAATAGGATAATTGCCCTCAAAAAATACTTCTCCTGTAATTTTAACGGTATTAACATTATTAGATATTTCCTTAAGGTTAACTATATCTCGTTCTTTTAATTTCATATTCATGGAAGCAGTATCACTATAAGAAGCAACAGAA
>Ga0163108_10002369_pt1 | contig 13673 bp, 12 predicted proteins | sample Fk1155metaG_FD_109644 | JGI IMG/M metagenome (GOLD analysis project Ga0163108, IMG submission 109644) | Marine microbial communities from the Central Pacific Ocean - Fk160115 155m metaG | ecosystem: Environmental > Aquatic > Marine > Oceanic > Photic zone | place: The Central Pacific Ocean...
ATATATTGTTTTTGTTTCATTATTTTATGTTATTTCGTTATAAGAAATTTATAATTAGTATATTTTATATATATATATATATTTCAAAGATACAATTAATTATAAATAAATTAAGGTTTAAATATTTTGGAAAATAAAGAAAATATATTACAAGAATTTCTATCTAAGGATTTAGCTTTTCAATATGCTAAAGCTGAAAATATATTACCTAAAGTTAGAAGGATTGTAGCTCCTAATCCAAGCCCTTATACGTTACATGGTACAGGTACATATATTATAGGTGAAAAAGAAGTAGCTATAATTGATCCTGGACCAGGTATTGTTTCTCATATAGAGGCAATTATAAATTCAACTAAAACTGAAAAAATTACTCATATTTTTGTTACTCATACTCATGCTGATCATTCACCTGCTGCTAAACCTTTATCTAAAATAACTGGAGCAATAATAATGGGATATGGTCCTCATGGAACAAAAGGAGGAGAAGAAGGTGCAGATCTAAATTTTGTTCCTGATTATTATTTAAAAGATAAAGAGATTATAAGTAGTAGTAATTGGTCATTGGAATGTATACATACGCCTGGTCATACATCTAATCATATTTGTTATGCTGTTAAGGGAACAAATACAGTATTAACAGGAGATCATATTATGGGATGGTCAACTACTTTAGTTTCGCCTCCTGATGGAAATATGAAAGATTATTTTTTAAGTTTAGAAAAGATGTTATCTAGGGAGGATCAATTTTATATTCCTGCACACGGAGATATAATAAAGAATCCTAAGCGTTTTGTTAAAGCTTTAATAGGACATAGAAAAATGCGAGAAAGACAAATTATTAAATATTTAAATTCAACTGTGCCATCATATATTTCTGATTTGGTTACAAATATGTATCCTAATTTAGATGCGCGACTTATTAATGCCGCTGGAAAATCTGTTTTGGCTCATTTATTATATTTAGAAGAAAAAAAAGTGATTAAACCCGTAAAGGATTCTGAAGATACAGGATGGGTTTTATTAAATAAAAACTAGTTTTATATTTTTAAGCAGAGTTTAGATATGATTAAAATATGTAGAGATTATAAATATGTTAAAAAATTTATAAATAGATCTACGGTAGCGATTGGTAATTTTGATGGCATTCATTTTGGCCATAAAAAAGTTATACAAAAATCTAAAGAAATAGCTAAGGAATCAAAAAATTCTCTAGTAATATTAACTTTTTTTCCTCATCCATTAAAAGTAATAAGACCAGGATCAGAACCAGAAACTATATTAAGTCTTAGAACTAAAATTGAAATTTTAGATCTAATGGGAGTAGATATTCTTTTGGCACAAAACTTTACTAAAGCTTTTTCAAAAATTTCTGCCAGAAAATTTGTTTTAGATATATTGCTTCATGCATTAAATGCTAAAGATATTGTTATAGGAGACGATTTTAGATTTGGCCATAATAGAGAGGGTGATATAAAATATTTAAATTCTAAAGATTTTATAAAAAAATTTAAAGTGCATGTAATTGCCGAAGAGGAAGGAAAAAATGGAAGATATTCTTCAACATCTATAAGAGAAATGATTAAAAATGGAGAAATGTCAAAAGTAAAAGAAGAGTTGGGATATTTTTATTTAATAGAAGGTAGAGTTATTAAGGGTGCTCAATTGGGTCGTCAAATGGGATTTCCAACAGCTAATATAAATTATAAAGGAAATGTTATTCCAAAGGATGGAATTTATGCAGCTTGGGTATATTATGATAATAAATATTATATGGCGGCGGTATCTACTGGAGTCAGGCCTCATTTTAAAGGTATAAATAGATTTTTAGAAGCATATTTAATAGATTTTAGTGGAGACCTTTATGGAAAAAGAATAAAAGTTTCTTTAGTTGAACACATAAGAGAAGAGATGGTTTTTTCAGACGTTAAGGATTTAAAAAAAGAAATGTCTAAAGATTGTGATAAGGCAGAAAATATTTTAATTAAAAATAAAATATAAAAAATATTATTAGGTAATATTTTTGGAGAATAGAATGGATTATAAAGATACAGTTTTTTTACCAAAGACAAGTTTTGGTATGAGAGGTGGTTTGCCTCTTAAGGAACCTGATATGATAAAGAGGTGGGATAATTTAAATTTATGGAAAAAGTTAAGAGATCAGTCAAAAGATAATGAAAAATTTATTTTACATGATGGGCCACCATATGCAAATGGCGCAATACATATAGGGACATCTTTAAATAAAATTTTAAAAGATATTATAAATAGAAGTAAACAGATGAGTGGTTATAATTCCCATTATATTCCTGGTTGGGATTGTCATGGATTGCCAATAGAGTGGCAAGTAGAACAAAATTATAAAAAAAAGGGGATAAATAAAGATGATATTCCTATAGCTGAATTTAGAAAAGAGTGTAGAGCATTTGCTGATAAGTGGATAGGAGCTCAAATGGATGATTTCAGAAGGTTATTTGTTCTTGGAGATTGGGATAATAGATATTTAACTATGAGTTTTAAGGCTGAGGCGCAGATTGTACGTGAAATTGGTAAGTTTATTACAAATAAAGGACTTTATATGGGTTCTAAACCTGTAATGTGGTCTCCAGTAGAAAAAACAGCATTAGCGGAAGCAGAAGTGGAATATAAGGATATAGAATCTACGGCTATATATGTAACTTTTAAAATCAATAAAGCTCCTATAAATGAATTAGTAGATTCATTAATTCCGATATGGACTACAACGCCCTGGACTATTCCTGCGAATAGAGCCATTGCATATGGGGAAGGTATTGACTATTTATTAATATTAGTGGGAAAAAGCGAAAATTCAGATATTAATATAAACGGAAAAAAAATATTAATCGCTAAAGATAGATTAAATCATTTATTAGAAATATCTAAAATTATTAAATATGAAGTAAGAAATGAGTATAAAGGGAATATTTTAAATAGTACAGAATGTAGTCATCCTCTAAAAAATCTTGGTTATGATTTTATAGTACCATTATTAAAAGCTGAATTTGTAAATACAGATCAAGGTACAGGTTTTGTACATATTGCTCCTGGTCACGGAGAAGATGATTTTGAATTAGGAAGAAAAAATAATATTAGTATTCCTGATTTAGTAGGTGACGGAGGAACTTATAATGATCAAGTTCCAGTTTTTGGTGGTATTCATGTTTTTAAAGCTACAGATCCAGTTTGTGAAGCATTAATACAAACGAATAGTTTATTATCAAAAGAAATTTTTTTACATAGCTATCCTCATTCTTGGAGATCAAAGAAACCAATAATATATCGGGCAACTAATCAATGGTTTATTTCTATGGAAAAAAATAATTTGAAAAAACTGGCCCTTAAAGCAATTGAGGACACTATTTGGGTTCCAGCTATCTCTAAAAATAGAATTAAATCTATGGTAGAAGATCGGCCTGATTGGTGCGTTTCTAGACAAAGAGTATGGGGTGTCCCTATTACAGTATTTATTCATAAGAAGACGGGCGAAATATTAAGAGATGTTAGTGTTATAGAAAGAATTGCAAAATTTGTAGAAAAACATGGGGCTGATGTATGGTTTACAGAAGACCCTCAATCTTTTTTAGGCAAAGAATACAAAATAGAAGATTATGATCAGGTACAAGATATTTTAGATGTATGGTTTGATTCTGGATCAACACACGCATTTGTTTTAGATGGGAATAATAATCAAAAATGGCCTGCAGATTTATATTTAGAAGGAACAGATCAACATAGAGGTTGGTTTCATTCTTCATTATTAGAGTCTTGCGGAACTAGAGGGAGAGCGCCTTATGAATCGGTATTAACGCATGGGTTTGTATTGGATAGCAATGGTAGAAAAATGTCTAAAAGTATAGGCAATGTAATTTCCCCTCAAGATGTTATTAAACAATATGGAACAGATATATTAAGACTTTGGGTTGCAATGACGGATATTACTGAAGATGTGAGAATTGGAGAAGAGGTATTAAAAGGTGTAAGTGAGTCTTATAGACGTTTAAGAAATACAATTCGGTTTACAATTGGTGCATTACTTGAATTTTCTGAAAAAGAAATAGTAAAGTATAATGAAATGCCAGACCTTGAAAAATGGGTATTACACCGTTTAAAAGAGTTAGATTTGCTTCATAAAGAGGCTGTCAATAATTATACATTTCAATTATTTTATAGTGAATTACATACTTTTTGTTCTTCAGATCTTTCTGCATTTTATTTTGATATGAGGAAAGATGCTTTATATTGTGATGAAGTTGCTAATATGACTAGGAGGTCCTCTAGAACCGTTTTAAAGGAAATTTTTAATTGTTTAACTGCTTGGTTAGCACCTGTGTTGTGTTATACAGCTGAAGAAGCTTGGTTAGCTTTTATTGGAGATGAAAATAAAGAAAGTGTCCATTTAAGATGCTTTCCTAAATTAGAAAATAATTGGACTAATAATAAATTGAGAGATTCATGGAATGCTTTAAGAAAGATTAGAGGGGTTATTAATGGGGCTCTTGAAATGGCTAGACAAGATAAAGTAATAGGATCTAGTTTGGATGCAAAAATAAATATTTATATCAAAAATGAGGGTTTTAAATTATTAATGAAGAATATAAATTTAGAAGAATTATTTATAGTATCAAAGGTAGAGTTATTAGAAAGTAATATTCCTGAAGATAGTTATAAAGAGGATATGGTTGAGGGTTTAGGTGTTAAAGTATATAAAGCTGATGGTAAAAAATGTGAAAGGTGTTGGAAAATAGAGTCTATTAGTCCAAATGAAGAGGGTAATACTTTATGTTATAGGTGTTCTGAGGTTATAAAAAATATATGAAAATAAATACATATTTTTTCAGCTTAATTTTTCTTGTAGTTGTTTTAGATCAATTCATCAAATATTTAGTAATAAATTATATGTTAAATAATTATTCCGAAATTGAGGTTTTCCCTTTTCTGAATATAACTTTAGTATTTAATTCAGGAGTTGCTTTTGGTATTTTGCAAAAATTTGGACAGAATTTACCAATTATTCTTACTATTATAGGTTTTGTTTTAGGTTTATTTATTATAATTTGGTCTTTATATTTTAAAAAACATTATATATCAATGGGATTGATTTCTGCAGGAGCTTTTGGAAATGCTATAGATAGGGCAAGGCATGGAGTAGTCATAGATTATGTAGATATATTTTGGAAAAATTGGCATTGGCCAGCATTTAATATTGCTGATATCAGTATTTGTATAGGAGCTTTTATATATTTATATTGTGAATTAACAAGAAAAAGGGTTAAGTAAAGTATGAAGTTTATTATAAAAAATATTTTTATATCTATTTTATTATTATTTCTATTTGTAGGTTGTGGTAAAGAAACAAAAAAGAAAATGGGAATAGTGAATACTCCTCCAGACGAATTTCAAGTTTATAAACAGAAATCTCTTTCAGTGCCGCCTAATTTTGATCTCAGAGCTCCAGATAGTGATGAATTAAATATTAAAGTAATAGAAGATAAAGATTTATTATTCAACGATGAAGAAAAAGTTCAATTAAGTGTTAATGATGAAATTTTATTGATGACATTAGGAAAGGACAAAATAAATAGTAATATTAGAAAGATTATAAATGAAGATAATTCTTTAGAAGATGTAGATAAGTCTACTATAGATAAAATATTAGATTTTGAACCAGTATTTGAAGCAGAAAAAGAAGATGAGGTGCTTGATCCAGAAGCTGAAAAAAGAAGATTAGAAGAAATAAGAGCAGAAATTCAAAGACTTGAAGCAGGACTGGAAGAAGTTGAAGACCCAAATCAAAAAAATGTAGAGACTGAAAATGAAAAGGAAAGCCAAGCTTATGAAAATACTACTACACATTCTATTGCTACTGAAGGAGAAGTAAATAAGGCTCCAAAAAATAATAAAAATGCTTCAAAAGAAGAAAAATCTCTTTTGGATGAAATACTAGATTTTGAAATATTTGGCTCTGAAGATGAAGAAGTAGAAGCTCAAAATCAAAGGGATAGCACTTATTTTGAAAAGAAAAAAATTGAAAAGCAGAGTAAGAAAAAAGATAAGAGTGAAGAATAGCAAATGAGTTTTAATAAAGATTTTATTTTTGAAAGTTCCGGTTGGGATTGTAATAAAGAATCATTGATTGCTGCTAAAAAATTTTTATCTTTAATGAAAATAAAAAGAAAAAATAAAGATATTCCAATTTTTTCGTTATTAGATTCAAATGATGATATTAAAAAAATTATTGATGATACAAAATTTTTTCTTAATTCTAAAAAAACGATTACAGATTTTGTTTTAATAGGGACTGGTGGATCAAGTTTAGGCGCTAATGCTTTAATAAAGACAAATATAAATAATAATTCAAATATTAATTTTCATATATTAGACAGCTTAGATCCTGTTACAATTAAGAATACTCTTGAGAAAATTTTACCAAATACGACTAAATTTTTAGTAATTTCTAAATCAGGAAAAACGACAGAAATTATAGCGCTTATGTTAATAGTAGTGGAATGGCTTAAAAATAATAAAATTAAACCTAAAAAAGCTATTATGAGTATGTTTGATTTTTCAATTGCAGCAGAAAGCTCTATAGCTCAAATTTCAAATGAATATGGAATAAAAGCAACAGAACATCAACCAAATATTGGGGGAAGATTTTCTGCTTTAAGCGCTACGGGATTGCTTCCCGCTTGCATTATGGGAATAGATCCAATGTTATTAAGAAGGGTTTCTAGAAAAACTTTAGATTCTATTTTGAGTGAAGATCCTTCCTTTATTTTAAGTTCATCTATTTTTTCAAATCCTAGAATAAATAAAAATAAATTAAATTGTGTTATTAATTATGGAGATTCTTTATCTGAATTTTTATTATGGTATAGACAATTATGGAATGAATCTCTTGGAAAGGATGGGAAAGGCACTTTTTTGTTAACTGCTAAGGGAAGTTTAGATCAGCATAGCCAATTACAAATGTGGTTAGACGGTCCTAATAATGGTTTATATACATTTTTAAATATTAAAAATTCTAAAAGTGATTTTGATATTCCTATTCATAAAAACTTATCTTTTATACCAAAAATAACTACATCTAAATTATTAGATATGATGAGTCAAGCTACTTATCAAGCTTTAAAAAATAGAGGAAGGCCAGTAAGGAGTATTAGAATTGAAGATATATCTGTTGTATCTACAACTTCATTGATGGTAACTTTTATTATAGAAGTTTTATTAGTTGCGGAACTTTTAAAGATCGATCCTTATAGTCAGGATGCTGTAGAAGACATAAAAATTAATACATTAAGAAATTTAGATAATTATGAGTCAAATTAGAAAACTTCCAAATAATTTAATAAATCAAATTGCTGCGGGAGAAGTTATCGAGAGACCAAGTTCGGCCTTAAAAGAATTAGTGGAAAATTCTTTAGATGCAGGATCTACAAAAATTGACGTTAATATTATAGAAGGAGGAAAATCAATTATAGAAGTAATTGATAATGGCATAGGTATGATAGTTGAAGATTTAGAGATGTGTATAGAGCGTCATGCTACTTCTAAAATTATAGATGAAAATTTAACAAATATTAAATCTTTGGGCTTTAGGGGGGAGGCTTTGCCATCAATAGGGTCAATTGCAGATCTTAGTATAGAATCAAAACATTATGAATCTGATAATTCTTGGAAAATTTCTCTTAATAGCCAAATTAAATCAAAAGTAGAGCCTTCAAGTATTAGATTAGGTACTAAAGTTGAAATAAGGGATTTATTTTATAAAGTTCCTGCTAGATTAAAATTCTTAAAGACTAATAGTACTGAAACGCGGTATTGCAGAGAAGTAATAAAGCATTTAGCGATGTCTCATCCACATGTGTCTTTTAATTTTTCTGCAGATACTCGAAATATTTTTAATTGGGAAGGGAGTAAAGAAAAAAATTTTAAAGGTATAAAAAATAGACTAAAGCAAGTCATGGGGGAAGAATTTTATAATAGTTCTGCCTCAGTTAATAATAAAAAAATTAATATGCAATTGGTAGGTATGGTAGGCATGCCTACTTTAAATAGAAATACGAGTCGTGAACAGTATCTATTTGTAAATAATAGACCAGTTAGAGATAGAAATTTATTAGGAGCTTTACGTGCTTCTTATAAAGGTTTAATGGAACATAATAGGTTTCCAGTAGTAGTACTTTTTATTGAGATTTTACCTTTGGAAGTAGATGTAAATGTTCATCCATCAAAAGCAGAAGTTAGATTTAAAGATGCAGGAAAGGTTAGGTCTTTGATAGTAAATGGAGTAAGGGAAGCTTTAGAATCAGCAGGTTTGAAGTCTGCTGTTGAAATATCAAATAAGATGATTAATTCTTTAGAGGTTCATACTGCTGAAATTAAACAAGGAGAGAATGGATTAAATAATTATCATTTAAGTAATATTGATATACAACCTAGTTCTTTTGTTGAAAATAAAACTAATTTTCATTCTATAGGCAAAAACTTCCCATTAGGGGCAGCTATAGCTCAAGCTCATGAAACTTATATAATATCTGAAACAGATAAAGGTATTATTTTTATTGATCAACATGCTGCTCATGAAAGGATTGTTTTGGAAAAAATTAGGGCGGGTTATTTAAACAATAATTTAGAAAAACAAATATTGTTATTACCAGAGGTTATAGAACTATCTGAAGAATATTATGAAGTTATTAAGAGTCATTTAACAAGTTTAGCAGATATAGGTCTTGTTATTGAAGAATTCGATAAAAATACAGTAGTAGTAAGAGAACATCCTGCTATTTTAAATAAGATTAATTTTAAAGTATTAATTAATGATATTGTAGAAGAAATTATGGAATATGGTTCTGAATTTATTCTTTCTGAAAGATTAGATAATATTTGTGGAAATATGGCTTGTCATTCTAGTATTAGAGCAGGAAGAAGTTTGCAAGCTTCTGAAATGAATGCTTTATTAAGGGAAATGGAAAATACTCCTAATTCTAGCCAATGTAACCATGGTAGGCCAACCTTTATTAAATTAAGTTTAAGTGATATTGAAAGATTATTTGGTAGAACTTAAATTTTTTTAAAAAATAAAATTTCACTAATTCCTTCTATTCTAGATTCAATTAATTGAAAACTATTTGATAATTGAAAATTCGTATTTTTTCTTTTTTCATAAACGTAAATAGCATCATTTTTTAACCATCCACTATTGCTCCATTTTTCTATTATATTAGAAATATCTTTAAAATCATAAGGGGGGTCTATAAAGCATAAATTGCAGCAATATTGTTTCTTATTAGGGGTGCTTGCATCTAATTTTATTACTAAAGAATTTTTTTCTTCATTTAACTTTTTAATGTTGTTAGTAATAGTTTTTATAGAATCAATTGCATTATCAACAAATATGCATCTTTTACACCCACGAGATAAAGCTTCTAATCCTAAAGCACCGCTCCCTGCAAATAAATCTATAACATCTAAATCGTGTATTTTTATATTAATAGATTTAGAATGCATTAATATATTAAAAATTGTTTCTTTTAATCTTGATGAAGTAGGACGTGCACTTGAAGATTTAGGTGTGTTTATATGTTTATTTTTATGTTTTCCAGCAATAATTTTAATCAAAATCAACCTTTTTAATTATATTAGAACTTATTTTTAATTCTTTTGTATCACCCTTTTTTAAGTCATTTAAACTATATGAACCAAAATTGGTTCTAATTAAATTATTAACTTTTAAATTATAAAAACTTAAAATTTTTCTTATTTCTCTATTTTTACCTTCTTTTAATATCATTTCAATCCAAGATATTTTATCTTTAGTATTTATTACATTTAAAATTATATTTTTATAATTAATACCTTCAATTGAGATGCCTTCTTTAAGTCTTTCTATGTTTATATTTTTTATATTTCCATAGACTTTTACTTTATATTTTCTCTCTATATTATTATTAGGAAGTTCAAAGTATCTTTTTAAATTTCCGTTATTAGTTAATAGTAATAGGCCTTCCGTATTGAAATCTAATCTTCCTATATATAATAATTTTTGCATTTTTTGTGGAAGAATATTGTATATTGTTTTTCTGTTTTGAGGGTCTAGTCTACTTACTATGTATCCTTTAGGTTTATTTAACATAAATAATTTTGTTGTAGGTATATTATTAAGTAATATTCCATTAACTATAATTTTGTCATACTTTTGTATTTTTAGGCCCAAGGTATCCACAATTTTGTTATTAACTTGAACTTTTTTTAATTTGATCAATTTTTCAGCTTCTCTTCTTGAACAATATCCTGAGGCAGCAATTCTTTTAGCAATACGTATAAAATTATTTTTATTAATTGAAGTCATTTAACAAGATTTTATAAAATTTTTTATCAATTTTTTATCACCACTATTGATAAAGAATTCAGGATGCCATTGTACGCCTATACAAAATATTTTTTTAGGATCTTCTATACCTTCTATAACTCCATCTTTTGATATTGCATTGATTGTTAAGCCCTTTCCAGCATTTTTAATGGACTGGTGATGAGCGCTATTTACGTGGAGTTTATTTGATGTGACAATGGAATGTAATTTAGTATTTTTTATTATTTTTATTTCGTGTCCTGCTTCGTTTCTTGGATTTTTTTGTTCATGTTCCAAGGGTTTCTTCACTTCATCAGGGATATGTTGTATTAAACTTCCATTATATAGAATATTAATTAGTTGTTCTCCTCCACAAATGCCTAAAACTGGTTTATTTTCTTTAAGCATAAATTTTGTAATTAATAATTCAAAATTAGTTCTATTCTTTTTTAATTTTACAGTTTTATGAACTTTTGAAACACCTGATAATTGAGGATCAATATCAAAATTACCTCCAGTAATTATGAGTCCATCAATTTTTTTACACAAATTTTTAATATTTTCTATATCGTGAGGTATACCTACACTTATACCACCCATAGAATTGACAGATGTGAAGTAATTTTCGCGAATAGCATACCAAGGAAAATTAGAATATGTTTTATTTGTTTCGTGATCTAATGTTAAAGCAATTAAGGGTTTTTTCATTTTTTAAGCATTTTCTTTAATTTATTATTATTTTAGTTATATTCTATAATTAAATATCATGGAAAAAAATAATAAAAATACTTTTATGCTTTTAGCTTTGGAAGAGGCAAAAATAGCCTCTTCCAAAGGCGAGGTACCTGTAGGTGCAATTACTGTAATGAATAATAAGGTTTTGGCTAAATCTAGTAATTGTATGGAAAGTTCATCAAATCCATTAATGCATGCCGAGATGATTGTGTTAGAAAATTCATCTGTAATATTGAAGAAACAAGGTTTATCTATTAGGCATGTAGACTTAGATTTGTATGTGACATTAGAGCCATGTGCAATGTGTGCATATGCAATTTCGTTGTGTAGGATAAAAAATTTATTTTATGGAGCAGATGATGCTAAAGGAGGTGGAGTAAAATTTGGCAGTAAAGTTTTTGATCAAACCACTTGTCATCATAAACCTAATATATTTAGTGGAATAAATAAAAAGAATTGTGAAAGGATTCTTAAAAGCTTTTTTTTAAATATTAGAAATTAATTGTGCCCTATATCTTTTCTATTGAAACCTTCTTTCCAATCTATTTCTTCTATGGCTTTATAGGCTTTATTTCTTGCTGTAGAAATATCTTTCGCTTTTGCTGTCACTGATAATACTCTTCCCCCAATGGCAATAATTTGATTCTTTTCATTTTTGGAAGTTCCTGCGTGAAATACTTTTACATCTGGAATTTTATTAGCTTTATCAATGCCATTTATAATTGATCCTTTTGTATAGCTTTCAGGATATCCTTTAGATGCCATAACAACGGTAAGAGCAACATCATCATAGAATCTTAAGGTAAAATCTTTTAAAGTATGATCAGTAGCAGCAAGAATAGCTTCAAATAGGTTTGATTTTATTCGAGTTAAAATAACTTGGCATTCAGGATCTCCAAATCTTACATTGTATTCTATAAGTTTAGGTCCTTTTGCAGTTAACATAAGACCGGCATATAAAATGCCTTGGAAAGGATTTCCCTGCTTATTCATTTCAATTAAAGTAGGATATATAATATCTGACATAATAATTTTATTTAGATCCTCTGTTAAATTTGAGGTGGGAGAGAAGGCTCCCATACCTCCTGTATTTGGTCCTTTATCACCATCTCCTACTCTTTTATGATCTTGTGCATTAGCAAGAGGAATTGCATTTATTCCATCACATAAAGCAAAGAAGCTTGCCTCGACTCCCTGAAGAAATTCTTCAATTAAAACTGTCTTTCCTGCATCTCCAAATTTACCGGAAAAAGAATCTTCAATAGCGTGCATTGCCTCTTCATTATTATTTGCAATAACTACCCCTTTTCCTGCTGCTAATCCATCAGCTTTTATTACAATAGGAAAATTAATATTTTTTATATGCTGTAAAGCATTTTTTTGGTTTGTAAAAATTTTATATTTTGCAGTTGGTACATTAGCTAATTTACATATGTCTTTAGTAAATTTTTTTGACCCTTCAAGTTGTGCTGCTTTTTTTGAAGGACCAAAGGCTTTTATATTATTTTCACTAAGCAAATCTATTATGCCGTTAACTAATGGAATTTCTGGTCCAGGAATAACTAGGTCTACATTTTTTTTTAAAGATAAATCTAAAATTTCATCGTTGTTATTTATATCTATATCAAAACATTCTGCTTCTTCAGAAATACCTGGGTTTCCAGGTGCGCATAACAATTTAGTTATTAAAGGCGAGTTTGCTAATGCCCAACATAAAGCATGTTCTCTAGCACCACTTCCTAATACCAATACCTTCATTTTATTTTCCTTATATTTAGACTAATTTTTTAATATTATTTATAGTAAATTTAAATAATATTTATAATATTCTCAATTTAAAAATTAAAGAGCTATAGAAAGTTATAATGAGTTATAAAGATTTAGATAGTACTAATATTAAAGAATACACAGTAACAGAACTGAGTAGCGCGCTAAAAAAGACTATAGAAATCAATTTTGATGTAGTTCATGTTCGTGGAGAAGTATCTGGTTTAATGATAGCTCGTTCGGGTCATATTTATTTTTCTCTAAAAGATGATAATAATATTATTCAAGCAATAATATGGTCAAGGGTATCTCAAGGAATTAATTTGAAACTAGAAGATGGAATGGAAGTTGTTGTTATAGGGAAACTTTCAACCTATGCTCCGCAATCAAGGTATAATATTATTGTGAATTCTCTTGAGCTTGCAGGAGAAGGTGCTCTTTTAAAATTAATAGAAGATAGGAGAAGACGTTTAGCTTCTGAAGGTTTATTTGATAATAAATATAAAAAATCTTTACCTTATTTACCTAATACAATTGGAGTTATAACTTCAGAATCTGGTGCAGCATTTCAGGATATAATTATTAGAATCAAAGAAAGGTTTCCAGTAAATATAATTTTATTTCCTGTATTAGTGCAAGGTAATGATGCTCCAAAACAAATTGCTCAAGCGATTAATAAAATTAATTTATATTCTGATAATAACATGGATAGCATAGACTTGTTAATAGTGGGGAGAGGAGGAGGAAGCTTTGAAGATTTAATGGCTTTTAATGAGGAGATAGTAGTTAGAGCGATATTTGAATC
>Ga0163108_10002371_pt1 | contig 13669 bp, 9 predicted proteins | sample Fk1155metaG_FD_109644 | JGI IMG/M metagenome (GOLD analysis project Ga0163108, IMG submission 109644) | Marine microbial communities from the Central Pacific Ocean - Fk160115 155m metaG | ecosystem: Environmental > Aquatic > Marine > Oceanic > Photic zone | place: The Central Pacific Ocean...
ATGGGAGCCTACAGCGTGGCGATCTTCCACGTGGTCACCCACGCCTTCTTCAAGGCGCTGCTCTTCCTTGGTGCTGGAGCCGTGATCCACTCGCTGCACCACGAGCAGGACATGCGCCGGATGGGAGGTCTTCGCCGCCGCCTTCCCTGGACCTTCGCGCTCTATCTCATCGGAGGGCTGGCGCTCTCGGGCTTCCCCCTGACCGCCGGCTTCTTCTCAAAGGATGAGATTCTCCACGTAGCCCATTCGGGCCTCGGCAACATCGGCCCCCGGGGCGTGCTCTGGGGCATCGGCCTCCTGACCGCGCTCTTCACGGCCTTCTATACCTTCCGCCAGATAGCCCTGGTCTTCTTCGGAAGCTACCGCGGAGCCTCCGAGCCCCAGGCTTCTGAAGAGTCGGCAGCCCACGGCCTCGAGCTGGACAAGGTCAAGGAGTCCCCCCTGTCCATGCGCATTCCTCTCATCGTGCTGGCCGCGCTCTCGCTGACGGGGGGATTCCTCGCCATACCGCATTTCCTCCAGCCCGGCATCGAGATCCCGGATGAAGGCAAGCTCTCCGGCCTGATCATCGGCGGAATCGTCTCGATCGCCGGGATCGCGGCGGCCCTGACCATCTACCTGCGCTTTCCGCAAGCGCTCAAGGGCTTCATCTCAAGCGCCCCCGGAAAACTCGCGCACAGGCTCTCTTCAAGAAAGTTCTACGTCGACGAAATCTACCAGAAGCTCATTATCAGACCGATTGGGATCATGGCGGAAATCTGCTTCTACGTGGTCGACCGGCTCATCATTGACATTCTCCTGGTGCACGGCACGGGCTTTGGCGCCAGCGCCCTCGGTCACCTCCTCCGGCGCCTGCAGGATGGCCGCACCCCGACCTACGCGGCCTGGTTCCTCGCCGGCGCCATCGTGGTACTCGCCGTGACACTCTGGGCGGCGGGGGGATAGGTAAGAGCATGAGCATTACCCTCACCCTGCTGATACCTGTCGCCACAGCCATCCTGCTGCTCTGCATCCCGAAAGACAAGACCGCCGAGCTCAGGATGACCGCGCTCTTCGGCTCCCTGGCGACCCTCGCCTTCAGCCTCGCTCTCCTGGGGGGCTTTGACGCTCAGACCGCCGGCTTCCAATTCACCGAGAAGCACGAATGGGTGCCGAGCCTCCACATCCACTATCACGTGGGAATCGACGGCATCAGCCTGTTCCTCGTGGTGCTCTCCGCCCTGCTCACCCCGATAGCGATCCTCTGCTCCTGGAAATCCGTCGAAAAACGGGTCCGAGAGTTCCACATAGCCCTCCTGCTGCTGACATCCGGCGTCATCGGGGTCTTTGTAGCGCTCGACCTGATGCTCTTCTACGTATTCTGGGAGGTCATGCTGATCCCGATGTACCTGCTGGTCGGAATCTGGGGCAGCACCGAGCGGATCCGGGCGGCGGTGAAATTCTTCATCTACACCATGGCTGGCAGCCTGCTGATGTTCCTCGCCATTCTCTACCTCTACCAGCACACCGGGACCTTCAGCGTCGAGGACATCTACCAGAAGCCGCTGACCGGAACGGCCGGCCTGCTCTGCTTCCTGGCCTTCGCGCTCAGCTTCGCCATCAAGGTTCCCCTCTTTCCGGTACACACCTGGCTCCCGGACGCCCACACCGAGGCTCCCACCGCCGGCAGCGTCATCCTCGCCGGAGTACTCCTCAAACTCGGCATCTATGGCTTCATTCGTTTCGCCATTCCCTTCTTCCCCGAGGCTGCGGTCCTGGCGGCTCCCTGGATCTCCGTCCTGGCGATCATCGGAATCATCTTCGGAGCGCTGATGTGCTTCGTACAGGAGGACATGAAGAGACTCATCGCCTACTCGAGCGTCTCGCATATGGGATTCGTCGTGCTCGGCCTCTTCGCCTTCAACGAACAGGGCGTCCAGGGCTGTGTCCTGCAGATGGTCAACCACGGAATCTCTACCGGCGCGCTCTTCCTGCTCATCGGCGCCATCTACGAGCGCCGACACACCCGGCGCATCCTTGATTTTGGCGGCCTGGCGCCGGTGGCTCCAAGGCTCGCCATCATCTTCTTCATCACTACACTCTCATCGATCGGTCTTCCGTTCCTGAACGGGTTCGTCGGCGAATTCCTGATCCTGCAGGGAGCCTACAGCCGGAACGTCTTCTACGCGGCCTTCGCCGGCCTGGGAATCATCCTCGGGGCGGTCTACATGCTGACGCTCTACCGGAGGATCTTCTTTGGTGAAACCGACCGGGAGGAGAACGCCGAGATGAAAGACCTGGAGGGCCGGGAGTTGGCCTTCCTCCTGCCGCTGGTAGGCCTGATGGTCTTCCTGGGGCTCTTCAGCCCCTGGTTTACCGCGAAAATCCAGCCCAGCATCGAGCAGTGGCTGAAACTGGTCCAGACGGGTGGAGGTTAGGAGAGCGAGACGATGGACCACATAACCACATTCCTGCAGTCAAAGCTGACCCTCGGCCAGGGCGCGGCTGCCGAGACCTCCTCCGGACTGATTTCCGCCAGTGATTTCCAGGCGATTCTCCCCGCCCTCATCTTCATCGCGACGGGTACGCTCCTGTTGATGCTCGACTGCTTCAGCCGCGGACTCTCACATACGGATAAAACGGAAAAAGACCGCTCCTCGCTGAGCACTGCGGTCAACTTCCTCGGCCTGCTGGGAACCGTGGTCGCCGGCGCCTTCGCCTGCGCCTCGATGGAGCAGGCGGAACCCTCCTTCGCCTTCCAGAACTACATCCGGGTCGACTCCTTCTCGAGCGCCGTCAGCCTCATCATCATTCTCGGCACCTTCTTCTCCCTGCTGGCCGCCATCGATTACCTCAGGCGCTTCGATGCCGAGCATGGGGAGTTCCACTGCCTGGTGCATTACGCCGCCGCCTCGATGCTCCTCTTCGTACAGGCCAACAATCTCATCATGCTCTTCCTGGCCGTGGAGACCCTGTCGATGGCGGCCTACCTGCTGACAAGCTACCTGAGAGATTCCCGCCGAAGCGTGGAGGGAGGCCTGAAGTACTTTATCCTCGGTTCGTTCTCGAGCGGCTTCCTGCTCTTCGGGCTCACCCTCGTCTTCGGGGCGACGGGAGAGCTCGAGCTCCAGGAGATCGCAAAGAGCATCGCCGGGGGAGAAGCCGACCGCTCTCTCCTGCTCGCCGGAATGGCCCTGGTCGTTGTCGGTATGGGCTTCAAGGTCGGAGCCTTCCCCTTCCACAGCTGGCTTCCGGACGCCTACGAGGCCGCCCCTTCGGTCGCGACCGGGTTCATGTCAGTGACCGTGAAGAGCGCGGCGATCGCGGTGCTGCTGAGGTTCCTGCTGCTGGCCGCGGAGCCCGCGAGCGAAGCCGGGACAGCCTCGGTCACAGAGATTCTCAGCACCGTGTTGAGCCTGCTGGCGATCGCGACCATGCTCTTCGGCAACCTCGTCGCTCTCATGCAGAACAGCGTCAAGAGAATGCTCGCCTATTCCGCCATCGGCCACACCGGCTACCTCCTGGTGGGAATCGTAGCGGCGCTCGGGCCTGGAGGCGAGCTCGCGCGCGGGGCGGTGATCTTCTACCTCCTGCCCTACACGCTCATGTCGATTGCCGTCTTTACCCTGCTGGGGTATATGGGACGGGACGGAAAGGACCGGGAGCTCTTCGAGGACTACAGGGGGCTCTCTACCAGCCGCCCCGCCCTGGCCCTCTGCATCCTGGTTGTCCTGGTCTCCTTTGCCGGAATCCCCCCGACCGCGGGTTTCTGGGCCAAGCTGTACATCTTCCGCGCCGCGATTGCCGGCGGGCATACCTGGCTCGCGCTCACAGGCATCCTGGCCTCGATCGTTTCGCTGTACTTCTACCTGAGGCTCGTGGTGAATATTTACATGCGCCCGGCGGAAGAAGAGTTCGACGCGGACCCCGACTCCAGCCTCGCCAGCGGACTGGTGATCGCCGCCGCGGCCGCGGTCCTTGTCATCCTGGGCCTCTTCCCCGACCTCGAGTTCGGATCACTCATCAAGGCGCTTGGGAAATAGAACGGGACGGATCGCCCTGCTCTTAGAGGATCCCGAGAACCCGGTCCCAGTCTCCGAGGGCATCGAGGGCCTGCGCAGGTGGACCGACCGTATCCGCCTCGAGAGAGCTGAGCGCCTTGACCACGACCGAGATGGCCTTCCAATAGTCGAGGTCTTCATCCAGGGCGGCCGTGAAGGCCGCATCGGTGTCCGTAATCCAGCCCGCCGCGGAACCCCCTGGATCCCTGGTCTCAGCGGAGGCCTGGCCGCTCAGGTGATCGCGGAAACCGAGAATGACATTGACTGCCTCGCTGGCCTTGTCGAGAGCTGCCTCGCCGAAATCGAGGTTGTCACGATAATGTTCCGAGAGCAGGGCCACACGAACCACCCTCCCCCGGATTCCCGACTCCAGCAGCTCCCTCACGGGCACGATATTACCATTGGACTTGCTCATGGTCTGCCCCTCAACGCTGACGGATCCGCTGTGGAGCCAGTAGTGGGCCAGCGGCTCGCGTTCGTCGCCTTCCCCCGCGAGAACGGCGGCCTGGGCCATCTCGAACTCATGATGGGGATTGAGGTTGTCATCCGCCCCGGTGTGAATGTCGAAGTGCTCCCCGAGGTATTTCCTGCTCATCGCCACGCACTCGACATGCCAGCCCGGAAAGCCGCTGCCCCAGGGACTCTCCCAGCGCATCTGGTGCAGCTCATCTGTGCGCCAGAGATCGATGTCGAGAGGGTTCCGCTTCTGAGCTCCCTCGGTGGTCTTCGAGCCATCCTGGAACTCGGCGAGCTCCGCGGGAGTGCTGCCGCAGAGGCAGCCCAACTTCTCGTAGCGGGTGATGTCCAGGTAGAGATTTCCACCTTCGACGTAGGTGGCGCCCGCCTCCTCGAGCAGGCGAATCGTTTCAATCATCTCTTCGACATGTTCGCGGGCCTTGGGGTACTCGTGCGCTCCGCGAATTCCAAGCGCCCGGCGATCGGCATGAAAGAGCCTCATCTCATTTTCCGCCAGCTCCCAGGCGTAGCCGCCAGCCCGCCCGGCGGCGATCTCTACGACATCTTCCTCAAACTCGTTGAGGTGGCCGACATCCGTCAGGTTCATTACCTGCAGAACCTCGTAGCCGGAGCGCTCGAGGTGGCGGCGCAAAACATCAGCCAGCAGGTAGGAGCGGAACTTGCCGATGTGAATCGGCTGGTTGACGGGCGGACCGCAGTGGTACATGCGTACCTTCCTGGGTTCCCGCGAGAGGAAATCTTCCAGGGCTCCGCCGAGAGAATTCTTCAACTTCAACGTCATGAGGACACCTCGATTCGCCTGTGTTTCTTCTTACCCGCCCGGAGCATGATACAGTCATCAACGAGGTCGGAGGAAGTCAGCACCCTGTCTTCTTCAACTTTTTCATCATTGACGTAGAGCCCCCCCTGTCGCGCCAGCCGCCTTGCGGCTCCCTTGGAATCACAGAGCCCGCAATCGTTGAACAACTGGACTACGGGGATTCCCGCCTCGAGGTCTGCGGCCGCCACTTCGTAGGTCGGAACCGAGTCGCCTCCCCCTCCCTTGTTGGAGAAGAGGGCCTTGGCGGCCTCCGCCGCCTGCTCCGCGGCCTCCCGGCCATGGTTCAGGGCAGTCGCCTCGAGAGCCAGGGTCTGCTTGGCCTGGCGGATGTCCGCCCCCTCGAGAGCCTCCAGGGCTGCTACCTCCTCCACGGGAAGAAGCGTAAAAAGCCTCAGGAATCGACCGACATCGCGGTCGTCCGTATTGATCCAGAACTGGTAATAGTCGTAGGAACTGGTGCGCTCGGCATCGAGCCAGACCGCGCCGGCCTCGGTCTTTCCCATCTTCGCGCCGCTGGCCGTAGTGATGAGAGGAAAGGTAATCCCGTAGGCCTGGTTGCCATCAACCCGCCGAATGAGGTCGATACCGGCTACGATATTTCCCCATTGGTCGCTGCCGCCCATCTGTACCTGGCAGCCATGACGCTGGTTCAGCACGAGGAAATCGTAGGCCTGGAGAATGCTGTAGTTGAACTCGAGAAAGGACAGTCCGCTCTCGGAATCGATCCTCAGCTTGACGCTCTCGGCGCTCAGCATCCGGTTGACGCTGAAATGGCGCCCGATATCCCGAAGAAAATCGACATAGTTGAGCTCGAGGAGCCAGTCGGCGTTGTCCACCGCGAAACCGGCGCTGCCGCCGGCCTGCTCGTCTCCGGGCTCGCGCAATTCCAGGAAGCGGGAGAGCTGGTTACGGATTCCGAGCAGATTCTCATCGACGCTGTCCTCGCCGAGCATCTTCCGCAGCTCGGTCTTGCCGCTTGGATCGCCGACCCGGCCGGTCCCTCCGCCCACCAGCGCGATGGGACGATGCCCGGCACGCTGCAGGTGTACGAGCGCCATGATGGGAACAAGGCTCCCGACATGCAGACTGCTAGATGATGGATCGAAACCGATATAGGCGGGTACGGTATTCCCTCCCTCACCGAAGAGCTTCTCCAGCGCGGCTTCATCCGTTGTCTGTTCTATGAAACCCCGTTCCCGCAGGGTGTCGAGAAAACCGCTCACACGCGTCCCCTTTTCATATTGAACCTTTTACGCCCGTCACCTGTGACTGATCACCAATTACCGTCGACCTGCTTCAGGGCATCCACCGCCAGCACGATGGCATGCTCTTTATCATCAGGCAGTCCGCCGATCATTGCTTCGATTTTTTCCCGGTCCAGTTCCCGGACCTCTTCCCGGTTTTTTCCGGAGACCACCTCGGTCAACAACGAGCCGACACCGATGGCCGCCGGGCAACCGTAGACCTGGAACCTCGCGTCCCTGACAAGCCCCTCCTCATCCCTTGCGATAAAGAGCCGCAGAAGATCTCCGCACACGGGGTTTTCGACCTCCACGCGCAGATCGGCATCTTCAAGGACCCCTGCATTCGAAGGATTGCGGAAGTGCTCATCCAGGATGCTCATAGCAAGCCGTCGATCTTCTCCTGGTAGGCTGACTTGGGATAGACGCCGACATCCTGGTCAACCTTCTCCCCTCCCTTGAAATACAGAACAGTAGGAACTGACATGATGCCGTAGGTGGCGGCGGTCGACTGGGCATTGTCGATATCTACCTTGCCGACCTTGACCCGGCCTTCATAGTCTCCGGCCAGCTCATCGATGATGGGCGAAAGCTGCTGACAGGGTCCGCACCAGGTCGCGCTGAAATCAACCACGACCGGGGTCTCGGAATTCAGGACTTCCGCTTCAAAATTGCTGTCATCAAATTCAAGGGCCACGACACTCTCCTTTCAATTGGAATCTGTTCTGCATCAGGACTCCCGGAAACCAACCGAGCCTCCCTGGCTCAAGCCAGCCGGCAAAGGCGCTCACCGCCTCCGCTTCGGACTTCACGGGGCGCGTATTATAGACGAAGCGGCCCTGAGTGAGGTAGATTCTGGACCGCAATTTTACACTTCGTTGAGACTCTCCAGGCCTGGCAGGAGAGGTTTTTACCTGATCTGAATGGACAGCTACCATATGGGCTCTAAAATAATTTTCTGCGGGATCAATACAATCCCGCGAACCTGCAAACGCGTCAGAGACAAATCGGGATAGCTTTATGAAACACAGGCGGCTGATGCTTGCGGCTGTTCTTCTTCCCTTTTTCATGGCCATACCGGCCTTCGCCGAAGCCCAATTCGACCTGGTGCCGGGGCAGGGAGGCGACAAGGAACACGCAAGCTGGAAGATCACCCTCGAACCGGCAAAGCTCGCCCCGGGAGCGCGTGGCGAGATCGTCGCCTCCTACCAGACCACGAAGGGCTGGTATATCTACGCGCCCGACCATGCCGCCAGCACGGGCCTGCCGACCTCTGTCAAGGTCAGCTTTACGGGAAGCGGAGCGGCTGGAGCGAAACTCGATAAAAAGCTCATCTTCCCGGCGCCGAAAAAGAAGGTGCTCGAGCTCTTTGATGAACCGGAGACCCACCTGACACTCGAGGGCAAGGGACAGATCCGCCAGGGCTTCGTGGTGCCGAAGGACGCGCCGGCGGGAAAGCTAGAGGTCAAGGTCGCCCTGAGCTACATGGCCTGCAGCGACCTCCTCTGCGACCCCAAGGCCGTCGCTACTGAGAATCTCGTCGCCATGATCACCGGCGCGCCCGCGGAAAAAACCGCTCCCGTCAAACCGAAAGCCCCGGCGGAGCAGCAGGAAAAACCGGCTGCCGGCATCGAACTCGGAAATCTCCTTGGATCAGGCCCGGCCGCTGCCGGCGGCGCCGCGAAGCATGCCGCATTCGAATTGAAGGTCTCACAGGCTGAAATTCAGCGCGGCGGAACCGCCGAGCTCATCGTGCGCTACACGATGGCCAGGAACTGGTACATCTACTCCCCCGACCATATCAGCCCTTCAGATCCTCCGCTTGGAAGGCCCTTCGAAATTACCATTCCCGAAGGACAGGTCGCGACCGGCGAAGGCGAGCTCACCTTTCCGCCCTCACAGAAGAAAAACATGGGCGACTTCGGAGCGGGTCCCGAGATTCACAGCGTGCTCAAAAACACCGGGGAGATCCGCCTGCCCCTGCGCGTATCGAAAGACGCTGAGCCCGGCAAGCAGCCCCTGAAGATCGAGCTTTCGTTCATGGCCTGCGAGGAGAAAACCGGTATCTGCGATCCGCCGACTACGACGACCCACAGTGTCGCATTCACGGTTTCCGAAAAAGCAGGCACCGAATCGACTTCCAGCCCTTCCGCGGTAAAGCCTCCTCCCGATTCAGCGAAACCGCCCGAAGCTGACGGCCAGCAGCCCTCTGCGAAGAAAAAAAGCCTGTTCAGAATCATACTTGGAATGGGTATTTTCGGTCTGACGATGGCGACTCCCTTTGTCCTCCTTGCTCTCTTTCCGGGCTGGCTGAAATCGATGCCGCGCTCGGGCGTATGGATGCATACGGTAAAGGTCTTTCTCGGCTTCCTCGAGATCGCCGCGGCTTTGAAATTTTTCTCCAACGCGGACATCGCCTATTTCGGCGGCGAGGATTTCCTCATCAGCCGTCAGCTCTTCCTGATCTTGTGGGCCGCCATTTTTCTTGCTGCCGGCATCTACCTGGCCGGAGCCCATCATCTCTTCAAAAACGTGTCGCTACCCCGTATCGCTTCGGGCCTCCTGGTAACAACCCTTTCCATTTACTTTTTCACCTGCTCGATTCCCGGAGCGGAGCTTGACCAGTTGACAACCGCCCTGGCTCCTCCCCCGCCTCCCGCTCCGGAAGATTCCAGTAAACCGATGATCGTAAAAGACGATTTTGAAGAAGGGATCCGCCAGGCAAAGGCACGCGGCGACAAGCTCACCCTCATCAACTTCACAGGATTCACATGAGTGAATTGCCGCCAGATGGAGTTCTCCATCTTCCCAAAGCATGAAGACCTGTTGAAAAAATTCGTCGAGATTCGCCTGCATACCGACCACAAAGACGAAAAACTGGAAAAAGCAGCTTTAGATCTGCAGTTGAAAATGGCCGGCACAAAGGCGCTGCCCATTTACATTCTCGTCGATCCGAACCATCCCGAAGTGCCCGTCTCGAAAATCGTCGGAGCCGACCCTCCCGGCAGCAGCAGGTTTGCTGACTGGCTGAAGAGCGGGGGAAAACAAACCGATGACACCTCAGGCGGGCTCTGGAAATTGATCGCCAGCTGCATTCTCGGCGGGCTCGTCGCCCTGATCATGCCCTGCACCTATCCGATGATCCCGATCACGATAGCCTTCTTCACCAAGCAGGCCGAGGCGAGAGCGGGCCGGATCCTGCCCCTGGCTCTCTGCTACGGACTTGGAATCATCCTCTGCTTTATTATATTTGGTGTCGCCGTGGGTGGAGTCATCATCTCCATTGCCCAGGGAGCCATTCTCAATATCATCTTCGGGGTCGTTTTCCTGGTCTTCGCGCTCAGTTTCTTCGACCTCTTCACGATCCGCCTTCCCGCGAGCGTCAACAACCTGGCCTCCAGGGCCAGCGGTGGTTCCGGCCTGGTCGGAGTTTTCCTGCTGGGAGCAACGCTGGTCATCACTTCGTTCACCTGTACGGCCCCGGTAGTGGGAACTCTGCTTGCGGAGCTGGCTGTCCAGGAGCCAAAAAGCTCCGAAAGCCCTGATAAGTAACAAATTACGCTCCTCGTTGCCTGATCGGGCTGTAGAGTTTAAACTTATGCAGTTAAACCTTTTACGCTCCGGAAGGTGACAAAAGTCGTATCGGCTGCTGTCATCCGCGATGTTCACGATGCAAACGCGACACTCCCTGCTTTCCCTGCTTGGCCTTACGGCTGTTCTGGCAGGTTCCCTTCTATTGCAAGCCAACGCGCAGGACGACCCGCCCCTCGGGGAAGATCTCGTCCGCTGCCGTCATTGCGATGACAAGGGGAAGATGGCCTGCCGAAGCTGCGAGGGAAAAGGGAAACTCTACAAGACCTGCACCCAATGTAACGGTGGAGGGCGGCGGCCCTGCCGCCAGTGCAATAAGCCGAATGCCGAAGAGCCCAACGAAGCCGGGCCGGGAAAAATCTCCTGTGGATATTGCGGCGGTGACGGAAAATTCGGCGTCCGGGACAAGAGATGCCCGAAATGCGGCGGCGGCGGCTCCTATCCCTGCCCCAGCTGCCGCGGCAAGGGCGATCATAAATGCAAAACCGAGCTACCGGCGGGTATTTGCCCAAGCTGTCGTTTCACCGGTAAGGAAACCTGCAATATCTGCTATGGAAAGCGCTGGGTTCGTCGTGAGCCAGTCCCCTCGCGAACAAAGCCGGGAGAGGAAAACAGCAAGAGCCCCGGGAATGGACAGGGGAACGAAAACGAGATCGACCCCGGTACGCTGGTGGAAGACATCCAGAAGCGCTTTGATTCGCTGACCGCCATCCGGGCGAGAGAAACAGAGATCGATACCGGTGAGCTGAGGAGGAGTTGCGAGAAAGGAATGATCTCCAGCAAGGGCTTCCTCGAGCGGCTCGAGCGTTTTAAGGACAATCCCGGAAGCCCGGAAGCATCGAGGGCTCTCTATGACGAGATCCTGCAGACCCAGAAAGATCTGAGAGCTCTCAAGGGGGATCTGTTTGAGCTCGACACCCTGCTTCTTGAATTCGAGAAGGCGTACCGCCGCTGCGAAGCCCGGCTGGAGAGTCGTCCGAAGAGCCCCTTCAATACGACCAAGAAGAAGAAGGAGCTGGAGTTCTGGTCTGAGAATATCGCCTTCTCACTCAAAGCCGCCGAGAAGCTTGCGAGTGACCTGGGGAAGGGCGAGGTCTTCCTTGCCGGTAAAACGAGCGGAAAAATCGAAGAGGATCTGAATCTCTTCGACAGTCGGATCCAATCAGAGGAAGCCGCCGCCGCGGCCGCCGTCGTCAAGCCCCCGGAAGATGTGGCTGAGATAAAGACCACCCCCCCAGAGACCTCCCCGGACACAGAGACCGGAACAGCCTCCGCTGAAAAAGAAGCGCCTGCTGACAAACTGGAGCCCGGCCCTGAAAAGGCGAAAAAGGAATCCGGAAAGAAGCCAGCCGCCAAGACCGCCTCGAAAAGCGGCGATGATGGAGCTGGTGTTCTCCTGGGCGTCCTCTGCGGGCTGGGCGGAGCTCTGGCCGGGGCGGGGACGCTGCTGCTCTACCTCAGAAAGAAACACTACTTCTGAGCCTGGGCAACCTGATATCCACGCCGCCAGCCGCCCCCTGGTGGGCAATACAGACGATTCAGTCGCTCTCGTTAGAGAAAGTCCCGAGGGATTCCGCCGCGTCGGCCACGACCTCCGTCACGGAAGCCCTCCCTACTCTTGAGAGGAAGCAGAAGAAGAATCGCCGCCGCCATCTCCATCCTCAAGCCCCTTCTTTGACAGCTTGATGCGTCCCTGGTTGTCGGTGCCGAGGCACTTGACCTTGATGATGTCTCCAATCGAGACCAGGTCACCGACCTTGTCGACAAAACCGTCCGCAAGCTCGCTGACGTGAACAAGACCTTCCTGGCCGGGAAGAACCTCGACAAAGCAGCCGAAGTCCTTGATCGAAACGACCTTGCCCTCGTAGATCCTGTTGGCCTGGACCTCCTCGGTCAGGGCCTCGATCTTTGCCTGGGCTCCCTCGGCACCTTCCATGTCGGTACTCCAGATCGTCACGACTCCATCGTTCTCGATCTCGATGGTCGTCCCGGTCTCTTCCTGGATGCTCTTGATCATCTTGCCTCCAGGTCCAATGATCAGGCCGATCTTCTCAGGATCGATACGGATCTGGATGATCCTCGGAGCATAGGGAGAAATATCGGCGCGCGGCTTATTGAGAGCCTTGAGCATCTCCTTGAGGATGTGAATCCTTCCCGCCTTCGCCTGCTCCAGAGCCTGGCCCAGGAGTTCCTGGCTGACCCCGGTGATCTTGATGTCCATCTGAAGGGCCGTGATCCCGAACTGGGTTCCAGCAACCTTGAAATCCATGTCACCGTTGTGGTCCTCGCTGCCGAGGATGTCGCTGAGAATAGCGATGTTGTCGCCATCCTTGACCAGCCCCATGGCAATACCCGCAACCGGCTGGCGAATCTTGACTCCAGCGTCCATGAGCCCAAGAATGCCGCCGCAAACCGATGCCATTGAGGATGAGCCGTTGGACTCGGTGATATCCGAAACAATTCGGACTGTATAAGGGAAATCCTCTTCCTCGGGAATGACCGCGGCCAGGGCCCTCTGGGCGAGGTTGCCGTGACCGATCTCCCGCCGCTTCGGCCCGCGATTGGGCCAGGACTCACCGACGCAGAAGGCCGGGAAGTTATAGTGAAGCGTGAAACGCTCACGGTACTCTTCACCAAGCCCATCAACGATCTGCTGGTCCTTGCCCGTTCCAAGCGCCACCGAGACAAGAGACTGGGTCTCGCCGCGGGTAAAGAGCGCGGAACCGTGGACCTGCCTGGGAAGAACTCCGACCTCTCCCTTGATGTCCCTGATGTCGGTAGTGGAACGCCCATCTGTTCTCGTTCCCGAGAGGATAAGTTCGCGTTCAGCCTCCTCGGAGAGCCCGCGCAGGAGCCTCTTGACGAGATCGCGTTCGGGAAGCGAGGGATCCGGCTCCGCACCCTCTTCAGGCTCGGGACTGACCTCATCCAGGCAGACCGAGATATACTCGGACACCGCGCTGCTGCGGGCATGCTTGCCTTCGGTCAGCAGCTTTTCACGGAAACCGTCAAAATACTTCGATTTGAGCTCAGCTGTCTGCTCCGAGTGGTCCGGAAGATCCTCCAGCTCCATTTTGGGCTTGCCGCACTGGGCGACGAGCTCGTTCTGCATCTCAACGATCTCGCAGATGACCTCATGGGCCTTCGCGATAGCCTCGATCACCTTCTCTTCGGAGACTTCCTTTGCGCCGCATTCGACCATCGTGACGGCTTCCATTGTTCCGGCAACGACGAGGTCAAGCTTGCTCTCCTTGAGTTGCTCGTGGGTGGGGAAAACAATCAACTCATCCTCGATCAACCCGATTCGCACCGTCCCCAAGGGGCCGAGGAAGGGAATATCGGAAACGCTGAGGGCAGCTGAAGCCGCGATTCCGGCCAGCACATCAGGATCATTCTCCTGGTCTACCGAGAAGACCTGCGCCGCTACAGATGTATCCGCCACCGCGGAATTCTTGGTGTAGTTGTCCGGAAACATGGGACGGATCGGCCTGTCGATCAGG
>Ga0163108_10002373_pt1 | contig 13664 bp, 9 predicted proteins | sample Fk1155metaG_FD_109644 | JGI IMG/M metagenome (GOLD analysis project Ga0163108, IMG submission 109644) | Marine microbial communities from the Central Pacific Ocean - Fk160115 155m metaG | ecosystem: Environmental > Aquatic > Marine > Oceanic > Photic zone | place: The Central Pacific Ocean...
GCTCACCGCAACAGCGTCCCGGGTCAAGCGTCCGGCCAGTGCGCAAACCGGTGCTGGCAGATCGTCTCGAGAACCGGCCTGGGACTCCCGTCCGACCCCAGCAGTCCAGCCCGGGCAAACTCGCACGAACCGGCATCGTCCAGGTCCGCCCAGGTGATTCCTACCACGCCCTGTTTCGCCAACAGCAACGGCAAAACGCCATTCACCCACGCCGCCTGCCGCTCCTCGGTCCATTCTCCAGAATCCGACCCGTTCTCGTTGACGCCTGCCCCGGCCCCCACGAACATCCCTCCCGCATCCTGTCCCCCGGTGGAAGGGGCAGCGATGGTCACGTGCAGTGGCAGGCCCAGCGTACTCCAGAGATCGATCAGCCTCGAGAGATCCATCAGATCCCGACGTCCAGGTTCGGTGGGCGAAAACCCCGAGGTAATTTCCAGGCTGATCCCCGAGAGGCCTGGTGCGGAGCGGACCAGGGCGTCGACAAATTGCAACGGACTGAGCAGGTGTCCACCACGTGCCTGGTAACCGCCCCAGGGCTGTTCAACCCGAACCAGCAGCTGATCGAATTCCCCGACCTGACGGGCGATGTCGACACTACGCGCCAACAATGCCAGTCGCCCCTCCTCACCCAGGGCAAGTTCACCGCCGGTATTGACCCGTGAGGCGATCTCCCAGACCCGGATCCGTCCCACGTAACGGCTCAACGCGGTCTCGACAAAATCACACACGAAACTCTGCAGGTTCTCGACATCACCCGACCAGGCCGACAGCCAGTCCGGCAGTCCCTGCGATCCAAAATCCAGTAAAGGGCCACCGTGAGCGAGCAGTTTGCGCTCGAGACTCCAGTCCAGCAACGCGTCGGTGGCTTCCCAGGCATACTCACCTTCTTCCTCCTCGACCTGTCGCCAGCCGACCGGGATCAGCACCGAGTTGAACACGTTCGGGGGTACGGCATCCCACGACGGCGGAAATCGCTTTCCCAGGCCACACCCCAGCGACGTGGGAAAATGCGTCGACCGGCGGGACCGCACCGAGAGTCTCTGGGCGACATAGGCCGTTGTCAGCAGTTGGGCGGAATTGTGAGCGTGAACCAGCGCGGCCTCAGCCAACCGACACGCTTCCTCCGGGTCATCCTGCAGCGCCGTCGCACGGGCGAAGATCCGGTGTGCCTGCCGGCTGGCTTCCTCGTAACCCTCCGGGACAACCATCCCGGCGATCTCCCAGGCCGCCTGTTGATTCCGCAGCTGGCCGATCTTGCCACGAGCCAACTCGACTGGCAACAGGTACGTGGCGTCCTGCTCTCTCAGGCTCGACGTACTCACCACTGTCCGACCGTACCCGGCCACCGGCCAGGCCACGTGCAGTCGCCCGCTCTCGGAGGTGGGACGGCGACAAACCAGCTCGTCACCCTCGCGTTCGACCCGCGTCGGAAACACGCGGCCATCAAACCCGCTGATGTAAGCCTGCTCGGCCTCCGGCCAGCCTTCCAGGAACCCTGCCGGACACACCCGGAATCGCATCACGCCCATGACCGACCCCAAAGGAAATGTCCAGGTGACCGCGTACCCGAGCCGCCCGTCGCCCGTGCCGATCCCACCAGCTCAGTCTAGCCCTCTCCCGGACCGTTGTCCAAGTGCCACGGGGCAGGTCAATCACCACCTGATCAGCATGGAACTTGATGACGTCCTGCTGCCGGGAGCCGTGGACCGTGCGGCCCTCGAGGGCCGCAGCATGGTGGTGACCAAGACCGACGTCGTTCCGATCGAGTGCGTCGTTCGCGGCTATCTCTCCGGGTCGGGTTGGAAGGAGTACCCGCGAGACGGATTGGTCTGTGGAATCGCGTTGACCAAGGGATCCCTGCCCGATGAGGTCGTTTCACAGACCCGGGAGAAATACATCGACGCCTACGACTTGCTGGTGGGCGAGGAGTTTCCCTGGGCCTAGTCACAACCGCCCATTGCAAGGACTCCGGCGCCCCCGCATAATGGAGTAGCGATGTTCGGCAACGAGGCCGAACGAACGAGGTCGATGTAGGAGGGGGGGCCATGGATACTCCCGATCCATCAGTACCGGAGAATCCGCTGCCCGGTGACGAGCAAGCCACCGTCGGCGGCTCACCGGACGGTTCGGCACAGGATGTAGCCGACGAGGAGAACCTGCAGGAGACCTTCGTTCCCGGTGACGCTGACACCGGTACCGGTGACCTGGCCGATATGGCCAAGTCGGCCGACGAGCCGCAGGACTCGGAACCGACCGCTGCAATATCCTCGGCCGACACCGGCGACAGCGGCGACAGCGGCGACAGCGGGAGCAACCGTAAGAGCAAGGCGTCGCAGCTGGGCGATTTCAAGCTGTTGAAGAAGCTCGGTGAAGGTGGCATGGGCGAGGTGTACCTGGCCCGGCAAGAGGGCCTCGACCGCAAGGTCGCCCTAAAAGTCCTCTCCAAGCAGCTCGGCAAGAAACAGGACTTCGTGGATCGCTTCTTTCGTGAAGCCCGCGCGATGGCCAAACTCGACCATCCCAACGTCGTGAAGGTCTATGCGGTCGAAGCCGACAAGGGCCGTCACTACGTCGCGATCGAGTTCATCGACGGCCAGAGCATGCAGGACTGGAGCGACGAACTGGAACGGTTGACCGTTCCCGACGCGGTGCGTGTGACCCTGCAGTGTGCCGAGGCCCTGTTGCACGCGCACGAGATGAACCTGATCCACCGTGACATCAAGCCCGACAACGTGCTGGTCACCAAGGCGGGCATCGTCAAGGTGGCCGACTTCGGTCTCGCCAAGGCGGCCGACGACGACGTGTCGATGACCCAAAGTGGCACCGGGCTGGGCACCCCGCTCTACATGGCGCCCGAGCAGGCTCGAGACGCCAAGACCGTCGATCTGCGTGCCGACATCTACGCGCTGGGCTGCAGCCTCTACTGCTATCTCACCGGCGAGCTGCCCTTCAAGGGAACCACCGCGTTGGAACTGGTGATGGCCAAGGAGAAGGGTCTGTTCACTTCAGCTCGCAAGCTCAACTCCGACATCCCCGACCGGCTCGACCTGATGATCGACCGGATGATCGCCAAGGACCCCAATCACCGGTATCTCAACTGCAGCGACCTGATCAAGGACCTGCAATCACTGAACATCGCATCCGACGCCCTGAGTTTCATTGAGGGCGCCTCGTCCGCCTCGTCGGGATCGAGCGTCGCCAGCAGGCCGGCGGCGAACAGAAAAACCGCCACCGCATCGGCCACGTCGGGCCTGTCGTCTTTGCCGGCCGTCAGCCTGCCTCCCCCCAGTTCCACCCGGGACGCCGCCAAGCAACGGGCCCAGGTGGCCAATAACGCCGAATGGTTCGTCCAACATACCAATGCCAAGAAACGCACCGTCATCAGCCGGATGACGACTGAGAAGGTCCGCCAGGCAATCGCCGGCAAACTGCTCGATCTCAAAGCCCGCGCCAAGCAGAACGAAAATGAGCTCTTCCAGCCACTGGCGCAATTTGCCGAGTTCGAACCGGCAATGAAAAAACGCCTTTCCCAGGCCCGCTCGGACAGCCGCGGGGGCGGATTGAAGGATATCTATCAGAAGCTCGACAAACAGCACCAAAGCCGCCGTCGCTGGCGGTCGCTGAGTTTCCTGTTTCGCAGCTTCATGGGCTGGGTCTGGCTGACCGTCGCACTGGCCGTCCTGATCCTCGGATCGGCGGGCCTGTGGGCGCTGGTGGATTCAGAGGCCTCGTTCGAGAAGTTGAAGAGCTTCCTTGGGCTTTCCGGATAGTCGGCCGGGTTCTGTCGAATGCACCGGTTGTCACATTCAGTCGAGGGGTTCCGCCGCAATTGGTCGATAGCCTCTTCTGGTGCCCCTCCCGCGAGCTTTCCTCATGTTGCGTCTGCCGGCCGCTGCCGTACTGCTGCTGACCGGGCTGCTGATCTCCCCCGGGTTGATCGCCGGCGAGATCCGCCTCTCCGACGGCACTCTTCTCCGGGGCAGGATTCGACCGCTGCAATCACTCTCGCTGGCCTCGCAGCGCAGTGTTGGTGAACTGACGACCTACCCCATCGTCGAAGCCTCGACCTCGCTCAAACGCTACTTCGTTCCTTCACGGAGCGTGGCCGAGTTGAACAACGACGCGGACCTGGACCGCTTCGAGACGTTCGAACTCTCGACCCGAAAAATCCGCTTCTCGACAAAGGTGCAATCGCTGGGTGTTCCGATCGAGGTCGGACCGTTCGATGACTTCGGCCGTCGCAAGCTGGTCTTTCGCATGAAGGACCGGCTGCTGAATGTCTACCAGTCGGTCACCCGCCTGACACCGCACCACGCGACAGTCGTGGCGCGGAGTCTGGGCTGGACACACGGGATCGCGACCAATGCCCTGCCGCCGGACATACTCGACCGCTGGCTGCGTCGTGTCACCGACGCCAGCTCGCTGGACGATCGCCTGGCGATCGCCCGCTTCTACCTGCAGGCCAACATGTACAAGCAGGCCGGCAGCGAACTGCAGAAGATCCAACGCGATTTTCCGGACCAGCAGGCCAAGATCGACAGCCTGCAGGCCAAACTCGACGAGCTTGTCGGCCAGAAGATCATCGATGAACTGAAACGCCGCAGAAAAAACGGGCAACACCGCCTGTTCCGTGCCGCCCTGGAGAAGTTCCCCGCCGAACGGCTCAGCAGCGCGATCCGGCAACAGGTTCGCGAGATGCTTCGCGAGGACCGAAAGCAACAGGATCGGTTGGCCAGCGCCAAGCGACTGCTGGCCGACGAACTGGCCGCGATCACCGAGGCCACTCTGCGCGATGAACTCAAACCGCTGGTGGTCGAGATGACCGCCAAGCTCGACCTCGAATCACTTGTTCGACTGGATGCCTTTCTTCGTTTCGCAGACGACACGACACTCTCGCCGGCCGAAAAACTCGCCCTGGCGGGCTCGGGATGGTTGCTGGGCGCGGGCAACGCGATCACCAATCCTCGAGATGCCACGACACTGTTGCAGGCCCGTAACCTGCTGCTCGAGGCTGTCCGGGCCGATGAAGCCGACCGATCCGGCCTCGTCTCACGCATGGAGTCTCTCGAGGGCATCTCGCCGGAACGCGTCTCGCAACTGATTTCCGGCCTGCCGCCGCTGGTCGAAACGCCGACGGCACGACCCGGTGTGCCCTTGCACCTGACCGCCCCGGATGCCGACTTCGGCTACTGGATCCTGCTTCCGCCCGAATACAACCCTCACCACAGCTACCCGGCGCTGGTCATTCTCCACGACGCCGGCGGATCGCCGCGTGCGAGCCTTGGCTGGTGGGCGGGAACCGAGCAGAAGCCAAGGCCGGCCCGGCAACGCGGCTACATCCTGGTGGCTCCCGAGTTGCCCGGAGTCGCTGGGCCGAGCACGAACAGCCCCGTCGGTGCCCGAAAAAACAACTCGACCAGCCTGCAGGTGGGACCGGCGTTGCACGAAGCGGTACGCCGGTCACTGGTCGACGTCCGCCGGCGATTCCACGTCGATTCGGATCGTATCTTCCTGTCCGGTCACGGACAGGGTGCGGCCGCGACGTTTGAGATCGGGATGTCGCACCCGGACTGGTTCGCGGGCATCATCCCGATTGCCGGCGCGATGACCGACTATTGCACCTACTACTGGGCCAATGCCCGGAAGCTGCCCTGGTACGTGGTCAACGGAAAACTCGATCGGCCACGACTCGAAAAGAATGCGATGGGCCTCAACCGCATGCTCAGGCACCGGTTCCCGATCGTCTATTGCGAATACGTGGGACGGGGATACGAGTCGTTTGCCGAGGAGCTGTTTGCGATCATCGACTGGATGGATCGGCAAAAGAGATCCAGGGATCCCCGGGAACTCGAGGTCGGTACTCTCCGATCCAGTGACAATCGCTTTCACTGGGTAAAGATGAACGGGCTTCCGCTGACCGAAACCCGTGGCAAGCGGATGAAGCCGCTGCGATTGGCCGCCCGGATCACACCGGGGAACTCGATCACCGTTTCCTCGGCTGCCCGCGAGACCACGCTCTGGCTCTCGCCGGATCTGATTGACTTCCAGCGGCGCGTGCAGATCCGAGTCAACGGTCGTCGCGACAAGAACCGGTTCCTGACGCCAAGCGTTTCGGACATGGTCGCGGACTTCCATCAGCGAGCCGATCGGGAGAAGCTCTACTGGTTACGACTCGACTTTGAATGAACCGCTGCCCCCGCTCGCCTGCCACCCGCCCATGACCCGCCTGATCGCCGCCGCCATCCAGATGACCTCCACGGCGGACAAGGACCACAACCTCGACACCGCGTCTCGACTGGTCGAGGAGGCCGCCGGGCGGGGCGCCACGCTGGCCGTGCTTCCCGAGTTGGTGACCGTGCTGGGCGAGCCCGAGGTGATCGTGGCCGGGGCCGAGGAAGTGCCCGGCCCCGCGAGCCGCCGGCTTGGCGAACTGGCGGCCCGTCTCGAAATCACCCTGCTGGCCGGCAGCCTGGCGGAACGGCGTCCCGGTCACGACCGGATCTCCAACACCAGCCTGCTGCTTGGTCCCGATGGGCGGCAACTGGCGGCCTACCGCAAGCTGCACCTGTTCGACATCGACCTGCCCGACCGGGTCAGTTTCCAGGAGTCAGCATTCGTCGAACCCGGCGACTCGGTGGTGGTCACCGACACGCCCGCCGGACGACTGGGCCAGGCCACCTGCTACGACCTGAGGTTTCCCGAGTTGTTCCGGGCCCTGGTCGATCGCGGGGCCGAGATCATCACGGTCCCCTCGGCCTTCACCCAGGCCACCGGCCGCGACCACTGGCAGGTGCTGCTGCGGGCCCGGGCGATCGAGAACCAGGTCTTCATCGTCGCCGCCAACCAGTTCGGCAACCACGCCCCGGGCATCACGACCTACGGACGATCGGTGATCATCGATCCCTGGGGCACCGTGCTGGCCACCGCCGCCGACGGCGAGGGCGTGATCACCGCCGAACTGGATCACCGTCGACAGGCCGAGATCCGCGAGTCACTGCCGGCACTCAAGCATCGTCGTGACCTGGGATCGCTGTGAGACCTCCGGGACGGCCCCCTGGCAGAGCCGACCCGCTGCATGCTCACACCAGCTGCTGTGCCCAGAACCTGTCGTCAGTTTCCAGGTCATGCTCCTCGTCATCTTCGTCAGACGAGTCCAACTGTCCGAGTTGCTCACGGGCCCGGTCGGCCCATTCCTCCATCGACACGAACGGCCCCGTCGCTGCCTTGCGGTGCCGCAACCACTTCTGGAAGACCCGCGTCTGCTCGTAGAAACTCTCGATTCGCCCGACCAGCGGATGATGCAATTGCCGCAGAGACTTCATCAGGCCTTTCAGACCCTTCAGCCAACCACGCAGCCACTTCGCCGGATCTTTCGCTGCAGCATGGCTCTCGAGTTCCTCGAGCAACCCGCTGACAGTGAAACCAATGCCATCCCTCGACACATTCTGCAAGTTTTGGAGCAGCGAGGAGGGTGCACGGCTGAAACGCTCGACGAAAGAGTCCCTTTCTTCGAAATCGCAGTAACTCATCTCCATGTCACAGCACATTGCAGGCATGCTGTGCGTCCAACCGGCGACCCTCTCCACCGGTTGCATGATCGGCACGGGAGCCGCGTCGGCGTCGATCGTCTCGGTCTCGTCGATGGCCACAAAGGCAGTGAATCGCGACAACACACCACTTTCCAGTGACACCTTGATGATCTCGGCCTGCAACGGCTCGGGATCGCCCGCCAGTTGCTCGACCACAAAGCGATCTTCCAACTCCCGCACGCGATGGCGACCCCAGGCACTGCGGAGTACGTCGGCGTCGCCGGGCGTGGCGACCAGTTCAGCCTTCCAGGACGAGCCATCGCCACGCTGTCCTTCGACCCGCACGCGGATCGGCCCGTCGGTCCCCGAGTGACGGCCCAGGATCGTCAGCGGGCGACCGGCAAACAGGTCTGGCAACCGCGAGGGCACCAGGCTCTGGCGATCCCATGCCACCCCATCGACTTCCAGTGTCAGATTTTTCAGACGCGGGGGATTGATCCGTTCGGCGATACGGTCCATCACCTCGTCGAGCCGGTCTTCGGATTCGACCAGTTCGCAGGCCCCCTGGCCCAGGTCTGTCAGTCGACGCAGGAACCCCGCGTTGACCGCCTGGTCGATGCCGACGGCAAAGACCCTGGGCATGCGGTCGCCGGCAACCCCGTGCAGTGTCTGCAGCAGCACATCTTCACCGGCGACCTGGCCGTCAGTCACCAGCACGATGATCGGTTCACTTTGCTCCTGACCGCTGCGGCCACCGGCCAGCCAACCGGCCGCCTGCACCAGCGGTTCGTGCATCTCGGTTCCGCCCCGGGCCTCCAACTGCCCCAGCCAGCGGATGGCCTGGAAGCGGTTACGGTCGGTGGCCGCCTGCAGTCCTTCCTGCTCGACCTCGACCACCGAATCAAACGCGATCACGGCAAAGCGATCCGCATCACCCAGGCTGTCGACCAACCGTCCGGCCGCACGTCGCGCCGCCACCATCTTCCAGCCCTCCATGCTGCCGGACCGGTCCAGCAACACCACCACGTCTCGTGGCAGGGTCTGTTCGGAGGTATCTGGCAGGTCGGGTGCGAGTGTCACGGCCAAGGTCCCCGGCCCCGCATCGTCGGCCCAGGCCAGCTGCGCTCCCCCGACGATTTCCGATCCGAGGACCGGGAAACGGAGCAGGAAGTCGCGGTCGAGCCGCTCGCCTGGCTGCAGACGGACCGTCCACGGCGGTCCCTCCTCTGAAACGACACCGTGCAACGAACAGGCCATCCCGTCACGCCAGGCACCCGCCGACGGTTCCAGACCGGCCGGGTCAAGGGTGATCTCCAGCGACAACGCCACGGGGTTCGGGAAGCCGGGTAGCAAGACCGGTGGCGTCACCCGCGAGGCGTCGGGGACCTGATGGGTGTCGATCCCCCATCCCCGTCCAACCGGGCCGCCGTCGAGCGGTCGACCGGCGACGTAGCGAGGAGCCACCACCAGGGGAAACCGCCAGGTCGCCTCGCCCTCGTCAATCTCCAGTGGACCGACCATCTCGAATTCCACCCGCACCGTCTCGCCGGCCGGGATGTTCCCGGCTCGTAACGAGAACACGCCCGATCGATCCTCCTCGGCAATCGCCGCACGATGCCCCGCGGCAATCGCCCCGTCGTAGGCCGCCCGGGCAGCCGCTCGTTCTTTCAACACACCCTCCACCCGGCGGTCGCCGACAAGCAGCACACAGCGAGGGACGGCTGCCCGATCGGGCAAGGGAAACACGTAGGTCGCCTCGATCGGTTCAGCGCTCGCGTTGCGGAACGTCTGCTCCAGTCGTGTCCTGCACCACAGGCCAGTGACCTGCGTCCGGACGTCCATCGCCGTCAGCGGCAGACATCCTCGCTCGGTCTCCAGGACCCCAAAACCGGCACCTTCATCGGCTGTCGTCGGCAGGTCCAATACAGGGAGTTGTTGTGATTGAATCATCGGTTTGTCCTTCCTCACTGTCGATTTCTTCGAATCCGCTCGGCCGCACGGCCCAGGCCGGCCAGAGCCTGTCTCCACTCGAGGTCATCCTCGGCAAGACCCGCCTCCCGGGCATCATCCCAGGCGACCCGGACACCCGGCATCACTTCCCACTGCATCGACACCTGTCCCGGGATAACCGGATCGTCGACGTTGGATGAATCAACCCGGGCAGTTGGTGCCGCCGCCCAGAAGGCCATCTCTTCCCCTGGCGAGGAAACGGCATCCGGCACGGCGGGCAACGACTCACTCGTCGATAACGCCCCTTGCTCCAGCTCGTCCCACAGCGATCCGGGAATCGCCGCCCAGGCCTCCAACTGATCGTCGCCGGCACCAACGAGTCGTTGCTGGATCTCGACCAATGACTCTCCGCGTGTCTGCAACCTCTTGATCGCCACTGCCTGCACCAGGTGGCGACGCCCGTAGTAGGCCGTGCGACCACGCAACTCGACCGGGGCATCCAACATCCCCAGCGTCGTGTAGTAACGCAGCGTCCGCGTGTCGGGCACCGCTCGAATCCGACCCGACGCCTGATGCCCCCCTCCGGTGGCCATCAGCACCCGGCCGACTCGTTCCGTCAGTTGACCAATCGTGTACAAACTACTCATGCCAGACAATATAACAGTGTTATCTTACAGTGTCAATCATAGGATCGACTGTTTGGACCGGGTTGCTTGAGTTGAAGCTGTGGGAATACCACCAGACTGCTCGACCCGCCGACGTGAATCCGGCCGGAGAATTGCCTATTCTCACAGCGAGGAATCGGCGGTTCTCTCCGATCCCACTCCCCAGCTAGTCGAACAACCGAACTGACACGGGTCGGCAACAGACGATGAACGGTGCCCAATTGATGCTCGAGATGCTGGCTTCGGCCGGTGTCGATTACGTGTTCGGCAATCCCGGTTCGACCGAGTTGCCCTTGACCGACGCGATGGTCGAGGAGACCCGGCTCGAGTACATCCTCGGTCTGCAGGAAGTGCCGGTGATGGGGATTGCCGAGGGGTATTCCCAGGCGACCCGCCAGCCGGGGGTGGTCAACCTGCACATCAGCCCGGGGCTGGGCAACGGGCTGGGGATGCTCTACAACGCCTACCGGGCCGGCACGCCGTTGGTGGTGACGGCCGGCCAGCAGGATCGACGGCTGCGGTTCAGCGAACCGATCCTCTGGGGCGACATGGTCGAGGTGGCCCGGCCGTGGACGAAGTGGGCGGCTGAGGTGCAGCGGGTCGAGGATGTGCCGGCGGCAATGCGGCGGGCGATCCAGACGGCACTGATGCCGCCGACCGGTCCGGTGTTCCTTTCGATCCCCGTCGACGTACAACAGGAGGAGGCACCGGCGGTCGATCTGACACCGCCCCGGCCGCTGGATTCCCGGATGCGTCCCCCGGTCGAAGAACTTCAACGCGCAGTCGACGTGTTGGCCACCGCGACCAATCCGGCGATCCTCGCCGGCAGCCGCGTGGTGGAAAGTGATGCGGTCGCCGAACTGGTTGCGGTGGCCCAGGCCCTGGGTGCCCCGGTGCTCAGTGAACCGGGCACGACGCATGGCCGGCTGAGTTTCCCCTGCACGCATCCGCTCTCGGCCCCGGGTCTGCCCTTGTGGGCTCCCGAGATTCATGCCCGGCTCGAAGAATTCGACGTTGTCTTTGCCGTCGGAATCGACATGCTGCGGCTGTACGTCTACTACGAACCCGCCCGCGCGGTCCCCGAGCACATCCGGCTGGTACATCTCGATCACGACCCCTGGGAACTCCGTAAGAACGTTCCCACCGAAGTGGCGTTGGTCGGTGGCCTGAAGACCGGCCTGGCCGAACTCGCCTCGCGGCTTTCCGAACAACTCACCTCTGACCAGCAACAGGCTGCCGCCGACCGCGGTCAATCCCGGGCCGACGTGCATCGCAGTGCCCGTGACCAGCTCGTCGCCCGCGCGGCCGCCGAGCTCCCGGACCGCCCACTGACACCGTTGGCCCTGATGTCCTCGATCGCCGCCGTGTTGCCGGAAAACGTCGCCGTGGTCGAAGAGGCCGTGACGACCACCAACACGTATCTCGAGCGGCTCGGCGCGATCGCCGACCCGACCGGATATTTCGGCCATCGTGGCTGGGGACTGGGCTGGGGCCTCAACTGTGCAATCGGTGTCCAGTTGGCCTGGCCCGACCGCCCGGTCCTGGGCGTGATCGGCGAGGGAGCCGCGATGTACGGTATCCAGGGACTCTGGACTGCCGCCCGCTACAAGATCCCGGTCACTTTCGTGATCCCCAACAACGCGCAGTACCAGATCCTGAAGGTCGGTGCCCGCGGCATTGGCCTGCCCCACGCGACCCGGGGCGAGTACGTCGGTGTGGACCTTGTGGACCCCGAGGTCGATCTCGTCGGCCTGGCCGGGTCGCTGGGCGTCGAGGCCTGCCGGGTCACCGGGGCCGACGAGCTGTCAGAGGTACTGAGCCAGGCCCTGGCCGACCCGAGGCCCCGGCTGATCGATGTGCCGATCGACCGCAGCACTCCCGATGGGATGCAGTACTAACCAGCGCCGCTCACGACTCCTCTGACTCCAGGCCGAGCAGTTCGTCGTCGTAGGCTTCTTCGTATTCCCTCACCCGTTCGGCGAGTTCGTCGTTTTCGTCAATCGCGCTGGAAACCTCCAGCTCCCACTCGGTGCTCGCCGAGCGCAGTTCATCGAGATCCAACGGCAGTTGCAGGATTTTTGCCAGCCGCCGACTGACCGCCTCGATGCTCGAGGGATTTGTCACGGTCAGGTAGTGCGGGATCTCGGCGATCAGCGACACCATCTCCAACCCGACATCCTCGGCCCGTGTCATCAGGTAGCTCATGAACGAACCCGGTCCCTCGTACCCGGTTCTCCGGACCCCGAAACGTTCCATTTCCGGCAACAGCTCGGCCGTCGAACAGGTGGTGTACAGTCGTGGGTCACGGGTGTGAGGCACGGCACCACCGAACGAGCCGACAAACAACACACGTTCGACACCAGTTTCGTGAGCCAGGTGAAACAGACAATCACCGAACGTCTGCCAGCGGAGGTTGGGTTCGCGGCCGATGAACATCAGCAGGTTGTGATCGTCGGAAGCATAGAATCGCGTCGAGGGCAACTGCACCGAGGTGACCAGTCCATCCTCAACGGTGATCTCCGGCCGGAACAGGGCCGAGGTCTCCATCGAACCCGGAAAGTTGTAGATGTAGAACGGGTCGGGATTGATCTCGGCGAAGGACTCGGCATCGAGCAGGTCGACCAACCGCTGGACCGTGCCGGTCGAGACGTCTCCGCCGTCCATCCATCCGGTAAAGGCCAGCAGCATCGTGGCCTTGTGCAACTGCGGTCGCTTATGAAAAGTCAGCAGTTCCTCGGGTGGCATCAACATGTCCTGATTGTATCCCGCCGCGACGGGACCCGGCAACGCCGCCCGGCCGGTCGCAACCGAAGCTCACTCGTCGTCGCTCGGCATCAGTGCCGCCAGGAAGTTCCTGTTGAATTCGCGCAACGCCGCCACCGCCTCAGTCAGGGGCCGCTCGTCCGGACGATCGACCCACTCGAAGTGGCCGAAATCGTCACGGCCACGTGCCAGCACGCCGCGGGGAGTTTGTCCAACCTGCCGCACCTCGGGGGTCACGTACCTCACGACGAAACCCACTCGCCATCCCTCCGAGAAGTTCGGATTGGAACCGTGGACCAGATTAACATGGTGCAGCGACATCTCGCCGGCTTCGAGCACGACATCGACCACCGCGTTCTCGTCGACCTCCACCTGGATCTCCTGGCCTCGCGACAACAGGTTGTCGGTGGCGAAGGTGTCGTGGTGAGGCTGGATCGGCAATTCCTGAGTTCCAGGTTCCACCCGCATGCAACCGTTTCCCTGGTGGCTGGGAGACAGCGCAATCCAGGCGGTCGTAACCTGCGTGGAATCCAGGCCCCAGTAGGTGGCGTCCTGGTGCCAGGTGATCTTTGCGGTCGTGCCGGGCGGCTTGGCGAAAACCGTCGTGGCCCAGACGACCAGGTTCTCGCCCAGGATGCTCTCGACTGCATCCAGCACGTCCGGTTCGACGGCAAGATCAAATGCCCAGGGCAGGAACAGGTGAAGCTGCGACGAGTCGACCGCACGGGCCTCCGGACCCAGGCAGTCCAGGAACTCA
>Ga0163108_10002374_pt1 | contig 13660 bp, 13 predicted proteins | sample Fk1155metaG_FD_109644 | JGI IMG/M metagenome (GOLD analysis project Ga0163108, IMG submission 109644) | Marine microbial communities from the Central Pacific Ocean - Fk160115 155m metaG | ecosystem: Environmental > Aquatic > Marine > Oceanic > Photic zone | place: The Central Pacific Ocean...
ACTTAATAAAAATTCTAAATACCCAATCATGATGCTAACGCCTCATCCAAGATATTCATTTCATACCCAGGGTGATGCTAAAGATAGTTTTATTAACGATATATCTGATCACCGAGTTAAAGTAGATGGTTATGATTATTGGGTTATCAGAATTAATACAGAAGATGCTAAAAACAGGAATATAAAAATGAATGATCTTGTAAAAGTTTATAATGATCAAGGAGCGGTTATATGTGCAGCCCAAGTTACTGACAGAATCATGGTGAGTTCTGCCCATGGCTATGAATCATGCGCTAAATACGATCCATTAGGAAAGCCCGGTAACTCAGTTGACAGGGGTGGCATGCTGAATCTATTAACCCCTAAGAAAACACAAATTAAAAAAGCCCATTCTATGGGAAATAGCACGGCACTTGTGCAAATAGAGCTTTGGGACAAAAAAGAACTTAAGTCAAAGAAATCTTCAAATGAAAAAATCTTTGAAGCAGCAGAATAAAGGTTATTGCGGAGCATAGATTATGAAAAAATGGAATTTAATTATTGATGTAGATAATTGCAATAACTGTCATATGTGTTCTTTGGCTTGTAAAGATGAATTTGTGGGCAATAATTTTCCTGGTTATTCAGCCGAAATGCCTAAAAGGGGTGTAAACTGGATAAATATGAAGAAAAAAGAGCGTGGTCAAACGCCAATGGTAGACGTAGGATATATTCCTACTATGTGCCAGCATTGTGATGATGCACCATGTCTGAAAGCAGCTAAGAATAATGCAGTATTCAAAAGGGAAGATGGTATTATTATTATTGACCCAGAGAAATCTAAAGGCCAAAAACAAATAGTAGATAGTTGCCCTCATGATGCAATTTCTTGGAATGAAGAACTTGAAATACCGCAAATATGGTTTTTTGATGCGCATCTATTGGATCAAGGCTGGAAGGAGCCCCGAGCAATTTCAGTTTGTGCTACTGGCGCAATGAAAGCTGTCAAAATCGAAGACCAAGAAATGAAAGATTTGGTTGAAAAGGAAGGACTAGAGGTTCTTAATTCTAAATTAAATACTAAACCGAGAGTTTATTATAAAAATCTGTATAGATATAACAAATGCTTTATTGGAGGAAGTGTCGCTTTAATAAACAATAAAGTTGAAGATTGTGTAAGTGGTGCTGTTGTAAAATTAATTCAAAATAAAAAAATAATTTCAGAGTTAAAAACAGACGATTTTGGTGACTTTAAATTTGATAAACTTGAACCAAATAGTGGCAAGTATGAAGTTAATATAGAATATAATTCAAAAAAGAAAACTGTTGAGATTGATTTAGAAAATAGTATTTATCTTGGAAATATATATTTATAATATTTAACTTTTAGAAACAGTTTCTCTAGTGTTTTGGGGTAATTATGGAAAAATTAGATATTGAATTTGTGAGGAACCAATTTCCTGCATTTTCAGAGAAAAGTTTATTTCAAAAAGCATTTTTCGAAAATGCAGGCGGTTCATTTATGTGCCAACAAGTAATTGACAGGTTTGATCGATATTTTAGACAGAGAAAAGTTCAGCCGTACGGGTTCTATGAGGCTTCCAAACTAGCTGGTGAGGAAATGGATAGTTCTAGGCAGAGGATGGCAGAATATTTAAATGTTAACACTGATGAAGTATTATTTGGACCTTCTACCTCTCAAAATACTTATGTTTTAGCTCATGCATTTTTAGAAAAGATGAGCAATCAAGATGAAATAATTATTTCTGATCAAGAACATGAAGCAAATGCTGGGGCATGGCATAGAATGGCGGACAGAGGTATAAAAGTAAAAATTTGGACTATTGACCCCGATACAGGTTCGTTAGACATTAAAGAATTAAAGAATTTAATAACTGAAAAAACTAAATTTATCGCTGCAACCCATTGCTCTAACGTGGTTGGCGAAATTAATCCTATCAAAGAAATATCTGAAATAGCTCGATCGAATGGCTCATTACTTATTGTTGATGGTGTGTCCTATTGCCCACATGGATTGCCGGATGTAAATGATTTGGGCGCAGACATTTATTTTTTTTCCGCTTACAAAACCTATGGTCCGCATCAAGGTGTTATGGTGATAAGAGAAAAGGCAAAGCAAGCATTAACAAATCAATCCCATTTTTTCAATGCTGACTATTCTGATAAATTTATGGTTCCTGCAGGCCCAGATCATGCTCAAGTAGCCGCGTGCAATGGAATTTTAGATTACTTTGATTTAATCGATCAGCATCACTTTTCATCGACTGATAAAAACTCCCATCGAACAGACAAACCTAGACGTGTCGCTAATTTATTTAGAAACCATGAGATTGAGTTATTAAAACCACTTTTGGAGTTTTTGAATAACAGTAAAAAGGTAAAGCTAATTGGTCCTGGAGATAATGTATTAAGAGCTCCAACAGTTGCGTTTGTTCCTAAAAATAAAATGCCAGAAGAAGTTGCAAATGAATTGGCAAGCCATAATATTATGGCTGGGGCAGGTGATTTTTATGCAGTAAGGCCCTTGACGGCTCTTGGAATTGATCCGAAAGATGGAGTGGTTAGACTTTCTTTTGTTCATTATAATACTAAGAATGAGATAAATTTACTTATCAATGCATTGGAAAAAACTTTATAAACTGGGAATGTTAAATTAATGCAACATCAGGTAGTGATTATTGGCGGTGGTCCCTCAGGAACATTGCTAGCCCTTCTTTTAGCCCAAGCAAAAATAGATGTATTAGTTTTAGAAAAACAAACCAAAGAATATGTCTTGTCTCGAATTAGAGCGGGTGTTTTAGAATGGAATACGGTTGATATGCTAACAAAGTCTGGAGTTGGCAGCCGAATGAATAAATTGGGATATATTCATGAAGGAACATTTTTATCGTCAGCCAACAGAAAGTTTAGAATTGATTTTAAAAAAACAGTTAATAAACAAGTGATGGTTTATGGTCAAACCGAGGTGACTTTAGATCTATATGAAGCTTTGAGAAAATATGATGTCAAAGTTTTGCATGAAGTTAATGATGTATCTCTTGATAGTTTAACCAAAGAACTTTCAAGCGTGTCATATAAAAATAGCAGTGGAATATCTAAAACCGTCAAAACACAATTCATAATTGGTTGCGATGGTTTTCATGGGGTTAGCAGAAATTATATTCCATCAAAAATATTGAAAACTTATGAAAAAGTTTATCCATTTGGTTGGTTAGGGGTGTTATCTGAAACACCACCTGTTAGCGATGAATTGATTTACGCAAATCATGAGAGAGGCTTTGCTCTAGCATCAATGAGAAATAAAAATCTATCAAGATACTACATTCAAGTTCCAAATAGCGACAAAATAGATAAATGGTCGGATCAAAGTTTTTGGGATGAATTGAAATTTAGACTTCCAACAGAAGCTTCAGACAATATCATTAATGGCCCATCAATTGAGAAATCTATAGCTCCATTACGTAGTTTTGTTTCTGAGCCTATGAGTTGGGGAAACTTATTTTTAGCAGGAGACTCATCCCATATTGTTCCACCAACAGGGGCGAAAGGTCTCAATCTTGCAGTTTCTGACGTTCACTATTTGTCACAGTCTCTTATTTCCTTTTTTGTTGAGAATGATAGAAATCTCTTAGAGAAATATTCTGAAACTGCATTATCACGAGTTTGGAAGGGTATTAGATTTAGCTGGTGGATGACTACTTTAATGCATAATTTTCCTGGACATAATGATTTTGAAAGAAAGATACAACTTGCAGAATTAGAATATCTTTCAAACTCAATTGAAGCGCAAAAATCATTTGCTGAAAATTATGTGGGTCTACCATATTAAATTTGCTATTCTAATTAAAATTTTCTAATTAGATTAATGATGACTAAGAAAAAAATCTACACCACAACTATTGGCTCATTTCCTAAGCCTAAGTATTTACCTATTATAGATTGGTTTGATTCTGCCAGAGGTGAAGATGGAATGAATACTGTCAAAACCACATTAGAATATACAAAGTACGATGAAAATAAAAGTAGTAAGGATGAACTTTTATTTTTGAGAGCAGCATCAGAAGTAATAAATATTCAATTAAAAGCAGGGATAGATGTTCCAACAGATGGTGAGGTTAGAAGAGAAAATTATATTCATTATCATTGCAGACATCTTGAAGGCTTTGATTTTAACAATCTTGAGCATAGAGTTTTAAGAGATGGTGCTTATGAGACGGGTTTGCCTGCTATAAGAAATCAAATAAAACACACTGGGAAGTATTATTCATCTCACGATTATTTATCAAGTCAGGCAGTTTCAAGTAATCCAGTAAAATTTACTATCCCCGGTCCATTAACAATTATGGACACTACCGCAGATTGTTACTATGACAATAGAGAAAAATTAAATAATGACCTGGCAGAAACGGTTAATAAAGAGATACTCAATCTTGTTGAAAATGGATGTGTTCATATTCAAATTGATGAACCATTATTTGCTCGACAGGTTGGAGATGCTTTATCTTTTGGAATTGAAGGAGTTGAAAGATGCTTTCATAAAGTTCCAAAAAATATTAATAAAATCATTCATATCTGTTGCGGCTATACTGATCATTTAGATGATGAACTTTATAAAAAAGCCGATCCGCAAAGTTATTTTGAATTGTCCAGAGATCTAAACTCAATGAACATTGATCAAATTTCTATTGAGGATGCACATTTTAAAAATGATTTAACTTTATTGAATAAATTTCCTGACAAAAAAATCATCTTTGGAGCCATTAATGTAACGAAAAGTCGCCTTGAAAGTATAGAGGAAATTCAGGCAAGACTCTTGGAAGTTTTGAATTATATTGACAGGGAAAGGCTTATAGTTTCGCCTGATTGTGGTTTAGGTCTTTTTAGTTTAGAATTGGCTGAGAAAAAATTAAAGATCATGTGTGAGGCAGTGAAAAGTATTTAATTTATTTACTGTCTAATTTATAGGAACTGCTTCTTTAGATATTACTCCTGACCAAGAAAACAATGCCAGAACAGGTTGTCCCACAGTCTTCATAGCATGAGATATCCAAAGATCATGAAAAATTTCATCACCAGGTGATTTTTTTGCAAATTTTTCATCATTAATCTGCCACAACGAGGATCCGCTAAGGATATTGTACAATTCCAATGCTTCATGATTATGCGATGGATAAAACACATCTTTACCAAGGAGTAAAAATCCCACTCTAATATTAGGGCAGATAAGTAATCCTGATGGCCCAATGATTTCAACAAAGCTTTCGTTTTGAAAAAAATGATCTGGGTAAACGTTTTTGTAATTATCATTTACTTTCCAGTGTAATAATTCTTTTATTTGTTGAGTGACTTCAGCAATTGCTTGGTATTTTTTTGGAGTGTTTTTTATACATGAATTTAAAAATCTGCAAACGGGTTGGTAGTTTGATTTATAAGAATTATTTAATGTTAACCTCTTTGAGGTTGCTTCAATTACTTTATCTAGGTGGATATTATAATTGGGAACATTGTTTTGATTGTTTTTTTTAGAATTTTTATAAAATGAGTTAACGGTTTTTCTAAACTCTTCAGAAACTGTAATAGAGTTTTCTGGCATCAGTATTTTAACCTCTTCACATTTATTTTTTTCTAAATTTAGCAATTAAAACTGTATCCTGACCATGAGTTTTGTCCTCATTGCCAACGTAAACTTTTTCTTCATGATAAATTGGTGTTGATATCAGGTTTTCCATTTCAAGAAATTTTTTATCAAACTTATCTTTTTTAAATAGTTTTGAATGAATTGTAATAATAAATAAACCATTAGGCTTTGTTATTCTTACAAGTTCATCAAGTGCATTTGGTCCGATATGACCATAAGTAAAAGTTCCTGCACTTACAATTGCTCCATAATAATTATTTTCTATAGATAACTTCCTTGTAAGGTCAGCTTCAATGATTTTAGAATAGCATTGTTTTGATTTTGCTGTTTCAAGCATTTCAGGAGAAATATCAATAGCGTCAATTTTTTGCTCACTACTAAGTTTCATGCATTCCCCAATTAGTCCAGTTCCTGCACCTACATCCAGAATAGGAGTATCCTCTATGTAGGAATATTTTTCAAAATATTTAGCAATTAGAAATGGAGATTGGTAGCCATTTTCTTTAGCAAAATCAATATCATAAGTAGAGGCCCAATCCCTATATAAATTTATTGAATCCTGGGGAGTTTTGAGCGAATACGCATCTTTCAAACCTTTTTTATCTGACATAAATTATTCCTTAAGAATCTAGTTATTTTTTTAAAGCTGTGAAAACAATTTGTATGATACATTCGCTTTCTAGGATTGCCAAATGTGAGTGTCGTGCAGGTCTATTATTTTCATCAGGAAACATTCTTATCCAGAAAGGATTCACAATTTTTCTATCTGCTTTGTCTTTGAAGTATAAATCTACTTTTATAACATTGTCACTAGAAGCATCCGCTTCTTCAAGAACGATCAGCATATTTTTGAATGAAAGTTCGATCTGCTTTTCTTTGCTATCAGGGAACTTGCCCGTATTATTATCAATGCCAGTAATAGCAGAAGAAATAATTAGTCCATTTAATTCTGCGGCATGAGGAATTGGGTTTTTATGTGAATGGACATTAGGTGAGTTAATTGATCTTCTCATAATCTCAAGTTTCTTATTATTGTATCTGTTTTCTTAGTTCAAATTTTTGCAATTTACCTGTGGCAGTTTTGGGAATTTCACAAAAAACTATTTGTTTAGGTCTTTTAAATCCAGCTAAATTTTTTCTACAAAAATCCATTAATTCTTCCTCAGTGATGCTTTTATCTTGCTTAAGTTCAATAAAAGCGCAAGGAACCTCGCCCCATTTTTGATCAGGTTTTGCAATAACTGCAGCTATTGACACCGCAGGATGTTTATGCAGAACTCCTTCGATTTCTACTGAAGAAATATTTTCTCCTCCAGATATTATAATATCTTTCAATCTGTCCTTGATTTCAATGTATCCACTTTCATGCATAACCGCCAAATCTCCAGACTTGAACCACCCACCTTCAAAAGCTTTGGAGGTTGCTTCTGGATTTTTCAGATACCCTTTCATGATTGTATTTCCTTGGAGAACAATCTCACCAATCGTTTTCCCGTCTTTAGGGACGTCTTTTCTTGTTTTCAAGTCAACAACTCTGGCGCTTTCAGTTGCAGTCATTGCAACTCCTTGACGCGCCTTGATTGTAGCGCGTTGTGAAAAATTGCTATCACTCCATTCTTCTTGCCAAAAACACATAACAGTATGACCGTATGTTTCGGTGAGACCGTATACATGAGTTACGTTAAAACCTAAATTTTCAATTCCTTCTAAAATTGCTGCTGGGGGTGGAGAGCCTGCAGTCATAATTTCAACTGTTTGATCCATTGGTTTTCTTTCTGATTCTGGTGCATTGATTATCATGCCTAGAATGATAGGAGCGCCTCCTAAATGAGTGACTTTATGGTGGTGGATTGCCTCATAAATTGCAGATGCTGAAACTTGCCTACAACAAACTATTTTTCCGCCAAGGGCAGTCATAGTCCATGCATGGCCCCAGCCATTGCAATGAAACAATGGTACAGTATATAAATAACTAGGGTGCATTGGCAGTTGCCAATCACAAATTGTTCCCATAGTCATGAGATAAGATCCTCTGTGATGATATACGACACCTTTGGGTTTCCCACTAGTTCCAGAAGTATAGTTTAGGGATAGTGCATTCCATTCATCATCTGGCAAAGACCATTTAAAGTTTGGATCTCCAGTCAAGAGAAGTTCTTCGTAGTTCATCACTCCAAGGGTAGTTTTATCTCCCTCTGCTTGCATGTCTACTATATCGATGATAATCAGTTTTTTGTTTTCTATTTGTTTTAATGCCTCTTTCACCGACGGAGAAAAACCAGTGTCAGTGATAAGAATTTTTGCTTCACTATGGTCTAAAATATAAGCAATTGTATCAGAATCTAACCTTACATTAATACTGTTTAATACCGCTCCTGCCATGGCAATACCATAGTGAGCTTCCACCATTTCAGGAGTATTTGCAGCAATCACTGATACAGTGTCACCAGTTGAAACTCCTAATTTTAATATAGCTGAGGCTAGGCTTCTGCATCTGTTATAACATTCAGACCATGAATACTTTCTATCTCCATAAATAACTGCATCTTTATTTGGAAATAGGTTTGCAGCCCTAGGCAAAAATGAAAGCGGTGAAAGCGCTACATGATTAGCTGCAACCTTCTTAAAGGTGCTATACATGCTATTTGATGTGTTGTTCATTTATTTAGTCCCCAATTAATTTAATTTCTTAAACTTGCCCCTTTTTCAATTAATGCTGATATTCTATCTAACGTTGGTTTTGTTTTAGCAAGGTTTATAAAAGCTTTTCTTTCCCGATCAAAAAGTTCATCCTCTTTTACTGTAATGACTTTGTTTTCTTTTTTATTAACTACTACGCTGGCAACTTCCATTGCTACAGTTTTATCATGTGGATAAAAGATACCTTTATCAATTCCATTGTTCATAAAGTCCTCCATTTTTTTAAGTATAGAGTTTCCTGGTAAACGGACTGTCTTTGGTTCTGGTTTTTTATATCCTTTTTCATTCATCTTCTTAATAGACAGAAGGGCAGAATTAACCAGATAATCTCTATTCATTTCTGTTCTATCCCGCCCATTTATAAAGTATAATAATTCTGCACTTTTCTCTGGGCTGGTGCCAGTTTGGCCATATCCTATTTGCATCCACGTCTTCCAAGCTGCTTCTTCTTCGTTATTTAAGTTTTGATAGCATCTTAAATAAGTTTCTTTTACCCCACCTCCACCTGGTATCAAGCCAACCCCTGATTCTACAAGGCCCAGCACAGAATTAGTATGGGCAATAATTTTGTCTGAGTGAAGCAAAACTTCAAAGCCCCCTCCAATAGCCATGCCAGAAGGTGCACCTATCACAGGCACTGAAGAAAATTTAAGTAATTTGACAGCATGCTGAAACTTTAAAAGAAATTTATCTATGCCATCCCAATTTTTTGACCTAATAAGCGATAAAAAAGCATTTAAATTTACACCAGATGAAAAATGTTGAGCATCATTATGAACTATAATACCATTCCCGGGATTGTTTGTTGCAACTCTAACAACTTCCATAGAAAACTCATCTAGAGTATTGGCTTTAGAATGAAACTCAATCAGCCTTATATCATCATCTATTGTAAATAAACTTGCTGAACGATTTTCAAAAACAGGTTTTAGGGTTTGCCTTTTTAAATGAAATCTCATTGCATTTTCAGGTAATACAATAGGCTTTAATTTAGATTTGGGTTTATTATTAAAATTTGAATAATTGCTTACATATAGTGTATTCTTTTCGACTCTGTAAAAAGGGAAACATGCCATTGATTTGGGTATTTCTAAGCCACTTTCAATGAAAAGTTCATTTGCAACATCTTTTCCAAGAGCATCAATTATTTCAAATGGTCCTCTTATCCAATTGAAACCTAATTTCATTGCATCATCTATATCTTGAGGCGATGAAGTAATTTCAGGAATCAAAGAAGCTGAGTAATTTAATACTCTGCCTAATACATTTCTACAAAATGTTGTGTATTTTTTTTCAGAGTTATTATTTGAGTTATTAGTCACCAAATGAAAGAGTGTTTCTTCCCCTAGTTCCAATAATTCAGCCGCTTTTTGAGCTTTATCATTCAATTGACCAATTTTTGGAAAAATTTTATTAGTGCGGATGTCAATTATTAATTCTCTTTCACTCTCATCTATTCTATAAAATCCGCCTTTGCCCTTATTGCCTGTAAAGCCGTCTTTTATCATTTGCTTTATTAAACTTGCAGTGGGAATTTTTTTTGCCCCTACTTTATGAAATAGATCACTTTTAGGTAAAATTGAACCTAAGGTATCAACTACATCTGCCATCAAATCGACACCAATTAAGTCATATAATCCAAAAACACCTGTTTTGGGGATTCCCATTGGTCGACCCATCAAGGAATCAGCTTCTTCAATAGAAAGATCCAGCTTAAAAGCTTCGTCCATTCCCACTTGCAAAGCGTAAACACCAACTCTATTTCCTAAAAAACCTGGTGTATCCTCGCAAGCAACAACACCTTTGCCAAGGATTCTGTCATTATAATCTGCCAATTTGGAAATAATCTTTGGGTTTGTATCATGTCCTCGAACCAACTCAAGTAATCTCATAAATCTTACGGGATTAAAATAATGGGTAATAGCAAAACGCTTTCTAAATGATAGAGGCATGTCTTCAATTAATAACTTTATTGGAATAGTAGATGTGTTGGAGGTGATTACACAGTCTTCATTAACAATCTCACTAATCCTTTTGTATAAGTCTTTTTTGATATCAAGTCTTTCAACAACCGCTTCAATAATTAAATCACACTCAGATAGACTCTCAAAATTATCTCTGATGTTTCCTACTTTTATTAAACTAGTTCTATTTTTATGCATCAGTGCAGGTGGATCTGACTTTATTAATTTTTTTATAGCTTCTTCTGTAATGCTATTGGGTTTATCTCCAGGTATATCTAATAATAAAACCTCTTGATTTGCATTGGCAATTTGCCCTGCAATACCGCTTCCCATGGTTCCTGCACCAATCACAGCAACTTTTTTAAATGGAACAACTTTATGCATTTATGAATTCTCACTTTGAATTAAAAATTTTATTTTTTTATAAATGTTATATTACAAAATCAAATATTACGTTAGTTTACAATAAGAGGCTTTACTTTTTCAATTGCTGTTTTTAGATGTTTTTCTAATTCTTTTTGTTTTAAATAAAATCGGTGAGAAGGAACAGGTATAGAAATAGAATATATCTCTTTGTTGATTATAAAGGATGATCCTAAAGCAGATATCCCATCATTATTTTCATCAAAGTCATATGCAATTCCGTTGATGCCTGCCTTAGCGATTTCATCTTCTAATTTTCTAACATCTTTTTTTCTGTGCTTCTGATTTTCGCTTTCCAAGAAGTCTTTTGCTTTATTTGTATCAAGCAAAGATAATGCAGACTTTCCACTTGCGGTGGTTGATAAAGGAAGTTTGAGACCTACCTTTGAATTAACACCAAGTCTATATGAGCCTAAAACCCTATCAAGTAAAACCATATGGGTTTTATTTAATATTGCTAAGTCGACAGTCTCTTTTGTTTTGTTTGACAATGAATTTATGATAGGGCTCAAAACTTTAACTACATCGTAATTATCCAAGGCTGCCAATTTATAGATTTCATCACCTATTTGAATGCCTTTATCTGAAGCAATTGAGAGATAATTTTCTTTCATTAAAGAGTTAACAATTCTTTGGACAGTTGATCTTGGTAAATTTGATAATTTTGCAATTTTCCCTAGGCTAATTTTACTATCTCTTTCTTTTTTTATAATTCTGAGTATTTGAAAGGCTCTGGTTAGAACCTGAATATTGCTGCTAGATTTTCCCATGTTCAGTTATATAAATTATTCTTGTAAGAAAGTTAGAATCACCATATAGTAATACATGTGTATCAAATTATGATACACTTTAAAAGTAAAATTTATTAAGGAGGAATTTGTGACAATTAATATTCGTGGAATTGATTTTCAAGAAAACACACAAAATGAAATGGGAATTGAATTTTATAATTTATCTCATCGGTTTGGCTATCAATGTCCCAACTGGCCATATTTTAGAGATGTAAGAATTGAAAGAATGCATTATATGGCAAAATCAGGGGTTTTATCTCAAACACTCACCACGACTATGCATGTTACAACCCATATTGATGCACCTGCACATGTAGTTCAATCAACGCCATTTATTGATGAAGTGCCTCTACCACATTTCTTTGGTTCAGGAATTGTTGTTTCTATTCCCAAGAAGAAATGGGAGCAAATTACAGGAGATGATCTCGAAAAAGCCTGTGGTCACGCTATTAGAAAAAATGACGTCTTAATAATTAATACTGGTTGGCATAAGCATTATGAAGATGGTGATTATTTTCCATATTGTCCTGGACTTGTTCCTTCTGCAGCTGAATGGATGATTGAAAAAGGAATAAAAGTTGTTGGCCATGACACACAAGCAAATGATCACCCATTAGCCACTGCTATTGGTCCACAAAGAAACGGACCTTTACTTCCCCATCTTGCAGAAGAATATAAGGAATGGTCTGGAGGAGTTGATTGGAAGGATGCATTTCCAGTATGGGAACCCGTTCACAATATGATTTTTAAGAAAGGGATTTTAGGTATTGAAAATGTTGGAGGAGATTTGGACGCAGTGACCGGCAAAAGATGTACTTTTGCATTTTTCCCATGGAATTGGGATAGAGGAGATGGCTGTATTATAAGATTAGTGGCAATGATTGATAAAAATCAATCTTATAGGATTGAAACAGGGGAGAGTTTTTAATGTATGTAAAAAAATTAAAAGACGCAAAAACATATGAGGCGCCCAATCATCAAAAATGTCATTCAGTTAGATTGGCGGGGTTTGAAGATTATGGTCCCGAAAACTTTTGGGTTGGCCATTCTCAGTTTTTACCAGGCGGTGGGGCAGGTCCAGATGCATCTCCATTAGAAAAGGTTTACGTTATATCTCAAGGAAGTCTTACGATCAGGGTTGATGGAAAAGAGAAGTTAGCAAATCCTGGAGATACTGTATTTATACCTGGAGGCAAAGAAAGAGAAATTAGGAATGAAACCAATGAAATCGTAATTATGACCGTAATTATGCCGTATCCTCCAGAGAATAGTTAGGGAGAAATTTTTATGAATAGTGATCCGTATTCTGTCTTTAACATTAAAGGAAAAGTAGCTTTGGTTGTAGGCGCAACTGGTGCATTTGGGAGAGTTGCCTCTAAAACATATGCTGGTGCTGGTTGCAAAGTAGTTTTAACAGGGGGAAACAAAGCGGAATTAAAAAAAATCTCTGAAGCAGTTAACGAAATTGGTTGTAGCAGCAAAATCATTAATATTCGCCCTTCAACAGAGAAAGACTGTGAAAAAATAGTAGAAGAAACAGTTAGATCTTTTGGAAGAATAGATATTTTAGTAGTTGCTTCTGGAATTAATAAAGTTTCAAAAGTTGATGAAATGTCCACAGACACTTTTAAAAATGTAATGGATGTTAATGTTACTCAATCATGGTTGATGGCAAGAGAAGTAACTAAGCAAATGAAATTGCAGGGTGAGGGTGGAAAAATTGTTTTAGTTTCATCAGCAAGGGGTTTGCTTGGTCACCCAGCTGGATATTCAGCTTATTGCGCTTCGAAGTCCGCAATTGATGGAATAACAAAGGCATTGGGTTGTGAGCTTGGAAATTCTGGAATAACTGTGAACGCAATTGCTCCAACAGTTTTTAGGTCCCCTCTTACTGCATGGATGTTTGAAGATACTCCGGAAGCTGATAAAGTCAGGGCTGGATTTATGACTCGAGTGCCTAAAGGAAGATTAGGTGAACCCGAGGATTTAGTGGGTCCTCTACTATTTTTATCATCAAGTGCTTCTGATTTTTATACAGGCCATATTTTATACGCGGATGGAGGTTATACTGCAGGGTAAAAATAAATGATTGATAGGTTAACTGTTATTGGCTCAGGTTTGATGGGCCATGGAATTGCACTTAA
>Ga0163108_10002375_pt1 | contig 13658 bp, 10 predicted proteins | sample Fk1155metaG_FD_109644 | JGI IMG/M metagenome (GOLD analysis project Ga0163108, IMG submission 109644) | Marine microbial communities from the Central Pacific Ocean - Fk160115 155m metaG | ecosystem: Environmental > Aquatic > Marine > Oceanic > Photic zone | place: The Central Pacific Ocean...
AGAAGTTGTGTTATTTCGCAATCTGGTTTCTCAGGAGAAGCTGGATATGAAATATATTTAAGAAATGCAACTTTATATGCAGATGATATGTGGAATGCAGTTCTTGATGCAGGTAAAAAACATAACCTGATGGTTATTGCTCCTGCTCACCATAGAAGAATTCAAGCTGGAATTCTTTCTTGGGGACAAGATATGGATCAACAACATAATCCTTTTCAATGTAATCTTGGTTATCAAGTTTCATTATCTGGAAAAGGTGAATGGAATAAAAAAGGTGACTATGTTGGTAAATCTTCATTAGAAAAAATGAAAGCTGATTTAAAATCTGGAAAAAAACCATATAAACTTCAATTAGTTGGACTAGAATTAGGTGGAAAACCAATTGAAGAATATGCACCTGACTTTTGGTTGATTTCAAATGAAAGAGGGGGAGAACCTGTAGGATTTATTACTTCTCCTTGGTATCATCCAGAAAAGAAACAAAATATAGCAATGGGTTATGTTCCTTATGATAGAACATTAAATGCAAATGGCATGCCAAAAGGCAAGGTTGGAACTAAATATAAGGTTCATTTACCAGAAAAATATTCAGATACTCCAGGAAAGCCTGTGGATGCTATAGTAGTTGATATTCCTTTTAAAGAATCTCACAACGCAAATACAAGAGAAGTTGTAGCTGGCTAAAAAATATTTTGGGGGATATTATCCCTCAAATAAACAATAATGTTTACTGAATTTTTAAATATAATTTTTTCATCGTTAAAATTAGACAAAAACCTTTATAGAAATAATAAAAATTTTGGTGAAGCTGGAATATATTTTGCTGGTTTAATAATGATTCTTGATGGAATAGCGGGTGCAGTTGCAGCTAATACAATTATTAAAACATCGATTGGAATTTCTGGTTTAACTGCAATTTTAACATGGTTAGTTTGGGCACTATTCATCTATGTAATAGGTGTCAAAATTTTTCCTGATAAAGAAACCAATGTTTCTTTTAAAAAAGTTTTAATTGGAGTTGGTTATGCCCATGCACCAGGTTTAATAAGATTTTTTGCAGTTACCCCAGAGTTAGTTATTCCAATTATTTTTCTTACTCAATTTTGGATTTTTGCATCTTTAATAATATCAACTAAACAAATTTTAAATCTAAAATCTAACTTTAAATCTTTAGGAGTAGTTTTTTTATCTTTTCTAATAATTGCTATAGTTTCTATTTCATTCGTAATGAGTAAGATGGAAGCTTTACCAATAAGTTCTTATAGCTAGATAGGAAAGACAGTTTTTGATGTTCTGCAAGATTTGCAGATTTTAAATCCTGTTAAAATCAAATTCTGAGAAACACTTTCATCTTCTTTTTTACACTCTTCACAACAATTATTTAAATCTTTTAAGTCTTTTTCTTTTAATGGTTTATCTTCAAAATCTTTAGTCATTATCTATTAATCCAGCCCCAGCACCTTTTGTTTTTGAGCTTTCCGATTCTTCTACAAAAGTTTCCTCTGAAAGTTTATATAATTCTTTCCAATTTTGTTCTGAAAAAGAATCTTTATTTTCCAAAAATTCTATTCTTATTTCTTTTGCTAATGAATCAACTTGTTTATTTAAATTTTTTGAAAAAATAAATCTATTAAAGTTAAGCAGAAAACTAGAATTGTTGTATTCAATTAATATTTTTTTTTCTAAAAGTTCAGAAGTTTTGATTATAAAAGGTAAAATTAATAAAGGATAGCTTACATTATAATATTTGATGGATTGTAATGTTTCTAGCTGTCTACATTTGTCTAGAAAGGCTACACCACAATAAATAGGACACAATTCTTTATTCTTCAATCTATTTTCTTTTTCTATTTTATACAATTTTTCTGGATGTTTTTTTTTTACTTTTTTTAGGTATAAGTTTAAATTTATTACTCCCGGAAGACCAAATAGTTCTAAACTTTCTATGGATTTACCTATTTCTTCAGCTATACCCCAAGAAAAACCTGCCGCTTTTGAGGCTTTTTTTGCCGTTGTGTCAATTTCATTTAAAGTTTTCATAATTAACTCAAAGAATTATAAATCCATGTATCGTTTGAAGATTTTAACTCCTGTGGTAGCGGAGCTCCTTGGTACATATTTATTCTTAACCATTTATCTGATTTTGGATCAAATTTATTGGATCCAAAAAAAGAAAGCTTCAATCTCAACAAATCTATAGGAACTAATGAAGCTCCAATTATATTATCTTGTATTTCAGAATAGGGAAATTGTTCTACAATAAAAACCCTTCTGACTATATGCCTTAAATCATCATTATATAATAAAAATTCTGCAACAGTATTATTTTGATTTGCTTTTAATATTCTATGATAAAGCTGTTTTACATCACGTCCAATTGCCAAAGGTTGTTCTAATTCAGAGCCATGTTCCTGATGTCTATTAGCTATTCGAGGTTCTGCTTTATTTTTTGATATAAACCAAAAATTAGTTATATTTTTTTTATCTTCATAATCAATCTTAATTAAAAATTTATAATTGTTTTCAATAATTTTTTTAACTTCTTTAAGTTTTCTGTGAGCTGGAATAGTAAAATATTTTTCTTCTTCTGCACTCATTTCATTAATTAAAGGATCAACGATATTGTTATAAGGTTCCATAATCATTGAAACAATATATTCAATGCCCTCAATGCTAAGTTTTGATTCAGCCCATGTATAAATTTCATTCCATAAATACTGAGTTTTAACTGAACAATTTTTTTCTAAATAATGATTAAATTTTTTCAAGTCAGATTTTAATGATTTAATTTTATTTTTTTGATAATCGCTTTCGGTTAACCAGGTATTAATATTTACCTTTGATCTGTTCAAACAATCTAGAAAAATGTTAAAATCTTTAACCTTGATCTTTTCTATAGATCTAATTTCTTTTAATGCCTTTTCTCTGCAATAGATCCAGTTATTTAAAAGAATAGGGTGATTTATAATAAATGGCGCCAATCCCAAACCTGTTGAATTTCCAATACCTAGGTTTCTTGCGATATCGTTGTTAAGCTTCATCGCCTTATTTGGATTTTTTAATTTTGCAATATGATTGACTTGATCAAAAGTAAATTGACGAACTAAATAAACTAACATCATTTCCAGTCTGAATGGACCACAAATTTCCTTTCTATTTTTAATTCTGAAGCGATCTGCCAAACCACATTTTCCTGATCCGTAAACTGCAGTTGTTCGATACAAATAACCTACTTTACTCAATAATTTTTTGTCAGGTTGTTTTCCTTGGCTAAGAGAATCAACCACGTGATCAAAAATTCTAACTGACTTGTTTGCTCTAGCTAAAGAAAGCTCTTTATATGTTACTCTACCAGCTTCTTGTTTGGGAACATTTTTTTTTAAACGTTCCAAATCCTCTAAAGTTGGAATTCCATCGTGTAAAACAAATGTTGTATCCCATTTATTTGCTATTACTCTATCTGACCTTTCTTCAGAATTTAAATAATTTGCAAAACAGACTAATGAATAGTTTTTTTTGTTCTTTTCAAGTGAATATACGGCAATCCCATACCCATCTTTATCAAGATCAAATACATTTCTTTTATAATTCCAATCTTTAAATTCTTTTATAAAACTTCTTAAAAAGGAAAGTTTAGATTGATGAAATGATCCTAATCTAGAAAGTTTCATCACTTCAGCTGGACTTCTAAGTTTTATATTTAATTCGTTCAATTGTTTATAACTCAATTACATCTTTATTTTTCAATTTTTATAGAATTAATCATTGATTTAAAGCAAATCCCGGTAAAAATTATACCAATTATTACCTAAAATTGCGTTTACTTCATCAATACTAAAACCAACTTTTTTTAAACCAATTTCTAAGTTGTTAAAACCTCTTGCATCTAAAAACCAATTCGGCTGTTTTGGAAATTCTGGTTTGTTTTTTGAACCTTCTCCATAATTTTTTGTCTTAGACCAAGTTCCATTCCTCATCCATTCAACAACGCTGTCTGGATGATTGATGCACAAATCTGAACCTATGCCAATATTTTTAACTCCCATGATTTCTGCTGTCTTTGCTGTCATTTCACAAAAATTTTCTAAAGTGCAATTAGATCCATTTTTTAAATGATGTGGATACAATGACAATCCCAACATTCCACCACTATTTGCTAAAACTTTTAATAAATCGTTTGATTTATTTCTAATCGCTTCATGCCAAAAAGATGGGTTTGCATGAGTAATCGCTATTGGTTTTTTACTTATTTCAATTGCATCAAATGTACTTTTATCTGCAGAATGCGACATATCTATTACTATACCTATTCTGTTCATTTCTTTAATTACTTCTCTGCCAAAATTTGTAACACCACTATCGTTTTTTTCGTAGCAACCAGTGGCTAGTAAAGACTGATTGTTGTAAGTAAGTTGCATAAATCTACATCCATGCTCATGAACTTTTTCTACTAAAGCTATATTATCTTCTATTGGAGAACAATTTTGAAAACCAAAAAAAATAGCTGTTTTTTTTTCTGAATTTGCCTTTTCTATATCTTTAAAATTTTTGCCTAAAAAAATTAGATCAGAATTTTCGTTAAAAAACTTATCCCACTCTTTGGTTCTTTGAATAAATTCATTATAATCTTCATGATAAACTATAGTTACATGAACCGCATCCAAATTGGCTTTTCTATTTATTTGAAATATATCTCTAGACCAATTACAATATTGAAGATTATCAATTCTATATTTCATTAGATTAGATATATATTAGTAACTAATTTTTTGATATTAAAAGATATAAATGTCGGTTAAGAAAAAAGATCACAAAGTTTCAATTGTAATGGGTAGTCAGTCTGATTACTCCACGATGCAATACTGCAAAAAAATACTAAAAATATTAAAAATAAAGCATGAAATAAAGATAGTTTCTGCACATCGTACTCCAGACAGAATGTACAAATTTGCAAAAATGGCTGAGAAAAATAATATCTCTGTTATTATCGCTGGTGCAGGTGGATCGGCGCACCTACCAGGAATGATCGCAGCCCTAACAAAAATACCAGTGATTGGGGTTCCTATAGAAAGTAAAAAATTAAAAGGCTTAGATAGTCTTTTATCAATAGTTCAAATGCCTAAAGGAATTCCAGTGGGCACTGTTGCCATAGGAAAAGATGGAGCAATAAATGCTGGTTTGTTTGCTGCATCAATAATTTCTTTAATCGATCCAAAATCTAGAAAAAATTTAAATCTTTGGAGAAATAAACAAACACGATCTGTTAAGAAAAAACCTAAGTAAGATGGTTAAATGCACTCTTGGTATAATTGGTGGAGGACAATTAGGTAGTATGTTAGCAAGTGCTGCTAAAAAAATAAATATAGAAACTGTAATATTTTCTGACGATCAAAATGCGCCAGCGCAAAAATTTTCGGACAATTTTGTTTTTGGAAAATATAATGACGAAGATAAAATTAATGAATTTGTTGAAAAGGTAGATATGGTTACATTTGAATTTGAAAATATTCCTTTTGAAACACTAAATAAAATCAATGAAGTAAAAAAAGTTTTACCTAAACCTAGTATCAATAAAATAATACAACACAGACTTTATGAAAAAGATTTTATAAATAAATGTAATTTTAGAACAACTTTATATGATTCTATTAAAAATGATAAAGAATTAAAATCCAAAACAAATTTTGTACCTGGTATTATTAAAACTTCTACTTTTGGATATGATGGTAAAGGCCAGTACAAAATAAATTCAATGAAAGAACTTGAAGAGATTAATCTTGATTACAACAAAGAGTACATTATAGAAAAATTTATTAATTTAAAAAAAGAGATTTCAGTTATAGTTACAAGATTTGGAAATCAAAAATATGAAATATATGAACCGATCGAGAATGTTCATGATGATCAAATACTAAAAAATTCTAAAATTCCAGCAGAAATAAGTGATGAAATACTAAAAAAATCAAAAAACTGGGCAAAGCATATTGCTGAAGAACTTGATTTTATAGGAACTTTATGTGTTGAATATTTTGTAGATAAAAAAGATAATTTATTTGTAAATGAAATTGCTCCTAGAGTTCATAATTCTGGACATCTGACAATAAATTCTCATAACATTAGCCAATTTGAAAATCATATTAGAGCTGTTTGTGGTTTAAAAAGAAAAGAAACTAAAAAATTATTCGATGCCAAAATGATAAATCTGATTGGAAATGATATTCTTATCTATAAAGACAAAAAATTTTCTGACAATGAATTTTTCTTTGATTACTTAAAGAAAGAAATCAAGCCAAAAAGAAAAATGGGTCATTTAACTATTTTAAAAAAATAATTTAGTTTGGTTTTTTTACTTTTTCTAAAGTTCTAGTTATAAATCTAGGTGTTAAAGTTTTAATTGGATTAACAGTTGTTTTAAGTTTTTTTGGAGGACCTTTTATTTTAAAACTAACTCCAAAAACACCTTCTCCTGTTTTTTTTCCTACTAAAATATTTCCAATTAAAGGCAAAGATCCTACTACTTTATTTAATGTTGTGGCTGGAACCAATGTGCCTCTTAAACTAATTAATTTATTACTCTCAACATATCCACTCATTAAAATTGATATCGCAGGTCCTAGTGCATATATTTCATTAATAGTCATAAGTTTATTTTTATTATTAAAATTCATTTCAAACTCATTAAATCTTATTCCTTCGCCCGTCATAAGATCAGCAATACCTTGTAGTGAGGCCAACGATAATAGCTTAGTTAAAGCTGGCATTTCTTTAACTTTAAAATCAAAAATATTTAATTTGGAATTAGATATGCTGTTTTCTTTAATTGAATAAAAATCAATTTTTCCTTTTTTGAAACCCTTTATAAACTTATAATGTTTAATAAAAGGTTCGGCGTTATCAGAATAAAATGATGTAATTTTTTGTTTATTTTTCAGTGTTTTTACATCAAGATTAAATTTTTCATTATTTTCAAACTCAGAGGTTAGGTTTAAGCTATGAACTTTATTATTTTTAAAAATTAATTCACCAAATAAATTTTTAGAGAAATTTTCTTCATCTAAAAATACTTTATTTATATTAATATTTAATTTAGTTCCATCTTTTAAATCAAAATTATCTAAAAAACTTTTATCATTATCTGAAAGCAGCATATCGTTAATAAGTTTATAGCTGTCAAAAGAAAGACCATTTAAATTATAATGAGTTGAATCTTTCTTTATATCAAATTCACTTTTTTTATTATTAGTATTTAAATAGCTTGCCTTAACTTTTTTTAAATCTCGTATTTTGAATTTATTATTTAAAATTAAATCTTTAACTTCAAAAAAATTTGAACCTTCATTATAAATAATTTCATTAAATTTTACTTTATTTTTTTTATAAGAGCCTTTTAATTTTAAATTTGATTTTTTATTTTTTTCTTTACTGTAACTAATAGGCTTAATTTTTATAAGATTGCTATCAAAATTTATTAGTGTTAGAAAATCGTAATTATTATTTTTTTTATTAATTTTATATTCAATCTTGTCAAAAGATGCACCTAAAGAATAGTCGCTTTCACCTTCTATATTTAAATTTTTATTTTCATATTTTAATGTTATTGAATTATTTTTTAACAAAATAGAATCGTTATAATTACTAAAATAATTTTTTAGTAAATTAATTTTTGGTTTCAAACTAACACTATCCAAATCTATTTTTGATAAATGTTTTAGTGCTTTAATTTTTTCCTTTTGTAACGTGAAAGAAAATTTATTTTTTATTTCAACAGTAATTTCTTGATCATCAACAAAATACAAATTATTTTCGAATATATCTTTAAATAGTTTTAAATTTATAGTATTTTTCTCGATTCTAATGTCTCCAGTTACTATTTTTTTATCATCAAAGTCTGTAACTATAATTATTTTATCAGATAAAAGTTTTATTTTTTTATGATAGAAATTAGCATTTTTTATTGAAGTTTCATTTTTCTGATGAGTAAAATCAAAATTAATATTTCCAAAAGAATATTTCTCGTTGTATTTTAGTTTTACGTCTTTAACTTGACCGCTTAATTTATAATCAGTTATTTTTCCATTTTCATCAAATTTTATAGAACTATTTATGCTGGCATAGCCCCCTTTGATAAATACATTGTAAATAATTAATGATGATTGTTCCAATGAGGCAATTGAAATTAAGTCCTTGATTTTGTTGTTTTTGGTCCATATCTCAAATTCTTCTATTATAAAATTATCTTTAAAATACGATAAAATATCGATTCTAGTGTCTATAGACTTAAGTTCTATTTTATTCCTACCTAAAATTAATATTGGATTCTTGGTGCTAATTCTTATTTTTGGGTTAGTTAAACTGTCTATAGAAATATAAATTTTTACTTTATTAATATCTAAATTAAGATTTTCATTATATTTTTTTACTTGCTCGATAATTAAAGGATTAAATCTTTTAGTTTCTAGCCCAATCTTTGAAAGAAAAATTGCCAAAAAAACTAAAATGACAAATAAAATTAAAATTGAATAAATAAAAAATTTAATAAATCTAACCATTTAAATTATAAAGATTACTTTCTAAAAACTCATCCAAATCTCCATCTAATACTTTATCTGGGTTAGAGCTCTCATGATTTGTTCTATTATCTTTAACCATTCTGTAGGGATGTAAAACATATGATCTGATCTGATGTCCCCATCCAATATCTGGCTTTGAATCTTTTATATTTTTTGTTTGGTCTTCCTTTTTCTTTAACTCATAATTGTATAGTCTTGCCTTAAGCATGTTCATACATGTTTCTTTATTTTTATGTTGCGATCTTTCATTTTGACATTGAACAACTATTTTTGTAGGAATATGTGTAATTCTAACAGCACTGTCAGTAGTATTTACATGTTGGCCTCCTGCACCACTAGATCGATAAGTATCAACTCTCAAATCTTTTTCCACAATTTCAACATCAATATTTTCATCAACAACTGGATAAACCCAAACACTAGCAAAACTAGTATGTCTCCTTGCTCCGGAATCAAATGGGGAAATTCTTACAAGTCTATGTATTCCTGACTCAGATTTTAATAATCCAAAAACATAATCTCCTACAATTTTTATTGTTGAAGATTTTATGCCAGCCTCATCCCCTTTGTGCTCACTAATTATTTGAAATTTAAATTCCTTATTAGAAGACCATTTCATATACATTCTTCTCAACATTTCAGCCCAATCTTGACTTTCGGTGCCTCCGGCTCCAGCATGAATTTCTATATAGGTGTCAAAACCATCTGACTCGTTTGAGAGAAAACATTTCGTCTCATTTTTTTTTGCTTTTACTTTTAAATCTTCAATACTTTTTAACGAATCATTAATTACTGTAGTATTGTTTTCCTCAACAGCTAAATCAAATAGCTCTGAAATTTCAGTACATTGCTTAATTGAATAATCGTAGGAATTAATCAAATCTTCTTGAAATTTCTTTTCTTTGATTACTTTCTGAGCTTTATTTTTGTCCTGCCAAAAAGTAGCTTCCAGCATTTTTGAATTGTTTTTTTCTAATTTTGAATAAATATTGTTTTTCTCATAGATATTCTTTAATTCTTAAGTTAATCTTTTCGATTTCTAATTTAATATTTGTGAAACTATTATCCATTAATAAAACTTTAATATATTATTATTTTTTAATCTATCATTAATATTTCCAAATGACATAGCATCAGTATCAATTTTTTCTTTTTTAAAAACCTCTATGATTGTCTCTTTAGACCCAAAGTTAGCTCTTTTACCAGTTACAGATTCAACAACCATCATAGAAATATCTGGTGGCACTTTAAATGGTCTCGCATCTTTTTTTTTTATAGCTTTTTTAACAAAATCTTTGAAAATTGGCATTGCTGTTTTTGCTCCTGTTTCATATCGGCCCAAAGATTTTGGTTCATCCATTCCAACATATACTCCTATAACAAGCTTTGAAGTGAATCCTACAAACCAAGTATCAGTATTCTTGTTTGTTGTTCCTGTTTTTCCGGCTATATCTAGATTAAGATATCTTAGACGTTTTCCAGTACCTCTTTTAATTACACCTTCAAGCATAGAAGTCACTTGGTAAGCTGTTTGAGGTGAAATAACTTGGTAAAAGTTGTCAGAAATCTTGGGGATAAAATCACTAAAATACGAAATGTGATCACAATCTTTACAAGATCTGGTTTCAGTATTAAAAAATGTCACTCCTTCTGAATCTTGTATTCTATCAATTAAAATAGGAGTGATTTTTTTTCCCCCATTAACAAATGAACAGTATGCCGAAGTTAGTTTCAACAAGGTTGTTTCTGTAGAACCAAGAGAAATTGATAAAAGTTCTTGAGGATTCTCATATATGCCGAGCTGTTTAGTAAAATTAGCTATTTTGTCAACTCCAATTTCCTGTGCTATTCTTACTGTCATTAAATTTCTTGATTTTTCTAAACCCATTCTAAGTGTAGAAGGTCCATAAAATTTTTTTCCATAATTTTCTGGTTTCCACATTTTCAAATCTGAACCTTGCTCTAATACTAATGGAGCATCTAATATTAAAGTGTTTGGAGAAAAATTATTTTCTAAAGCTAAAGCGTAAATAAAAGGTTTAAATGCTGAACCAGGTTGTCTTAGAGCTTGTGAGGCTCTATTAAATTCACTTTTTTTAAAACTAAAACCTCCTGATAAAGCATAAACTCTACCAGTGAATGGATCCATTACAACTATTCCGCCGTTAACTTTGGGAAGTTGTTTTAATTCATATTTATCATCCTTAATTTTTTTAACATAAATTACATCTCCAACTTTAAATAGTTCGTCAAATTCTTTTTTTGTCCAAGAAATATTTCCATAATCAATAACTCCTTCCAAATCTTTAATAGTTTTAATATGTGCATTAAACTTGTTTATTTTATTAACAATTGCTAATTGCCAACCAATCGATTTTTCTAATTTATATTTTTCCAGATTGTTATTCCAATTATCTAATTTTTTTTTATTAGTTAGTGGCCCTCTCCACCCTTTTCTTTTATCATATCTCTCTAAACCTTTTCTAAGAGAAATAGTAGCTATATTTTGCAATTCTAAATTCAAAGGTGTTTTAATATTTAAACCTTGCTTATATACTTTTTCAAAGCCAAATTTATCTACCACATATTTTCTTATATCCTCAACATAATACCTTGTGTCTTCAAGAAAAATTTTTTTTCTTTTTTTTAATTTAATTTTCATATTAATTAATTTGATGTAGTCTTCATTTTTTAAATAGTTGTTATCTAATAAATTTTTTAATACCAAATTTCTTCTAAATTTTGCAAGTTCAGGATTCTTATAAGGATTGTATTTACTGGGAGCTTTGGGTAGAGCCGCTAGCAATGCTGATTCAGCATAATTTAGTTCGCTGATAGGTTTGTTAAAATATTCTAAACTTGCTGAAGCTATTCCGTATGCTCCTTGTCCTAAATATATTTGATTTAAATAAAGTTCTAAAATTCTTTTTTTTGAAAGTGCTCTTTCTATTCTAAAAGCTAAAATAGCTTCTTTAATTTTTCTATTTATACTAATTTCGTTGCTAAGTAAAAAATTTTTTGCAACCTGCTGGGTAATTGTTGAAGCTCCTTCCAGTCTTTTTGAATAAATAACATTCGAAATATTGTTTATAGTTGCTCTAATAACACCTTTTGCATCAACTCCTGGGTGTGAAAAAAAGTTTTTATCCTCTGCTGACAAAAATGAATTGATTACTTTTGGTGGAATTACATTATATGGAACGAAAATCCTTTTTTCTTTTGAAAAATCACTAACTAGTTGACCTTCCCCAGCATAAACTTTGCTTGAAACTGGAGGTTTATAGCTCTTCAAAAATTTATAATCTGGCAGTTTGTTTGAATATCCCCATAAAATAGCAATTACTGTTACAAACACTATTAATATTCCAACCATAGATAACAATGCTAATTTTCTAAAAAAATTATTCATTTTAGTTTTATTTAACTTATGAATTTGTTAAAGTTAAGGCATCAAAATTAAACAGAATTTATAATGGAAATAAAAATCAAAAAAATATGGAAAAGAATTTGTATATTGATGCTTCGCGTCCTAATGAAACTAGAGTTGTGCTTAAATCAAATGGCAACATCGAAGATTATGAGTATGAAAGCTTAAAGAGCAACTTAGTAAAAAATAATATTTATTTGGGAAAAGTAAGTCGTGTAGAACCATCCTTACAGGCTGCATTTGTTGATTTCGGTAAAGAAAGACATGGTTTCTTATCTTTTAACGATATTCAATCCAATTATTATCAAATACCACTCAGCGATCTTGAAAAAATTAAAAAAGAGGAAAAATTTGCTAGAGAAAAATTATTGAAAGAAAGTGAACAACTAGAAGAGAAAAATTTAAGTGAAGGAAATTTAACAGCGGAAGATCCTGTAGAAAAAAAAATAGAAAGTTATGAAAATGACGAAAATATTAATGTTGAAAAAAAATATCCAAATAAAAGATATAAAATTCAAGAAGTTATTAAGCCCAATCAAGTAATACTTGTACAGGTATTAAAGGACGAAAGAGGTTCTAAAGGAGCGGCTCTAAGCACTTTTATTTCAATAGCTGGCAAGTATATAGTGCTTATGCCAAATACTCCAAAAGGAGGTGGTATATCAAGGAAAATTTTTAATCCTTCTGAAAGAAAAAAAATCAGAACTATTTTAAATCAAATTGAAATCCCTAAAGAAATGGGAATTATAGTAAGAACCGCTGGTTCGAACAAAACAAAAAATGAAATCAATTATGATCTTGAAAATTTATTAGCAATTTGGGATTCCATTAAAGAAACTGCAATAAATTCAATGGCGCCATCATTGATTCATCATGAAAGCGAAATAATTAAAAGAACTTTAAGAGACATGTGCGATGAAGATACAAAAAATGTCATAGTTGAAGGTAATGAAGGTTATCAGAAAGCTAAGAATTTTATGAAACTTTTAATGCCAAAATTTGTTAAAAAAGTAAAAAAATATAGAGACAAAATTCCGTTATTCGTAAAAGAAAATATAGAAAACAAGTTAAATGAAATTTTTGAAACACAAGTTAAGCTGGCTTCTGGAGGATATTTGGTCATAAACCCTACGGAAGCATTGGTTTCGATAGACGTGAACTCAGGAAAATCTATAAAACAAAAAAATATCGAAAGCACTGCTTTAAATACAAATCTAGAAGCTGCTGAAGAAATATCAAGACAAATAAAAATTAGAGATCTATCTGGACTAATAATTATTGACTTTATTGACATGTATAGTTTTGGAAATAGAAGATTAATTGAAAGGAAATTAAAAGAAAAATGTAGATTAGATAGAGCAAGAATTCAAATTGGAAGAATCAGCACTTTTGGATTGCTTGAAATGTCAAGACAGCGCTTAAGAGAGAGCGCAGTAAAATGGGATATAGTATTAACAAACGAATCTTTTGCTTTAAAGTTATTGAAAACTGTTGAACTAAAATCAATAAGCAATAAATCAAAAAATGTTAAAATAAAAGTATGCGAAAAAATTAACACCTATATAAATAACAACTTTTTGGAAGATGTAAAATATTTTGAAAAAAAAAATAAAATAAAAATTGAAATTGTTAATGATAATTCTTTAATTGTTCCCGATCAT
>Ga0163108_10002377_pt1 | contig 13652 bp, 10 predicted proteins | sample Fk1155metaG_FD_109644 | JGI IMG/M metagenome (GOLD analysis project Ga0163108, IMG submission 109644) | Marine microbial communities from the Central Pacific Ocean - Fk160115 155m metaG | ecosystem: Environmental > Aquatic > Marine > Oceanic > Photic zone | place: The Central Pacific Ocean...
ACGCCGTCTAAAAACCAGTTCGAGTCTTTTTGGAAGACTTGGGCAATCACTTCCAGCATTTCTTCACTGGGGACCCGTTTTCCCCGTTCAATCATCGAAAGATAGGACACCGAGGGTGCAGACTCGGCATTGACTCTGATGCATCGCGAAGACAGGTCTTCCATGGTCAAGTGGTTGCGTTTACGCAAATTCCTGATCTTGGTTCCTAAAAAATGCGACTTTCGGGTCAGGTTACTTCGGTATTGCATATTTGTAAAATAAACATTGTAAAATTTTATTTGTAAAATTCTATCATAATTTAGATTAGACTTCAACTCACCTGAATTCAAAGGGATCTTCTTTCACGGCACGGACATGAAGCGTACGTGAGAGAAATGATGTTGAATTTAATTATGAACCTATAGAGAGAAAGCAAACATGTCCATTTACAGAGATGAAACCTCCCTTGCCCATCAGTCCATCATTGAACAAGGTGAATCCTGGGACTCGATCAACCCCGAATACGTGGCACGTATGCGGATGCAGAATCGGTTCAAGACGGGATTGGACATTGCACGGTACACAGCAAATATCATGCGTGAGGATATGGCAACGTACGATCGTGACCCGAGTCAATACACCCAATCCTTGGGTTGTTGGCACGGTTTCGTCGGCCAGCAGAAAATGATTTCCATCAAGAAACACTTCAATGACACGAAGGGACGCTATCTTTACCTGTCAGGATGGATGGTGGCCGCAATGCGTTCGGAGTTCGGGCCCTTACCCGATCAATCTATCCATGAAAAAACCTCGGTTCCGAAATTGATCGAGGAGTTGTATCGCTTTCTCAAGCAGGCTGATGCCCGTGAACTGAGGCATCTTTTCCAGGAACTGGATGAATCTCTGAGAGATGGAAACGATATCAAGGAAAAAGACATTCGAAACAAAATTGATCATTTTCAGACCCATGTGGTGCCGATTATAGCGGACATCGATGCAGGGTTTGGCAACGAGGAAGCAACCTACTTGTTGGCCAAACAAATGATCGAAGCAGGCGCCTGCTGCATTCAAATTGAAAACCAGGTTTCCGATGTCAAACAATGCGGTCATCAGGACGGCAAAGTCACCGTACCCCACGAAGATTATATTGCCAAAATTAATGCGATTCGTTACGCGTTCATGGAGCTTGGCGTTGAAGACGGCATCATTGTAGCCCGAACCGATTCGCTGGGTGCGGGGCTGACCCAGAAAATACCCGTTTCTCGGTATCCAGGAGATTTACCAGAGCAATATAATCAATTCATCGATGGTGAAGAAGTCACTTCCTTTGATGATTTGAAAACCGGTGACTTATTACTTCGTCAGAAAGACAAGCTGATCAAACCAACCCGCTTGGCAAATGGTTTGATCCGTTTCAAGGATAAAACCGGAGAAGATCGTGTGATCCTTGACTGTATTGCTTCCCTGCAGAACGGTGCCGACTTGTTGTGGATTGAGACGGAAAAGCCGCATGTCGAGCAAATTGCCGGCATGGTGGATCGCATCCGCGAGGTGATGCCGAATGCTAAATTGGTTTACAACAATAGCCCGTCTTTCAACTGGACATTAAATTTCCGGCAACAAGTATTTGATGCCTGGCACTCTGAAGGCAGGGACCTATCCAAATATGATCGTAACAATTTGATGAGTGTCAAATATGATGAATCTGAGCTTGCTCAAACTGCTGATGAGAAAATACAAAGCTTTCAGCAGGATGCAGCAAAACGGGCTGGAATTTTTCATCACTTGATTACCCTGCCGACCTATCACACGGCTGCATTGTCCACGGACAGCCTGGCTAAAGATTATTTTGGTGAACAAGGCATGTTGGCCTACGTGAAAAATGTTCAGCGTCAGGAGCTCCGTGAAGGTCTGGCCTGTGTCAAACACCAGGACATGTCTGGTTCGAATATTGGTGATGATCACAAAGAGTATTTTTCAGGGGCTAATGCCCTGAAAGCTGCTGGTAAAGACAACACCATGAAACAGTTTGCCTAAGCAGGTATTAAGCTAGAGGGGCTTCTGGCCTCTTTAGCTCAAATTAGGAACGAAGGCATTACATTTAAGCTTAGTCATATCCGTTGCAAAACAAGTAAGATTTTTTATCAGTTTCTGAGGTTCCAACCATTTCTGCCAGGCATATTCTGCACACCATTCGTTTTTAGATTTTCCGTTTTTGCCTATCAAAATTCGGCCACCATCCAAGACATTTATCTCTTTATTTTCTTTCATCAGTAAAAGTACGAATCCTCCAAAAAGCTCATGGGCTTTATTACTGGGTTGTTTGTTTAACTTTCCAGGAAGGATTTGAGATAGCCCACGTTGCGAGGATCTTTTGAGGTTCAAAAAGCAGAAAAGAAGGAAATGAAGATTTTATTCATCATCAATGATGCACCGTATAGGACAGAAAAGGCATACAATGCATTACGTATGGCAACGAATTTACAGAAAAGGGAGGACGAAATAGAGGTGCGATTTTTTCTGTTAGCTGATGCGGTTGCATGCGCACTTCCCAATCAAATAGTCCCCAACGGATTCTATAATATCCAACGCATGTTGAAATCTGTGATTTCCCATGGTGGCGAAGTCCAAACTTGAGGAAGCTGTGCTGACGCCCGCGGTCTGCGGGAGCTGAAAAAGATGGAAGGTGTGGAACTCAGCAACATGAGTCAACTCTGTGAGTGGACGGTGGGCTCCGACAGAGTGCTTGTATTTTAATTCCACTTTTTTGCATGAGATGTCACCCATTGTATTTTCGTTTGGAGTCGGGGACTTTGATGGATTGTTTTTCCGAAAGCTTAATTTGGATAGAGGTTTTTTTAGGAAAGAATTCAGGTTTTTGCAGCACAACTTCCCGCCTGACGGCCGAAGACCGATCCCGACATTAGGCCGGTTCCCCCTGGATAGTTGAAGTAGAAAAGCCCACCGACCAACTCCCCTGCAGCAAAGAGTCCTGGAATCGGTTCGAGGTCGTCGCTTATTACCTGACTGGTTTTAGGGTCGACACGAAGCCCACCGAAGGTGAAGGTGATGCCGCAGGTGATGTGGAAGGCTTCGAAGGGTCCTTCATCGATGGTGTTGGCCCAGTTGGTCTTGTTGATCTCCAGTTCTTCGGTGCCCCTTCCGTCTTTCACGTTCGGGTCGAATTTAATGTTTTGCTGAACCGCGTTGTTGTAATGCTGGATTTCGTCCAGAAATCCCTGTTTATCGACGCCTTCCATCTTGTCAGCGAGATCCGCGAGGGTTGCCCCTGTCACTTTGGAGACACGGCGAATCCGGTATTCATCCCGAAGCAGGTGGGTCACCTTCTGGTCAAAAACCTGCCAGGCAAACTGATCAGGTTGTTCCAAAATCACACGACCATACTTGGCATAGGTGTAATTGCGGAAATCTGCTCCTTCATCCACGAAACGCCTGCCTGTGGCATTGACCATGATTCCAAACGGGTAGGAATGTTTCTGGAATCCGTCACCCACCGTAAGATCACCGAATTCAGGTGCATTGTAATCCCAGCCGACTGCATGGCAGCCAGACCAGTTTCCATAGGGGGAGGCTCCGACCTCGAGGGCCATGCGGATCCCGTCTCCAGTGTTGAAGGACGTTCCCCGGACCTTGGCCATTTCCCAACCCGGCCCCAGATATCGGGTACGCCATTCCGTGTTCGATTCAAAGCCACCGCAGGCAAGGACCACCCCACGGCTTTTGATTTCATGGGTTTTTCCTTCCATCTTCACCTTCACCCCATTCACACCTGATTCGGATTGGATGAGGGAAAGCACCCTTGCACCGTAGCGGATCTCAATCCCGGCCTTTCGGGCCAGGTCCGTTTCTCCATCCACCAGCCCGGGGCCTCCACCCCAGGATTCCAGGGTCAGTCCGCCCCAAAACTTGAACCGTCCTTCATGCTTGAAGGCCTGGCGCCCATAAATCGGCATGAAACGGATTCCGTTCTTCTGCAGCCAGGTCAGGGTTTCCCGGGATTTTGTGACCAGGGTTTCACAAAGATCGGGATCGGTACGAAAACGTGTCAGCCGATACATGTCGTCAAAGAACTGATCCGTTGAGTAAGTACCGAAATCGGTGATATCCAACTGTTCCTTGGAGAGTTCCGGACAAAGTTCACGGATGTGCCCAACGTCGTCATAGGCAAAGCGAAAGGCGCCTGCGGTGTAACGGCTGTTGCCGCCGCTGACTTCCAGGGGGGCACGTTCGAGCACCAGAACGCTGCTTCCGGATTCCCGGGCCGCAAGTGCCGCACAGAAAGCGGCGTTTCCTCCTCCAACGACGATTACATCAAAATCAGTCATGATATTTATTCTGATCAATTAATTTGGGTCACCCGTCATAATTGCGTTCCCCAGAATTTCTCAACCAAATCCGGTAAAGATGGCGTTTGCGGGAAGGATCCTGATGATCCATGAAACGGCTGCGATAATGGACCAGTTCCAGATTGTTGAGGAACTGGATCTGTCCCCGTTCCAGGGGTGCCTCAACCCACAAATCTTCTGAATGGACCACTTCTTCCAGACATTCCAAGGCATCCTTCAGTTCTTGATCCATTTCCCTCTCAGCGATGGCGTACCCTTTATGGACCAGGGAAACGTTGACGCGGGCCTTGAGTTGATTCCCGTCCCAGTTAAAACAAGGGGCGGAAACTGTTTCAGGAGCATCTTCGGCATGCTCTTTTTGGCGATCGAAGAGCATCGGGCGGTATAACCTCTCAAGCTGTTGGGGATGCTTTTCAAGCATCCGGTTGTGCACCGAATAAAGGCTGCAGAAACGGCTGATACCGCCTTTCATGGCTGGATTTTTACAGAGCAAGCATACATATTCCGGGATGCTGATTCCGAAAGCATTGTCATTGTGAAACACGAGTTCCACGTTCGTATACGAACCTCGAACCCCATAACTGAACGGTAGTCCCGTATCGGCCACATCATAAATCATGGTTCCGTCCCACTTTTGCGCAACAGGTCTTGCAATGAGTTGAGAAAACACCCAATAACAATCTACCAAAATCGGTTCAGGAATGGTTTCCATTGGCCTTTGTTCCATCACACAAAAACCACAACCTTGATCAAGAACATCCCTGATTGATGATGCCGTTTCTTTCAAATGAGGAATTTCAAATTCTTCATGTGTTCTCAAAAGGTTTGGCAAAGGATTATTACTTATCTTTTCCGCCATGATGTGAAATTCCTTCATGGCTTCTTCATTCAATCTGATGGTCCAGTCTTCTTGAGAAAGTTCTGCTGAGCACCAGGCTTTTGATCCGCTGACAGTCTCTCCGAGCATTCGTGAAGGGTTTTGGATGCTGAGTTCAAGACTCTCAGGGAATTCAGGTTTTAAATCCATACCTTCTTGTCCTCCTGGATTTCTTGAGAAATCCTGATTGTTGAGGAATGATTCAGAAAGTTTTCCTTACTTCCTCAAGTGCTTTAGCAAGGATTTCGAGCTCCCCGGGTAAACCTGCGGTGATTCGGATACAGCGGTTCAGTGGAGCCACACCAGGCATCCTCACGAAAATGCCTTGGTGGATGAGGGCATTCATGAGGGCCGAGGCAAAGGCTCCGTCTTTTCCGCAGTCGATGGTAAGGAAATTGGAATCGGTTTTAAAAAAATTAGTTCTTTTAAAATGGTTTTTTTGAGGTCTAGATGGACTTTTATCCCATATGAAAGTCTATTCAGGTAGCTTTATTTAGGACAGCATAAAATTTATTATGCTTACATTTCCAGAACGAATTGGTTTCTTACTAAAATAACTAAATTACATAACTTAAAGAAGAAAATATTTTTTTGATTACAATCATTTAGACTGTTTTATAATCTCAAATTCTACTGATTCGCACAAAATATGTTCCGCTAACAGATGTCCTTCTTGAATCCTTTGAGTATCATCACTTGGAATACAAATGGTTACGTCTCCCAAATCAGCCATCTTACCCCCGGATTTTCCAGTTAACACAATGACCTTCATTGATTTCTTTTTTGCTAAATTTATTCCTTGAATCACATTTTCTGAATTCCCACTTGTTGAAATGGCAATTAACACATCTCCAGAATCCCCTATTCCTTCAATTTGTCGAGAAAAAATTGATTCATAACCCGTATCATTTGACCAGGCAGTGACAAAAGAAGAATCTGTAGTCAGAGCAATTGAAGCTATGGCTGGTCGATCATGACTGATTAATCCTCCCATGAGTTCTGCAGCCATATGCTGAGCATCTGCAGCGGAACCACCATTACCACACCATAATATTTTCTTAGATCCCTTGACAGCCTCAATCATAAGTTGAACACCTTTTGTGATATCCCCAGAGCATGCATCAATCATAGCCATTTTAACATTGGCGCTTTTTTGAATAATTTGTCTGACTTCCAACATAGTTACCTGTCAATTTTGTTAAATGATTCTTTAATATTAATACATCTATTTTATAGATTAGTGAAATGGGTATTCTTATTTTTTTTAAATGATGGTATTTAATTGATTACACAGGAATTTTTGTTAATAAATAAATCAGAAAGTTTTCCTTACTTCCTCAAGTGCTTTAGGCAGGGTTTCGGCAAGGATTTCGAGCTCCCCGGGTAAACCTGCCGTGATTCGGATACAGCGGTTCAGTGGAGCCACACCAGGCATCCTCACGAAAATGCCTTGGTGGATGAGGGCATTCATGAGGGCCGAGGCAAAGGCTCCGTCTTTTCCGCAGTCGATGGTGAGGAAATTGGAAGCGGTCGGAAGAGGGGTGAGTCCATTTTCCAGGGCTATATTTCGGATCGTCTCGAGGGAATCTGCTACCTGTTTGAGAACCTTCTGTAAATGTACGGAATCTTTCAAGGCGGCACGAGCCCCGGCCTGAGCCACACGTCCAACCCCGAAGTGATTGCGGATCTTGTTGAACTCTTTAATCAGTTCCGCATTCCCAATTGCATATCCGACCCGCATCCCGGCAAGCCCGTAGGCCTTGGAAAAAGTACGCATCCGGAGGACCCTATGGTTATCCAGGTCGAGGGGAGGAAGGGTTCCTGGAGGGGCGAATCCACCATAGGCTTCATCCAGAATGAGCAGGCAGCCATCCGGGATTTTTTTCAGCATGTCATTGATGCTTTCCGAATCCCACCAGCTTCCCATCGGATTATCCGGATTCGAGACATAAATCAACTTCGGCTGTAGTTTCCTCGCTGTTTCCAGAAGGGCGTCCAGATCCTCACGGTCCTCACGATAAGGAACGAATTCGAGCTCTCCGCCATATCCGTTGACGTGGTAGTTGAAAGTCGGATAGGCGCCAGCAGAAGTGACGACACGGTCTCCGGGTTCCACAAACATCCGGGCCACGTAACCCAGCAGCCCATCGATGCCTTCACCGACCATGATGTTTTCAGAAGCGACCTGATGATGGGCTGCCAGCTCCTGACGCAGATCATGGAATTCCGGGTCTCCGTACATCCAGGTTTCAGAAGCCGCTTCCTTCATGGCTTGAATTGCCAGAGGAGAAGGGCCGAAGACACTCTCATTGGCACCGATTCTTGCTTTGAATCCATAACCCTGATTCCTTTCCTGGGTCTCTGGGCCGACAAACGGAACGGTTGCCGGAAGCCCCCTGACCAGTGAATTGACCTGATAATCAGCCATATGCGGATATCTTTCCAACGAAGGAGTTAGAGAAATTATTTCTTAGAACCATACTTTTCCTGCATTTTGTTGTAAGCCGGGAACCCAACAATGCTTTTCAGCTGGTTGAAGGAAAGTTGTTCATTTTGAATTTGTTGATGCTCTTCTTTTTCAAGACGGGGCAACTGCTTTTCCAGAGTGTGAGCAACGCTCAGCAGCAAGGTCACCGGATAGAGTCCGATTTTAAATCCCAGTTCCTGGAGTTCCTGTTTTCCGAGGAAAGGAGTTTCTCCCCCTTCGACCATGTTGGCCAAGAGGGGTTTTTGGATGAGTTCCGCAGTGGCTCGCATTTCCTCGAGTGATTTTGGAGCTTCCAGAAAAATCACATCCGTTCCAGCCTCTTCAAAAGCCATGCAGCGGTCAAGAGCCGCCTGGAATCCATCCACCGCCCGGGCATCGGTCCGGGCGATGATGACGATGTCCTTTTCGGCAGCAGCATCCTTGGCTGCCTGGAGTTTGCCCAGCATCTCTTTGAGTGGAACCAGAACCTTTCCCTGGACATGTCCACATCGTTTGGGCGCGGCTTGATCTTCCAACTGAATTGCCGCGACCCCAAGCTTCGCATAGGTTTTCACGGTTCGGTAGACGTTGATCGCATTCCCGTAACCGGTATCTCCATCAGCAATCAGAGGGATTCCGATACAACTTGCCAGGTTCCCGGCATGGGTCGACATCTGGGTGAAATCCATCAGTCCGGTATCGGGCTGACCCATGACCGAGGCTGAACTTCCAAAACCCGTCATGTAGGCACATGGGAATCCGCTTTTTTCCACCATCAATGCTGAAAAAGCATCGTAACAACCAGGCACCGTGAGCACTCCAGGCTGGCTTAAAAGTTCACGAAGTCGGGCAGCTTGATTTTGTGGTTCCATATTGATTTTCGTTTTGGGTCTTTTATTTTCAATTTCATGAGATTATTTTCGATCTTCACATGGCTCCACCACCGTTGATTTGGATCAATTGACCGGTGACATAGGCACCTTCTTCGGAAACAAGATGAGAAACCATGGAGGCAATTTCTTCAGGTTTGCCTAATCTTTTTGAGGGCACTTCTGCAGCCTGTTTGTTGATAAACTCCTCCTCCCTGGAACTGGTCCGTTCCGTGAGGATTGCTCCAGGAGAAATCGTATTCGCCGTGATTCCCTGATCAGCGAAGTCTCTGGAAAGGGCTTTGACAAGCCCCCATGCTCCATGCTTTGAAACCGAGACATGAGGACTGTTCGGATAACCCCGGATAGCATTGATTCCTGCAAAGGTAAGGATCCTTCCCCACTGTTGTTCGAGCATTCCTGGAACCAGAAGACGACAGAACTGAAAAGCTGCACCTAGGTTCACTTCAAGAACCTGATCCCATTCTTCATCAGGAATTTCAAAAAAATTACGGTGGGGCCGAGTGGCGGCGTTGTGAATCAAAACGTCAACCCTGCCAAAGACATCGAGTGCTTCCTCGGAGATGCGTTTGACTTCGGTTCGTTTGGAAAGGTCTCCGATGGTGATGTGAGTCCGGACTCCCAGGGATTCAGCTTCATGGGCCGTTTGTTCACAGGCGTCACGGTCGCTTCCTCCATGGATCACCAGGTTCATACCGTCTTTGGCCAATCGGAGGGCCATCGCTTTTCCAATGTTTTTACCCGATCCGGTAATGAGAGCAGTTTTCATGGGCTTCATGAGTCAATCGAGAGAGGAATGGGATGAATTTTTCATGGCTTTCCTTAACATTTGAATGCTATGAACGGCTCTACGTTCACTTCCATGCTGGATCTGCTGACGGCAACTGGTTCCACAGGCGACAACAGTATCCTTCCCTTTCAATTTCCGGATTTTTGGAAGCAAACTCAATTCGGCCATTTTCATGGAAGTTTCATAATTTTCGCTTTCATAACCAAATGAACCTGCCATTCCGCAGCAACTCGAGGGGATCAATTCTACTTCTAAATCTGGAATGGCTTTTAAAATTCCAAGGGTACTTCCTGTGGCATTGGCTGCTTTCTGGTGACAATGTCCATGGACCCAGATTTTGTTTTGTAGAAGTTTTTGGAGTGGAAGTTTAAGCGCTCCTTTCTCATGTTCTTGAAAGAGGAATTCATCGATCAATTGGACATGGGAAGCCAGTGCTTCTGAATCCGGCCCAGGAACCAGGGAAGGATAATCATCCCTGATGGTGAAGATGCATGAAGGTTCAAGCCCCAGGATGGGAATTCCTGATTCTACAAAAGAATGTAGTTGGCCGATGACCTTCAGTGCTTCCTGACGGGCTTCTTTAAGAAGCCCTGAGGAAAGAAAGGTTCTTCCACAACACAGCCGGTTGGAAGTGGATGATGCTCCCAATGCTTTGACTTGATATCCAGAGCCCTGAAGCACTGCGACCGCATCACGAAGTCCCTGAGGCTCAAACCAGGTTCCAAAAGTGTCAGTAAACAGGACAACGGTTTTGTCATGTGATTTTGAAGAAACTTCGTCTTCCCGAAAAGGCTGAGATGACCATTTTGGAAGTTTTCTTTGAGAACAAAGTCCGAGCAAATTTTCACTCAGTTCGGCAAATCCTGGAATATTGTCTCTCAGATGAAGCAAGGGGGAGAGTTTCGAAAGTATTGGAGCATGACGGGGCAGGAAGGCAAACATACGGTCTCGTGTTTTCACCCCATGTTCCTGCTGGTAATGATGAAGAAATTCACTCTTTATCCGTGTCATGTCCACTCCCGTTGGGCATTCCCGTGCACAGGCTTTACAGCCCACACAGAGACGCATGGTCTCATACATATCCTTGGAAGTGAGGGCTTTCGTTCCCAACTGTCCTGAGAGTGCAAGGCGCAGGGCATTGGCTCGGCCTCGGGTCAGGTGTTTTTCATCTTGAGTCACCCGATAGGAGGGACACATCACATCCCCACTCGATTTCCTGCATGCCCCGTTGTTGTTACACATTTCTGCCGCTTGCTGAAATCCTCCCCAGGGAGACCAGTCCAAATAAGTATCTACATCAGGATGCTGATAGTCAGAGGAGTAACGGAAAAGGCTGCGGTTATCCATTTTCTCTGGACGGACGATTTTTCCTGGATTGAGCAGATTGCCCGGATCGAAGAGTTTCTTTACTTCGGCAAAGGTGTTGACCATCCGGGAACCATACATCGATTCCAGGAATTCAGAGCGTACCAACCCATCACCATGTTCGCCCGAATGGGAACCGCCGTATTCCTTGACGATTTCGAAGGCTTCTTCGGTGATTCGGCGCATCACGGATGCCCCCTGTTCCTTCTTCATGTTCAAAACAGGACGCACATGAAGACACCCCACCGAGGCATGGGCATACCAGGTGCCGGTGGTTCCATATTTTTCAAAGAGGTTGTTCAACCTGGCGGTGTATTCGGCCAGGTCTTTAAGCTCCACCGCACAATCTTCAATGCAGGAAACCGGTTTAGCATCTCCTTTCATGGACATCATGATGTTCAGTCCTGATTTCCTTACCTCCCATACTTCCTTCTGAAAAGCAGGATCGAGTGCTTCGACCACCGCATCTCGGAAGCCCATCGATTCCATCATTTTCTTCAGTTCCGACAGTTTTTTTTCAAGGGGTTTCAACTCTTCCCCGGTAAATTCAACCAGCAGCAGCGAGTCTGGTTCTCCTTTGATGAATCGTTTGAGCTTTTCTGCAAACTGGGGGATCGATCGTGCAAGTTCGATCATGGTCCGGTCCACCAGTTCCACCGCATCTGGGTTGAGGGTGACCAGGTGTTGGGTCGAATCCATCGCCTCATAAAAGCTTGGGAAATGGCAGACCCCCAGCACCTTATGAGTCGGGATGGGCTGGAGTTTGAGGTGAATCGAAGTTGAAAAGGCAAGAGTGCCCTCCGAGCCGACGAGCAACCTGGCAGGATTCAGCACTCCGTTTTCGGGAGGAATCAGTTCATCCAGATTGTAGCCACCGACACGACGTTGAACATCCGGAAATCGGAGCCGCACTTCGTCCGCTTCCCGGATGCCGATCTGAAACAGTTGATGGAGAAGATTTTCCTTGGTGGAACGATTGTCTCGACTCAGAGAATCGGTCTGGATTTCACCGAACTGAATCCTTTCTCCGCTGGCGAGCAGGGCTTCGACCCCCAGGACATTGTCGACCATCTTTCCATAGCGGATCGACCGTGCGCCGCAGCTGTTGTTCCCTGTCATGCCTCCCAGAGTTGCACGGCTGCTGGTGGAGACGTCAACGGGGAAAAAAAGCCCCTGGTTTTTCAGTTCCTCATTCAATTGGTCCAGGACAAGGCCAGGTTCAACCAGAGCTTCACGTTTTTCTGCATCGACCTTGAGGACCCGGTTGAGGTATTTGCTGAGATCGATGATCAGTCCTTCACCAACCGTCTGTCCACACTGGGAAGTTCCACCACCACGAACCGTGATGCTGATGCCTTCTTCACCGGCGATTTCAAATGCTGGCGCAACATCCTCGGAGGATTTTGGAACCAGGACCCCTGCAGGAATGATCTGGTAGATGGAAGCGTCGGTGCTGTAAAGTCCCCGGGAAAAGTCATCAAACAACACTTCTCCGCGGGTTTCACGTTTCAACCGCTCGGCAAGCCGGAAATTCGTCGGTTTTTTTCTTTTCAAACCTGACTCAATTTGATGGTTACAAGCTGGTTTCGTATTGGTTATGCTGAGATTTTAAAACCACCATTGTTACGGATCATCCCATGAACACAAGCGGAAGACATTTTCTCCAAATTCCCGGGCCGACCAACGTTCCGGACCGGATCCTCAGAGCCCTGCAACAACCCACCATAGATCACCGTGGACCTGACTTCAAGGTGCTATGCCGGGAGGTTTTGGAAGGATTGAAGGAAGTGTTCAAAACCCGGAACCCGGTGATCATTTTTCCTGCTTCCGGAACCGGTGCCTGGGAAGCGGCATTGGTGAACACCCTCTCTCCAGGAGACCGGGTATTGATGTTCGAAACCGGACACTTCGGGACCCTGTGGAAACAGCTCGGGGAAAAACTGGGTTTGCAGGTCGATTGGATTTCCGGAGACTGGAGGGAGGGAGTAAGCCCTGAAAAGGTGGAGGAACTCCTCAATGCCGACCGGGACCAGCAAATCCGTGCGGTTTGTGTGGTCCACAATGAAACGGCAACAGGAGTCACTTCCAACATTGCAGAAATACGGAAAGGGATAGACCGCTCCGGCCATCCTGCTTTGTTTATGGTCGATACCATTTCTTCTCTTGCTTCGATGGACTACCGCCATGATGAATGGAAGGTCGATGTGACGGTCGCAGGATCTCAGAAAGGCCTGATGCTCCCTCCGGGACTGAGTTTCAATGCGCTCAGCGAGAAAGCCATAGGAGCTTCCAAAAATGCTGGACTGCCCAGGGCCTACTGGAATTGGGAGGAGGTGCTGAAGGCCAATGAACAGTCGGTATTTCCCTACACTCCGGCGACCAACCTGCTTTTCGGCTTGAGGGAAGCACTTACCTTGCTTCGAGAGGAAGGCTTGGATCATGTTTTTGCACGTCACCGACGGCTTGCCGGGGCCACTCGTCAGGCGGTCCAAGGCTGGAATCTTGAATTGAATGCCCTGAATGCGCATCAATACAGTGATTCCCTGACCGCGGTGAGGATGCCCGAAGGTCACGACGCGGATCAATTCAGGAAAGTCGTACTCGAAAATTTCAATGTCTCACTGGGCAACGGCTTTGGAAAAATCCAGGGAAAGGTCTTCCGCATCTGACACCTCGGGGACTTCAATGCCCCGATCCTCCTGGGAACCCTCGGAGCCATCGAGATGGGCCTCGAAATCGCCGGAGTTCCGTTTAAACCGAAAGGAGTCAGGGCGGCGATGGATAAACTCGTATTGGATCGTTGATATAAAACAACAAATTTCAGATAAATACCCCTAAGGTACCATGCATGGATCACCTGAAGCCCAGGCGATTCCATCTCCACGGTCCATATCTTCAATGGCCGACATGTCGCCGT
>Ga0163108_10002378_pt1 | contig 13652 bp, 13 predicted proteins | sample Fk1155metaG_FD_109644 | JGI IMG/M metagenome (GOLD analysis project Ga0163108, IMG submission 109644) | Marine microbial communities from the Central Pacific Ocean - Fk160115 155m metaG | ecosystem: Environmental > Aquatic > Marine > Oceanic > Photic zone | place: The Central Pacific Ocean...
GCGGGCCAGGATCGATGTCATCGCCATCTTCATCATCTTCTTCAAGATCTTCACCGTGCCGGCCTGGCTGGTCCTGGGCGCCTGGTTCGCGCTGCAGGTGTTCGGCGGTTTCACCGTTGCAGGCGATGGCGGCGGCGTCGCCTACTGGGCCCATTCCGGGGGCTTCATCGCCGGAATCGTGCTGGCGCTGCCGCTGTTCCTGCGCCGCGGGGGCCCGCGCTTCTGGTCGCGCCACCATGGCCGACCGCCGCACCCGGCGGCCGATTATGCGCCCAGCCGCATCCCCCAGGTCCCGCGCCGGTTCCGCTGAGGCCTGGTGCCGCGACGCCAATGTCCCCCGCGATGCGAGGCTGGTTGACTGCACGCGCGCCGCATCCTACCGAATTCTGCACATCGTGAAGGATCCGCCACCATGAGCCTCGCCGCCGGTCATCCCGCCATCGCCATTCCCGGCCCCTCGCCGCTGCCCGACCGCGTGATGCGCGCCGCGCACCGCGCCTCGCCCGACATCTACGGCGACGATCTGGCGCAACTGAACCTGCGTGTCATGGCCCAGCTGAAGCGCCTCGCCGGCACCTCGGCCCATCTGGCGCCCTATATCGGCAACGGTCATGCCGGCTGGGAGGCCGCCGCGATCAACATGTTCGCACCGGGCGATCGGGCGCTGGTGCTGACCTCGGGTCATTTCGGCCGGTCATGGGCCGAGCTTCTGACCCAGCTTGGCGTCGAGGTCGAGCGGCTGGATTTCGGCAACGCCCCGCCCGAGGCCGAGCGGCTGGCGCAGCGTCTGGCCGAAGACGGCGAGGGCCGTATCCGCGCGGTGCTGGTCTGCCAGACCGACACGGCCAGCGCCACCACCGCCGACATTCCCGCGCTGCGCGCGGCGATGGGCGATCACCCGGCGCTGCTGGCCGTCGATGCGATCGCCTCGCTGGGCTGCGCGCCGATGATGATGGACGATTGGGGCGTGGATGTGCTGATTGCGGCCAGCCAGAAAGGGATGATGACGATGCCCGGCATGGCCTTCGTCTGGTTTTCGGACAAGGCGGCGGCGCGGGGCAAAGGCCCGCGGGTCACGCCCTACTGGGACTGGCACACGCGCGCCGGGGCCGATGCCCTGTGGCGCTTCTGGGGCGGCACACCGCCGGTCCAGCATCTCTTTGCGCTGGACGAGGCGCTGCGCATGATTCTGGATGAAGAGGGGCTGATCGCGACATGGGCCCGCCATGCGGCGCTGGCCCGGGCGGTCTGGGCCGCGGCCGAGGCCTGGGGCGAGGACGGTTGCGGGATCTGCCTGTCGGTCGGCGACCCGATGGCGCGGGCGGCCTCGGTCACGGCCATGACGGTGCCGGGGGCGGATGATCTGCGCGAGTGGCTGTCCCAGCAATGCGGCGTGACGCTGGGCATCGGACTGGGCGCGGCGCAGCCCCGGAACGCGCTGCGCGTGGCGCATATGGGCCACGCCAACGCGGCCACGATCATGGGCGTTCTCGGCTGCATGGAGGCCGGCATGACGGCGCTGGACATCGCGCACGGGCCGGGTGCGCTGGAAGCCGCAGCCCGCGTCATCGCCGAACCGGCCTGACCGGGCGAAGCGCGCGCGGACAGGGCGGGGCGATATCCCCACAGCCGCAACGACTCCGCGACGGGCGGTCGCGGCTTGCTGCCTTGGCGGATTTCAGCCTTCCGGCAATCGCGCCAGCGTCACCCATGTATCGCCATATCGACGCTGATCGATCCGGACCAGCGGCGCAGGCACGATCGGTCCGCGCGCCTCTTCCCAGGCGATCATCGCCCCCGGGGCGATCCAGCCGCCCTGCAGCGCCGAAGCGATGGCAGCTTCGCCCAGGCCGGCACCATAGGGCGGGTCCAGAAAGATCATCCCGAACGGCCGGTCCGGGACGGGGCCCAGCCGCGTGGCATCGCGCCGCCACAGGTCGGTCACGTCCTTCGCCCGCGCCCGTTCCACGTTCGCCCGGATCAGCGCCCGCGCCGTCATGCCGTCATCGACAAAGCTCACCCGCGCTGCGCCGCGCGACAGCGCCTCCAGCCCCAGGGCGCCGGTGCCCGCGAACAGATCCAGCACCCGCGCGCCGGGCAGCGGATTGCCATGGCTGCCGTTGATCAGCAGGTTGAAGATCGCCTCGCGCACCCGGTCGGTGGTCGGTCTCAGATGCGCCGCCGCATCGCCCGCGCCCAGTTCGGCCAGTTTCAGGCCGCGCAGCGTGCCGCCGACGATCCTCACCCGACGGGCCGCCCTGCGGTGGCGTCAAGCCCGGGCCAGAGGCACCGCCCCCCCGCCCCTGCAGGCGCAACGGCGTTGCGGGGGCTCATGACAGAAGCGCCTTCAGGTCGGCGGCATCGGCAATGGCGTCCGGATCGGGCGATCTGCCCGCCTCGATCAGGCGCTTGCCGATCATGTAGGCGCGGGCGTCGTTCAGCGCATCCACCGCAATCAGGCGGTCCGCGCGAAAATACCAGACCGAGCCGCCATGCGCGCCATCGCCCTGACGGGTCACGATCCGGTCGTAGCCGGTGCCCAGACCCGCAATCTGCAGCTTGGCGTCGAACTGGTCGGACCAGAACCACGGCTTGGGCTGATAGGGCCGGTCCGCGCCCCGCATGTTGTCGGCGACGGCCTCGGCCATGTCGATGGCGCCGCCGACACTTTCCAGCCGCGCGCGCCCGCCCTGCCACGGAAAGCTGGCGCAATCGCCCGCCGCCCAGATCGCCGGATCCGATGTGCGGCCCTGTTCGTCGGCCGCGATGCCATTGTCGATCCTCAGCCCGGCCGCCTCGGCCAGGGCCGTTTCAGGGGCCACGCCGATTCCCGTCACCACGATATCGGCCGGCAGCTCGCGCCCGTCGGCAAGACTGACCCCGGTGGCGCGTGGCTCGCCCAGGATGCGTTCTATCGCGGTGTCTTCCAGGATCTTCACGTCATGGGCATGGTGCAGCTCGCGGATCAACTTTGCCGTCTCGGGGGCCGCGACGCGGCCCAGGATGCGCGGCGCGGCCTCGATCAGCGTGACCTGCAATCCCAGCTTTCGGGCGACCGCGGCGGCCTCCAGCCCGATATAGCCGCCGCCGATCACGATCAGCCGGCGGTCCGGCTGCATGGCAGGGGCCAGCGCATCGACATCGGCCAATGTGCGAATGACGTGAACCCCCGGAAGATGACCGCCCATCGAGGCCGGCAGCCGGCGCGGGACCGCGCCCAGCGTCAGCGCCAGCGCGTCATAGGCAAGACGGCCGCGATCCGACACGACCTCGCGCGCGGTGCGGTCGATGGCGGTGACCGTCTCGCCCAAGCGCAGGTCGATCCCCTGATCCTGCCACCATTCGGGGCCGCGCAGCACCAGCCGATCCAATCCCATCTGACCCAGCAGATAGGCCTTGGACAGAGGCGGGCGCTGATAGGGCGCCACGGGTTCGGCACCCAGCACCGTCAGCGGCCCGTCATGGCCCTGCGCGCGCAGCCGCGCCGCCATCGAGGCAGCCGCCTGCCCCGCGCCGACAATCACGATCCGCATCCCCTACCCTTCCGGCTGCTGGCCAGTCATCGGGGCACAGCCTATAGTCACGCCGAATCCGTTGCAATTCATGGAGTAGGCGCGATGAGCATCCAGACCGGTCAGACATTCCCCCAAGGCAGCCTGCTGCGCGTGGGCGAGAAAGGCCCCGAATCGGTTTCCACCGCCGAACTGGCCGAGGGCCGCGTCGCCCTGTTCGGCCTGCCCGGCGCCTTTACCGGCACCTGCACCAACGCGCATATGCCCAGCTTCGTGCGCACCGCGCCCAAATTCCGCGAAAAGGGCATCGACCGGATCGTCTGCCTGACCGTCAACGATCCCTTCGTCGCCAAGGCGTGGTCCGATGCGACCGGCGCGGCCGAGGCCGGGATCGAGGTTCTGGCCGACGCCGATGGCAGCGTCACCAAGGCGCTCGGCCTGGATTTCGACGCTCCGCCCGCAGGCTTTTACGGCCGCTGCAAACGGTTTGCCGCGCTTTTGCGGGACGGCAATGTCGAGGCGATCGACATCGAGGACGCGCCCGGACAATGCAGCGTCAGCGCCGGCGAGTCGCTGCTGGAAAAGGTCTGATCGGCGATCATGGGCGGGATCCTGTATTTCGCCTATGGCTCCAACATGCTGTCGGCGCGGCTGAGGGCGCGCTGTCCCTCGGCCCGGCTGCTGGGACCGGCATGGGCGGAAGGTCATTGCGTCCGCTTCGAGAAGCGCGGCATGGACGGGTCCGGCAAGGCGGCGCTGATCGCCGCGGACCCGGACAAGGCGGCTGGGGTTCTCTACGCGATGGAGTCTGCCGATCTGGCCGCGCTGGACCGGTTCGAGGGCGCGGGACACGGTTATGACCGCGTCGAGGATGTCACGATCCGCCACGGGAACCGGCCGGCGCGGGCAATGACCTATCTGGCCTGCGACCCGCAGCCCGGCCTCGTTCCCTTCGACTGGTATCTGGCGCTGATCCTGGCGGGCGCGCGGCAGCACGGATTTGCCGCGAGCTACCTGAACAGGCTGGGCGGGCATCCGTGGCAGGCCGACCCGGACCCCGACCGGCCGGGGCGACGGGCCGCCTTGCAGGCACTGGCCGCGCATGGCCATGCGGATCCGGCCGCCCTGCTTCAGCCCCTGCGGAACGGGGTCCAGTCGGCCAGCGCCGCGATCTCGCCGCCCATCGCCTCGCGTTCCTGATCCAGATAATCGGCCAGGGCGCGCAGGAATCCCTCATCCGCGACCCAGTGCAGCGAATGGATCGGCACCGGCTCGTATCCCCGCGCCAGCTTGTGTTCGCCCTGCGCGCCGGCCTCGACACGCGACAGGCCATGGGCAATCGCGTGGTCGATGGCCTGATGGTAGCACAGTTCGAAATGCAGGAAGGCGTGGTCTTCGACGCAGCCCCAGTAGCGGCCATAGACGGCATCGGGCCCCAGGAAATTCAGCGCCCCCGCGATCGGGCGGCCGTCGCTTTCGGCCATGACCAGCAGGATGTCGTCGCGCATCGTGTCGTGGATGCGGTCGAAGAAGGCGCGGGTCAGGTAGGGCGTGCCCCATTTGCGCCCGCCGGTATCCTGATAGAAGGCCCAGAAGGCGTCCCAGTGATGCGGTTTCAGATCGTCGCCGGTCAGATGGACGATGCGGCCGCCGAATTCCTGCGCCCGCTGGCGTTCCTTGCGCAACGCCTTGCGCTTGCGTGACGACAGCGCGGCCAGGAAATCGTCATAGCTGCCGTAGCCGCGGTTGAGCCAGTGAAACTGCTGCGTGACGCGCGGCAGAAAGCCTGCGCCTTCGCCCAGTTCGGCCTCGGCCTCGGTGCAGAAGGTGACATGGACGCCGGATGCGCCGCCACGTTCGGCGATCTGGGTCATGCCCGCCAGCAGCGCCTGACGCACGCCCGGATCGGGCGACAGAAGCCGCGTGCCGGTGGCGGGCGTGAAGGGCACGGCGCATTGCAGCTTGGGATAATAGCGCCCGCCCGCCCGCGCATAGGCCTGCGCCCAGGCATGATCGAAGATATATTCGCCCTGACTATGCGATTTGGCGTAAAGCGGGGCCGCACCGACGATCTGGCCGTCGCGTTCGACGGTCAGATGCAAGGGCTGCCAGCCGCTGCCCGTCCCGACCGAGCGCGACGATTCCAGCGCCGACAGGAAGCGGTGACTGGTAAAGGGGTTGCCGTCGCCAAGCCGGTCCCATGTCGCGGCAGGGATCTGGTCGATGGCCGCATGGGTGGTGAGGGTAAGGGGCGCGCTCATGCCCCCGAAGCTAGGGCTTCCCGCGCGGCTTGTCAGCGGGGCGCGCGATCACAAGCCGCGTGATCGCTCGCGGGTGCCTGCGGCGCGGGCAGCTTCAGCGTCCGCCGCTGACATCCAGGATCGCGCCGCTGACGTAGCGGGCGGCATCGCTGGCCAGCCAGATGATCGCCTCGGCCACCTCGTCGGCGCTGCCGGGCCTGCCCATCGGAATGTTGCCGGCCAGCCGCGTGGCGCGGTCGGGGATGCCGCTATCGGCCTGCATCTCGGTCTCGATCAGGCCGGGGCGGATGGCGTTGACGCGCACATTCCGCGGTCCCAGTTCCTTCGCCAGTCCAAGGGTCAGCGTGTCGATGGCGCCCTTGCTGGCGGCATAGTCGACAAATTCGCCGGGCGAGCCCAGGCGCGCCGCGGCCGAAGACATCAGCGTCAGAGAGGTCGTGACCCCGTCCTCGCGCGGCAGCCGGCGCGCCGCCTCGCGCGCCACCAGAAGCGCGCCCAGCAGGTTCACCCGGACCATCCGTTCCAGCCGATCGGGCGTGGTCTGGGCCAGCGCCATCGCCGGCGCCACGATGCCCGCATTGGCGACCACCGCGTCCAGTCCGCCGAACGCCGCCTCGGCCCGGTCGAAGATGCGCGCCACATCATCCGCCTGGGCGACATCGGCTTGCAGCGCGATGGCCCGGCCGCCGGCCTTTTCAACGGCCACGACGACGTCGTCGGCCGCATCCCGCCGGTCGCGATAGTTCACCCCCACCGACCAGCCCCGCGCCCCGGCCATCAGCGCCGCCGCGCGACCGATGCCGCGCGAGGCGCCGGTGATCAGGATGCGCGTCACCTTGCCGCCTCGTAGCCCTCGAAGGTGATGTTGTCGGCGATGCGGCGGGCCACGGCCTCTTCTTCGGGCGACTTGATCGTCCAGCACAGGATCGGCACGCCCTGCGCCTTCAGCGCATCGACGCGCGGATTGCCCAGATCGTTCTTGTCATGCGAGATGAAGGACGCCCCGCTGCGGTCGAAATCATCTATGTCGGCCAGGTGGATGCGGGTCTCGGCGTCCAGCATAGGCCATCCCGCCTTGTCATAGCCGCAGGTGGTCAGGCCCACGGGGATGTCCGGCGCGATGTCATGGAAGGCCGCGACGGTATGCGGGTTGAACGACATCACCGCAACGGCCCCCTCGTATCCCGCCAGAGCCGATGCGACACGGGCGTGCAATTCGCCGATATTCGGACCCATGCGACCGTCCTGATCCTTGATCTCGATCAGCAACGGCACGCGGCCATCGACCAGTTTCAGGAAATCGGCCAGCGACGGGATGGCCTGATCGCTGTCCAGCAGGCGCATTTCGGCCAGTGTCTCGGGATCGAGATCGACGATATAGCCTTCGTCCCCGGCCATCCGCGACAGGTCGTAATCGTGAAACACCATCGGCGCGCCTCCCGCGACCGGCTGGATGTCCAGTTCGATCCCGTAGCCCTGTTCGATCGCGGCCTCGGCCGCTGCAAGGCTGTTTTCGGGGCGGCCGGGACCATGCAATCCGCGATGGGCGATCGGCGTGTCCAGAAAGGCGCGAGGCAGCATGGCCATCATTTCACCTCGAAGATGGCTTCGATCTCGACCGCGACGCCGAAGGGCAGCGAGGGCGCCGAGACGGCGGCGCGGGCATGGCGGCCGGCATCGCCGAAGACTTCGACCATCAGATCGGAACAGCCGTTGATCACCTTGGGCTGGTCGCCGAAATCCGGCGTCGAATTGACGAAACCGGTCAGCTTGACCACGCGCGATACCCGGTCCAGATCGCCGATGGCCGATTTCAGCTGTGCGATCAGCGCAAGGCCACAGCGGCGGGCGGCGGCGGCGCCGTCCTCCACCGACAGGCCGTCGCCCAGCTTGCCCTTGATCATGCCTTTCTCGCCGGCGCTGATCTGACCCGAGACGAAGATCAGGTTGCCCGTCCGCACGAAGGGAACGTAATTCGCAGCCGGGGCCGGCGCGTCGGGAAGGGTGATGCCTTTTTCGGCCAGTGTCGCTTCGATGCTCATCTCGTCCTCACCAGTTCATGTAGTTGCGGAAATCGGCCAGCATCGAGCCCCAATTGTCAAGAATGTCGGCAAAGGTCCGCTTTCCGATCCCCGTCCCCGACAGCATCACATCCATCGCGACAAAGGGGTTGCCGGCATCGTCCAGATAGACGCGACCAAAGCGGAATTCCCGGTTCCAGGCATTGATCGCGGCCATGTCGGCCGGCGCGCCCTCGCTGAAGCCGGCGACGAACTGGACCGAATCGCAGGGTCCGGGGTCGCAATCGTAGAAATAGATGCTGAACTTGTTGCCATCGGCCGAGGTCGTCAGCCGCGGCGCGCCGTAATCGTCCTTGCCGCGGATCACCGTCATGCCGCGATCCTGCAGGATGTTCTGGATCTGGCCGGCATCGGCTTTCACCTGTGCCGCCGCAGGCAGCGCGATCAGGCAGGCGAAGGTAGCGGCAGGAATGCGGCGCATCGGGGCCTCCTTGGCAGGCTCTGGCGGCACCCTAGCGCGGGCCGGTTCAGGCGACCAGAGCCTCGGCGCGTTTCAGATCGACGCTGACAAGCTGGCTGACGCCCTGTTCGACCATCGTCACCCCGAACAGGCGGTCCATCCGCGCCATCGTCACCGCGTGGTGGGTGATGATCAGGAACCGCGTCTGGGTGCGCCGCGTCATTTCGTCCAGCAGGTCGCAGAAGCGGCTGACATTGGCGTCGTCCAGCGGCGCATCCACCTCGTCCAGAACGCAGATCGGGGCTGGATTGGCCAGGAAGACCGCAAAGATCAGCGCCATCGCGGTCAGGGTCTGCTCGCCCCCCGACAAAAGCGACAGGGTGGACAGCTTCTTGCCCGGCGGCTGGCACATGATTTCCAGCCCGGCATCCAGAGGATCGTCCGATTCGACCAGAACCAGCCGCGCCTCGCCGCCGCCGAACAGGGTGGTGAAGAGAGTCGAGAAATTCGCGTTCACCGTGTCGAAGGCGGTCAGCAGGCGTTCGCGCCCCTCGCGGTTCAGGCTGCCGATGCCCGCGCGCAGCTTGCGGATCGCCTCTTCCAGATCGGTCTTCTCGCCGGCCAGTTGGTCGCGTTCCTCCTCGAGTTCGCGCTTGTCCTCGTCGGCGCGCAGATTGACCGCGCCCAGACCGTCGCGCTGCGTGCGCAGGCGGGCGATCCTGTCTTCCAGCAGGGCCACCGGCGTATCGCTGTCGGCGGCGTCCAGCGTCGCCAGCAGGGCCTGGGGGCTGTCCTCGGTTTCCTCGTGGATGCGGGCGCGGGCCGCGGCCTCGCCGTCGCGGGCGGCATCACGGCGGGCCTCTCGGGCGGCGCGGGTTTCGCGGGCCTCGGAGGCCGCCCGTTCGGCCTCGCGTTCGGCATGAGCGGCGGCGCGCGCGGCCTCGTCGGCGGCGGACAGGGCAGTCCGCGCGGCGGCCATACGGGTTTCTGCCTGCGCCTCGCGGTCGGACAGGGCCGCGCGTTTCCCGGCCAGAATGGCGGGCTGGGCCTCGGCCTGTTCCAGCTCGTCGGCCGCAGCCTCGCGCCGCGCGGCCAGTTCGGCGGCCCGCGTCCCGGCCTGTTGCAGCCGCAGCTTCCAGCCGGATTCCTCTTTCGCGATCTCTTGCAGGCGCTTGATCCGGGCATTGCCCTCGCGGCGCAATTCGTCCAGTGCGGCGCGGCGGGTCATGGTGGCGATCCGCGCCGCCTCGACGCCGGTGCGGGCGTTCTCGACCGCCAGCGCGGCCTCGCCGCGGTCGGGCAGATCGGCCAGGGCGCGGTCCGCCTGCGTCAGCCGCGCCTGCGCATCCAGCGCATCCTCGCGGTGTCGCCTGACCTCGGCCACCGCCGATTCGGCCCGGCTGCTGGCCATGGCCAGATCCGATTCCGCCCGCGTCGCCGCGCGCGCGGCATCCGACAGCAGCCGTTCCGCCTCGCGCCGGGCATCGCGGGCCGATTTCTCGCGCCCGGACAGATCGGCCAGCCGCGCGCGGGCCTTGTCATGTGCCTCGGCGGCAGCGTCCGCCCGGGCCCGGGCCTGTTCCGCCTGACCGCCTATCTCGTTGAGCTGGTTGACCTTTTGCAGATGCAGTGCGGCCTGAGAGGAAGCCTCGCCCGCCATGACCCGCATTCCGTCCCAACGGAACAGATCACCTTGGGGCGTGACCAGCCGCTGACCGGGTGCCAGCGCCGCCTGCATCGCGGCGGCTTCCGCCGCATCGCCGACCAGCCCGACCTGCGACAATCTCCGGTCCAGCGCATCCGGCCCCGTCACCTGTCGCGCCAAGGGTTCGGCCCCGTCCGGCAGGGCCTGCGGGCTGTCCCAGCCCGGCAGGACATGCCAGCCCGTCTCTCCATCCTCGGCCAGACCGGCGCGCAGGTCATCGCCAAGCGCCGCGCCAAAGGCGATCTCGGATCCCTTGGCCACCTGCACCCGGTCAAGGATCGCCTTGCCGCCCGATTGCCCGCGTTCCACCAGCCGCCGCAGGGCTGCCATCTCGGCGGCCAGCGCGCCCGATTCGCCCTCGGCCTCGGATCGCGCGGCGCGGGCCGCGGCCTCGACGGTCTCGGCCTCGCTGCGCGCGGCCTCGGCCTCGGCCAGCGCCTGTTCGGCGGCCTCGGCCCGGTCGCGGGCGGCCTCTTGCGCGGTTTCCGCGGCCTGCAAGGCCGTCTGCGCGGCGGTTCCCGCATCGGCGGCGCGGCCGGCGCTTTCGCTGGCCTCGGCCGCCGCCCGTTCGGCGCGCTGCAGAATGGCCCGCAGATCGCCGGCCAGCCGTTCGGCCGATTGGTGCCTGGCCGCCAGACGGGCCGATTCGTCGGTCAGTTCGGCCAGCCGCGCCTCGACCTCGCGCAGCGACTCGGCCGCCTCGTCGGCCCGCGCGGCTGCCGCGTCCAGCCGGTCGTCGTGACCCCTGCCGGCCTTGTCCAGTTCGGTCCGCTCCCAAGCCAACCTTTCGACAACCTCGCCCGCATCGCGGTTCAGCGCATCCTCGCGCTCGATATCGCGATCCAGCTGGGCGATCCGCGCGACCAGCGTGCGCACCGCATCCGCCGCCCGTGCCTCGGCCTCGTCCAGCGCCTCGCGCTCGACCGCAAGCCGCTGCCGGATCGCCGCCGCCACCTGTTCCTCTTCGCGCAGGGCCGGCAGCGCGGCCTCGGCCTCTTCACGCCGCGCCCCGGCCAGACGCGACGCCAATTCGGCCTCGCCCGCCGTCTTCACCGCCGCCGCAAGCGCCTCGGCCGCCGCCAGACGGGCCGCCTCGGCCTCGGCCCAGCGGCGATACAGCAGCACCCCCTCGGCCAGCCGCAAGGCGGCGCCGATCTCGCGGTACTTCGCCGCCGCGCGGGCCTGGCGCGCCAGCGAGGCCGCCTGCGCCGACAGCTGATCCAGCGTATCATCGACGCGGGTCAGATTCATCTCGGCCCCGTTCAGCTTCAATTCGGCCTCGTGGCGGCGCTGGTAGAGGCCGCTGATCCCGGCCGCCTCTTCAAGGATCCGGCGGCGGCTCCTGGGTTTGGCATTGATCAATTCGCTGATCTGCCCCTGCCGCACCAGCGCCGGTGAATGCGCGCCGGTCGAGGCGTCGGCGAACAGCATCTGCACGTCGCGCGCCCGAACCTCCTTGCCGCCGATCTTGTAGGCGCTGCCCGCGTCGCGCGTGATCCGGCGCACGATGTCGAAATGATCCTCGTCGTTGAAACCCGCCGGTGCCAGCCGGTCGCGGTTGTCCACGCCAAGGCTGACCTCGGCATGACCGCGGGCCGAACGGCGCGAGGTGCCGGCGAAGATGACGTCCTCCATTCCGGCGCCGCGCATCGCGGTCGGACGGTTCTCGCCCATGACCCACCGCAGGGCTTCCAGCAGGTTCGACTTGCCGCAGCCATTCGGTCCCACGACACCGGTCAGCCCTTCGCGGATGACCAGATCGGTCGGGTCCACGAAGCTTTTGAAGCCGTTGAGTCGGAGCCGGTCGAAACGCAAGGCGAAAATCCGTCAGAATCGGGTCAGTCTAGCGGATTGTTCCGTCCTTGACCCTACAAGTCAACATCAACCGCTATATGTGGAATTATTGCACCACTTATCCACAAGATGAGTGTTCCAGAAAGGCACTGGCGCGGCCTGCGCGGCGGCGCTAGCGTCGGGCCATGATCGCATCGCTTGCCCTGATCCTGTCCTTCCAGCTTGTCGGCGAAATCGCCTCGCGCGGTCTGAATCTGCCATTGCCGGGTCCGGTCGTCGGTCTGCTGCTGCTGGTCGGCGCCTGCATCGCGCGGCCGGGACTGGCGCGGCGGATCCGGCCCGCCACGCAGGGGTTGCTGCAACATCTGTCGCTGTTCTTCGTTCCGGCAGGCGTCGGGATCGTGGCGCATCTGCAATTGCTGCGCCAGGACGGGCTGGGGCTGGCGCTGGCGCTGGCCGGCTCGACCATTCTGGCGATCGCGGCGGGGGCGCTGGCGTTTTCCTGGACGGCGCGGCTGACAGGCTCGATCGACCCTGCGGCGCTGAAAAGCGATGACTGATCCGCTGCTGATCTGGTCCTACCTGTCGGAAGGCCCGCTGCTGTGGCTGACCGCGACCCTGGCCGCCTATCTGATCGGAGATGCTGTCTTTCGTGCAAGCCGCCGGAAAAGCTGGGCGAATCCGGTTCTGGTGGCAATCATCCTGCTGGCGCTGCTGCTATGGGGGACCGGGACGGATTACGCCACCTATTTCGAAGGCGCGCAATTCGTCCATTTCATGCTGGGGCCGGCGACCGTAGCCCTGGGCCTGCCGCTCTATGACAATCTGCCGCGTGTGCGCAAGGCCGCCTGGCCGATGCTGGCGGGACTGCTGGCGGGGTCCTCGGTCGCGATCGTCTCGGCGTTGGCGATTGCCAAGGGCTTCGGAATCGGGGGACCTGTCCTGGCCTCTCTGGCGCCGAAATCAACCACGGCGCCGGTCGCCATCGGCATCGCCGAACGGATCGGCGGCCAGCCCACGCTGACCGCCGCGCTGGTCCTGATGACCGGCATCTTCGGCGCGATCATCGTCACGCCGTTGCTGAATGCGCTGCGGATCAGGGACTGGCGTGCAAGGGGCTTTTCGGTCGGCGTGGCGGCGCACGGCATCGGCACCGCCCGCGCCTTCCAGGTGAACGAGACGGCGGGTGCCTTTTCCGGTATCGGCATGGGATTGAACGCGGTTCTGACCGCGATCATCGCGCCGCTGGCGCTGCGGCTGTTCGGCGGCTGAGAACTGCCGCATCCGCCGGCCTCTCCGCCGCTGCGAAGGCGCTGCGGCGGAGAGGCCGGCGATGGTCATCAGAAGATTGCGCGCGCTCATATACTCGGCAGCGCAGTTCCTTTATAGAGGTATCAGTCGGGCGGTTCTGCCGCGGCGTCACGGCGCCCGGCCGATAGGCGGCCTCCAGGACCGTGACCATGCGCGCCGGATCATTGACCGGGCGCGAACCGCGGCCCGCAGGCCGCCGGAACAGGACAAGCCTGTCGATGCCGGAGGAAAGCCGGCCGCGGGGCCACGCAGCAGATCGGCGACAGGGCAGCAATCCGATCCGCAGGGACGGACCCGCCGAATCGCGGTCCGCCCAGCCCCAAACGACCGAACCGCCTCTGCCGCCCGATATGAAACGCCACATTGTGAGGAAGATCCGAGTGACACGCAAAGACAAGCCGAGCCCGCTGTTCGGCCAATTTTTCAAGCCGACCGAAACCCTTCAGGACCGCACCACGGCGGCGGCAAAGCTGATCATCGACGAGGACCGCACGCGCCGGGACGAACTGTCCGCCAAGCTGAAGGAAGCACGGTTGAAGCGCGACGAAAAGCGCGCCGCCGAGGCCGCGGCGGCAGCCGCGCCCAAGA